>Ga0256833_1002084_pt1 | contig 14375 bp, 13 predicted proteins | sample 356284metaG_FD_190535 | JGI IMG/M metagenome (GOLD analysis project Ga0256833, IMG submission 190535) | Hydrothermal vent microbial communities from Mid Atlantic Ridge, Atlantic Ocean - 356-284 | ecosystem: Environmental > Aquatic > Marine > Hydrothermal vents | place: Atlantic Ocean: Mid...
CTTCTTCCACGTCGGCCTCGGAGACGCGCTTGACCTTGTGGCCGAATTCCTCGGCGATGAGCTCGGCGGTATCGGCGTCGATGACATCGTTGATCTTGTGCATCTGGCCCTGTTTCATCAGGTACTTGATGACATCGACGGCGCGCTCGGCCATGCGGTTGGCCAGCTCCTGGATGGTGATGGCCTCGGGGATGACCACCTCGCGGGCGATCTTCTCCTTGGGGGCGGAAAAGCCCGAGGCCTGCTTCTTCTGGCGCTCCATGCGGCGGCGGAAGGCGGCCAGCGAGCGCTTGCGGCCCTCCTCGGTTTCGCCGGAGAGGGCGCGGGTGATGGTCAGCTTGCCGCGGCGGCGGCCGCCGTCGTTGCGCTGCGGGCGGGAGGGCGCGGGGCGGTTTTCGCGCTTCTTGCGCGGCTCGGCGGGGGCGGCCTGTTTCTGGGCCGGGGCGGCGGGCCGGGGCGCCGGTTTCGCCTTGGCCTTGGGCTTGACGCCCTGCTCCTCGGCCTTGCGCGCGGCGGCGGCCTCGGCCTCGCGGGCGGCGGCTTCTTCGGCCAGCTTGCGGGCCTTTTCCTCTTCCTCGGCCTTGCGGCGGGCTTCTTCCTCGGCGCGGCGGGCGGCTTCCTCGGCCTTTTTCCTTTCTTCCTCGATGCTGCGCTTGCGGGCCAGCTCCAGGGCGCGCTCGCGGGCGGCGCGCTCCTCCGGGGTGAGCTTGTCCAGGGCGGAGGGCTTGCGCGGCGCTGCCGCCCTGGGCTTTTCAGGCGCGGCCTTGGGGCTCTCCTGCGCGGGCCTGGGCGCTTGCGGCGCGGCGGGCTTGGCCGTGGCGCGCGGCTTGGCGCCGGGCGCGGTGATGATGCGCTTGCGCCGGGTTTCGACGACAACCGTCTTGGAGCGGCCATGCGCGATGTTCTGGCGCACGTGTCCGGTCTCGGAGGCCGGGCGGCGCAGGCTCAGGGTCGGTTTGCCGCTTTTCTTGTTGTCTGAATCGCTCATTGCTTACTCTGCTCAAGTGTTCTGGCGGCGGATTCGGCCTTTTCATTCCCGGCATCGAGGGCCTTGGCCCAGCGCGCGAGTTTGAGAAACCTGTCAGCCAATCCGCCACCGGTCATGGCTGCATGTATCACATTTGGCCGGGAAAAGGCCAAACTCAATTGCGCGGAAGTGAAAGAATCGGCGATTTTTTCTCCCAATCCGGCCTTTTTCATCTTTGCGGCCAGCTTGCGGCGGCCATCGGGCGCGCCATCGGAGGCGGAAATCAACACGCTCACTTCGCCCTTGTCCAATGCTGCGGACACCTTGTCGAAACCGCTGATGGCCTGCCCGGCCTTGCGCGCCATGGACAGGGCCGAGAGGGCAGCTTGCGAGATCTGCTCATGCACCTTCTCCGGCAGATCCGGTGCGGCTGCGGCATTGGCCCTGAAGGCGCGGGAGAAGGCCTTGCGGGCCATGGCCTGCTCAAGGGCTGCGCGCTCGGGCACGAGCCAGGCGCCGCGCCCGGGCAGGCTTGCCTTCAGATCGAAAACCACCTGGCCATCGGGGGCGAGCACAAAGCGCAAGAGCTCATCGCGCGGGCGGGTTTCGCCGCTGACGATACAGGTGCGTTGCGCGGCATGCTTGCCGCCTTGTTGCCTGGCCCGGGTCATGTGGTGTTGCGATCCTCTTGCGGTTTGCTCGGGCTCAGGCCTGTGGCGCAGCTTGCGCCGGGCTGTCCTCGCCGTCCTCGCCGGGCTGGGTTGCGTCTTGCGCCTCCTCCTGTGGCTCGATGAGCCCGGCCTTGACGCGCGCTTCCATGATCATGGCCTCGGCCTCCTGCGGGGAGAGGTCTTCGGGCGAGAGAATGCCCTCATGGAAGATGGTCTCGCCGTCCTTGCGCTCCTTCCAGCCGATGAGATCGTCAGTAGAGCAATAGGCGAGATCCTCCAGGGTCTTGACGCCTTCCTCGCCGAACTTGACCAGGAAGGCCGGGGTCATGCCGGTGATGTCCAGCAGGTCGTCGGAGACGCCCAGCTCGCGGCGCCTTTCGTCCAGTTCGGCGGCCTCGCGCTCCAGATATTCGCGGGCGCGGGCCTGGATTTCGGCGGCGAACTCCTCGTCGAGGCCCTCGATGGAGGCGATTTCGGAAAGATCCACATAGGCCAGCTCCTCGATCGTGGCGAAGCCTTCCGAAGCCAGAAGCTGGGCCAGCATCTCGTCCATGTCGAGGCTGTCCATGAACAGCCGGGTGCGCTCGGCGAACTCCTTCTGGCGGCGCTCGGTCTCCTGCTCCTCGGTCATGATGTCGATGTCCCAGCCGGAGAGCTGCGAGGCCAGGCGGACGTTCTGGCCGCGCCGGCCGATGGCCAGGGAGAGCTGATCTTCGGGCACCACCACGTCGATGCGCCTGGCGTCCTCGTCGAGCACCACCTTGGAGACCTCGGCCGGGGCCAGGGCATTGACGATGAAGGAGGCGGCATCCGGCGTCCAGGGGATGATGTCGATCTTCTCGCCCTGCAGCTCGTTGACCACCGCCTGCACGCGCGAGCCGCGCATGCCGACGCAGGCGCCCACCGGGTCGATGGCCGAATCATTGGTGCGCACGGCGATCTTGGCGCGCGAGCCGGGATCGCGGGCGACGGCGACGATCTCGACGATGCCGTCGTAGATCTCCGGCACCTCCTGGGCAAAAAGCTTGGCCATGAATTCCGGACGGGCGCGGGAGAGGAAGATCTGCGGCCCGCGCTGCTCGCGGCGCACGTCGAAGATATAGGCGCGGATGCGGTCGCCGGGGTGGAAATTCTCGCGCGGCAGGCTCTCCTCGCGGCGCACGATGCCCTCGGCGCGGCCCATGTCGACGATGGTGTGGCCGAACTCGGAGCGCTTGACGACGCCGGAGATGATCTCGCCGATGCGGTCCTTGTATTCCTCATACTGGCGCTCGCGCTCGGCCTCGCGGACCTTCTGCACGATGACCTGCTTGGCGCTCTGGGCGGCGATGCGGCCAAAGGCGATGGGCGGGAGCTCCTCGGAGAACTCGTCGCCTATCTGGGCATCGGCCTTGAGCTTGCGGGCCTCCTCGAGGGACATCTGGGTGTGATCGTCCTCCACCTCGTCGACCACGGTGACGACGCGGCGCAAGGAGGTCTCGCCGGTCCTGGGATCGATTTTGGCGCGGATGTCATACTCGGCCCCGTAGCGGGAGCGGGCGGCGCGCTGGATGGCCTCTTCCATGGCCTCGAGAACGATGGCCTTGTCGATGGACTTTTCGCGCGCCACGGCCTCGGCGATCTGCAACAGCTCCAGCTTGTTGGCGCTTATGGCATTGGTCATTGTCTTCATCTCCACTTGATCGGCGGTTCCGTTCCCCGGTTCGTCAGGATTTTTCCGGGGCCTTGCCTGCATGAGCGGCGGGCTCCAATGGCGCGCCTTCGGTTATCTTTCCGGGCCTGGCCCTGTTTGCGGCGATGTTCACAAGATCGTCGCTCATGACCAGGCGGGCGGATTGGATGTCATCGAAATCCAGCCCGATAAGCACATCCGGCGCGCCCTTTTCGCCATCGGCCTTTTCGGCGGGCAGGAAGAGGCGCACCTCGTTCGTTTCTTCGTCATAGCCCTCAAGCACGCCGCGGAAACGGCGGCGGCCATCGATGGGGGTGTGCATCTCCAGCTTGGCCTCATGGCCGGCCCATGTCTCGAAGTCGCCAGGGCGCACCAGGGGGCGGGCAATGCCGGGCGAGGAAATCTCCAGGTTGTATGAGCCCGGAACGGGATCGTCCACGTCCAGCACCGGGGAGAGGGCGCGCGAAATGGCCGCACAATCATCGATGCTCAAGGTGCCGTCGGGGCGCTCGGCCATGACCTGCAAATCCCTGCCGGCCATGCGCACCCGCACGAGGCGGAATCCCATGTCCTCGAGCAGGGGCTCGGCCAGACGCGCCACGCGCAGGGCGGGGCCGGTTTCTCTGGCGATGCGTTTGTCCGTCATGGTGTCCTTGCATGCTGGCGGCGCTCTTTGGCCGCGGATAACAAAAAAAGCGGGCCCCGCGGGACCCACTCTCAACCTTGTCCTCCATGGCGCCGATGACGCCGGAAGGCTATGAGAATGTTTCTTGGCTCTCTATATAAGGGCTGGTGAAAAATTTCGCAAGTCCTGATGGCAAGGCAGCGGGAAGGCCCGCGGCGTGTTTTCCACATGGCCATCGAGGGGGCTTGCAAAGCGCTGCCTTTGGGGGCAAAGTTTCCGCCCCGGCCTTGCGTCCTGGCGGGCCGCGGGAGCCTTGGCGCGCGGCTGGGCGGCTGGATGGCTGGAACAAGGGCCGGTTGCGCGCATCACACAGAAGCGGAATGGACGGGGACATGCGGGTAACCATCGAGAGGAACGATCTGCTCAAGGCGCTGGGGCACGTGCAAAGCGTGGTGGAGCGTCGCAACACCATTCCCATTCTCTCCAATGTGCTGGTGCAGGCGCGTGATGGCCTGGTGCATCTGACGGCCACCGACCTGGACATGGAGGTGGTGGAAAAGGCCGCCGCGAGCATTGCCGAAGAGGGCGCGGCCACGGCGCCGGCACATTTGCTCTATGACATCGTGCGCAAGCTGCCCGACGGGGCGCAATTGCAGATCGAACAGCCCGACGAGGGGCGCCTGGCCATTCTCGCCGGGCGCTCGCGGTTCATGCTGCCGGCGCTGCCGGCGCAGGAGTTCCCGGATCTGGCGGCTGGCGAGATGAGCCACGAGTTCGTCATTGCGCCGGGGGATCTGAAATTCCTCATCGAGCGCACCCGTTTCGCCATCTCGACGGAAGAGACGCGCTATTATCTCAACGGCATCTATTTCCACCACGTTGAGGGTGAAGGCGCGGGCATGCTGCGCGGGGTGGCCACCGATGGCCACCGGCTGGCGCGGGCGGAGGTGGGCGCGCCGGAAGCGGCGGCGGGCATGCCGGGCATCATCGTGCCGCGCAAGACGGTGCTGGAGCTGGTCAAGCTGCTGGACGTGGCCGATGGGGATATCAAGGTCTCGCTCAGCGACACCAAGATTCGTTTCGCCATTGACGGCGTGACCCTGACCTCGAAGCTCATCGACGGCAATTTTCCCGATTACGAAAGGGTCATTCCCACCGCCAACGACAAGGTGCTGGAGGTGGACACGAAACTTTTCGCCCAGGCGGTGGACCGGGTGTCCACGGTCTCCTCGGAGAAGGGGCGGGCGGTCAAGCTGGCCATCAGCGCGGACAAGGTGATCCTGTCGGTGAACAATCCGGAGGCCGGATCGGCGGAGGAAGAGGTGGCGGCCTCCTATGAGCGCGAGCCCATGGAGATCGGTTTCAATTCGCGCTATCTGATGGACATCACCGGGCAGTTCGAGGGCGACACGGCACTGTTCTTGCTCAACGACGGGGGCTCGCCAACGATCATGCGCGACAAGGCCGACGAGCGGGCCATCTATGTGCTCATGCCCATGCGGGTGTGAGAAGACGGCCGCGGGGCGGCGAATATTGGTGCATGAGTCTTTTCTCCATGGCGCGCGCCTGCTATGACGCTGGCGAGCTTGATTATCTGATCCTTGTGGCGGAAAGACGGACATGCTGAAACTGGCGGTAGCGGGCGCGGCGGGGCGCATGGGGCGGGCCATCACCCGCGTCATCATGGATACCGAAGGCGTGGATGTGGCCGGCGGGCTGGAGCCGAAGGGCTCGTCCTTCATCGGTCAGGACATGGGGGTGCTGGCCGGCGGCGGCGAGATCGGGGTGAGTGTTTCCGATGATCCCCTGCATCTGCTGACGCGCATCGACGGCATCATAGACTTCACCACCCCGGAAACCTCCGTATTCCTTTCCGAACTTGCGGCCCAGGCGCGCATCATTCACGTGGTGGGCACCACCGGGTTTTCGCCGGATCAGGAGGCGGCCTTCGCGGCGGCGGCGCGCCATGCGCGCATCGTCAAGGCCGGCAACATGAGCCTGGGGGTCAATCTTCTGGTGGCGCTGACGCGACGGGTGGCGGCATTGCTGGGGGAGGATTTCGACATCGAGATCGTCGAGATGCATCACCGTCACAAGGTGGATGCGCCCTCGGGCACCGCCAAAATGCTCGGCGAGGCGGCGGCATCGGGGCGCGGCATTGCGCTTGCCCCGAACGCCATAACCTGCCGCGAGGGGCATACCGGCCCAAGGCCGGAGGGCAAGATCGGGTTTGCCAGCTTGCGCGGCGGCTCGGTGGTGGGCGATCACACGGTGATGTTCGCCGGGCCCGATGAGCGCATCGAGCTGACGCACCGGGCCCAGTCCCGGGAGATTTTTGCCCGCGGGGCGGTGCGCGCCGCCATCTGGGCGCAGGACAAGGACGCCGGGCTCTATTCCATGATGGACGTGCTCGGCATCGAGGACATGCAGGGGAGCTGACATGACAGGCACGCTGGTTCTGGTGCGGCACGGCCAGAGCGAATGGAACAGGAAGAACCTCTTCACCGGCTGGAAGGACGTGGACCTGACGGACCAGGGGGTGGCGGAGGCGCACAAGGCGGGGCATCTGCTGGCCAGGGCGGGGATTGCCTTCGACGAGGCCTTCACCTCCGGCCTGAAGCGGGCCCAGAGGACTCTCGACATCATTCTTGCCGACATGGGCCAGACGGGCATTCCAATCACCCGCGACGAGGCCATCAACGAGCGCGATTATGGCGATCTGGTGGGTCTGAACAAGGACGATGCGCGGCGCAAGTGGGGCGATGAGCAGGTGCACATCTGGCGGCGCTCCTATGACGTGCCGCCGCCGGGCGGCGAGAGCCTGAAGGATACCGCGGCGCGCGCCGTGCCCTATTTCCGGGACAGGATTCTGCCCAGGGTGGAGGCGGGCGAGAACGTGCTGGTCTCGGCGCATGGCAATTCGCTGCGCGCCATCATCATGTGGCTGGAGAAGCTCAAGCCGGAAGAGGTGCTGAAACTGGAGCTGGCCACCGGCGTGCCCATCGTCTACGAGATCGACGCGCAAGGCCACGTGGTCTCCAAGAAGGTGCTGCGCCCGCCGCAAGGCGAGGGGAGCGATTGGAACACCACCTTCCCGGACAAGGCATGAGGGGTGTCGAAGTCGCCATAAGCGTGACGGATAACGGCCGCGGTTTGCCGCTGCCCGCCCATGAGAGCGCTCAGGCGGCGGGGATGGACTTGCGCGCCGCCATAGCACAGGAGGCGCCGGTCACGCTGGCGCCGGGGGCGCGGGCGCTGATTCCGGCGGGGTTTCGCATGGCGCTGCCGGAGGGCTTCGAGGCGCAGGTGCGGCCGCGCTCCGGGCTGGCGCTCAAGCATGGCGTGACCTGCCTGAACGCCCCGGGCACCATAGATGCCGATTATCGCGGCGAGGTGGGGGTCATCGTGATCAACCACGGGGCGGAGCCTTTCACCATTACCCGCGGCATGCGCATTGCCCAGTTGGTCATAGCGCCCGTCACGCGGGCCAGATGGCGGCAGGTGGAGGCGCTGGAGGACTCACGGCGCGGAACGGGCGGTTTCGGCTCCTCCGGGCTGGATTGATGCTTTCTCTGCCCAAGCCGTGCCCAAATCAGGAATCAAGCCCCTTGCAAAAGGAAGCGGGGATGCCGATCTGTGGGCGCAGTGAGAATCCTGCGGAGCAAATGCGATGACGGAAAAGACTTCACAGCGCCTGGCGCGGGCGCAGATGGGCGATGACATCGTCGTGCCCTTCACGGTGGAGGCCCTGGATGTGCGCGGGCGGGTGGTGCGGCTTGGCCCGGCGGTGGACGAGGCCATCCGCCAGCACGCCTATCCGGAGCCTGTCTCCCGCCTGCTGGGCGAGATCATGGCGCTGGCGGCATTGCTGGGCACGGCCCTGAAGTTCGATGGCAAGCTCATCGTCCAGGTGCAGGGCGATGGGCCCGTTTCCATGCTGGTGGCCGATTTTTCCACGCCGAAATACATTCGCGGGCTGGCGCGCTTCGATGAAGAGGCCGTGGCCCGGCTGAGCGCGGAAGAGGCCCGCGACGCCGGGGCGTTGCTGGGGCATGGCCACATGGCCTTCACCATCGACCAGGGCCCGGACACGGAGCGCTATCAGGGGGTGGTGGAGTTCACCGGCTCCCTGGCCGATGCCGCCAAGCGTTATTTTGGCCAATCAGAGCAGATCCTGACCCATGTGAGCCTGGCCGCCGGGCCGGTCTCCGGCGGGGAGGGGACGCAGTGGCGGGCCGGAGCCCTGATGATCCAGCATCTGCCACCGGCATCGGGCGGCGGGGCATCGCAAAAGGCCCTCGATGGCTGGCCCCACGCGCTGGCGCTGGTGGAGACGGTGGAGGATCACGAGCTGCTCGATCCCAATGTCTCTCCGGAGCGGCTGCTGTTCCGGCTTTTCCATGAAGAGGGCGTGCGGGTCTTCGATCCGCAGCCGGTGGAATGGCGCTGCAACTGCTCGCGCGAGAGCCTGCGCGAGACCCTGCGGCGGTTTTCCGCCGATGAGCGCGCCTCCATGGTGGAGAACGGCAAGATCACCGCCAGATGCCAGTTCTGCTCGCGCCAGTATGTCTTCGATCCGGCGGAGCTGGAGGGGGCGGGGAAGGCTAAATGATGCCTTTGGGCCATCTCCATTGACTGTCTTAGGGCGTAGACCCATAAACCCCGCGCCGCCAGCGTGGATATCGCGAAATATCAGTGGGGCATCTCCATCAACAGTCTGAAGACCGTCCTCACCCTCTGCCAACCGTCCGTCATGTCCGATGATTGGGGTGGAGGGGGCGGGGATGGACGCGCAGGCGTTTTTACAGAGCCCCTTTTGACTTGCGTGGCGTTTCGGGCCATATGAGGGACCATCGCTATTCCATCTCATTCAAGAGCTCAAGGACTCATGGCTGGACATTCGCAATTCAAGAACATCATGCACCGCAAGGGCCGCCAGGACGCGGCCCGCTCGAAGATTTTCGCCAAGCTGTCGCGCGAGATCACCGTGGCCGCCAAGCTGGGCGGGCCCGATCCCGATTCCAACCCGCGCCTGCGGCTGGCGGTGCAGAATGCGCGCGCCCAGTCGATGCCCAAGGACAACATCCAGCGGGCCATCAACCGCTCGCAAGGGGGCGATGCGGAAAACTACGACGAAATCCGCTATGAGGGCTATGGCCCCGGCGGGGTGGCGGTCATTGTCGAGGCGCTGACCGACAACCGCAACCGCACGGCCGCCTCGGTGCGTTCCACCTTCTCCAAGTTCGGCGGCAACATGGGCGAGACCGGCTCGGTGTCCTTCATGTTCGACCGGGTGGGCGAGATCGTCTACAAGCCGGAAGCGGGCGATGCCGACACGGTCATGGAGGCGGCCATAGAGGCCGGCGCCGATGACGTGATCTCCGACGAGACCGGCCACACCATCATCTGCGCCTTCGAGGACATCGGGGCGGTCTCGGCGGCCCTGACGGAGGCCCTGGGCGAGGCGGAATCCACCAAGGCCATCTGGAAACCGCAGACCATGACCGAGCTGGACGAGGACAAGGCCTCCACCATGCTCAAGCTCATCTCCGCCCTGGAGGATGACGATGACGTGCAGAACGTCTATTCCAATTTCGAGGTCTCCGACGAGGTGCTGGCCAGGCTGACCAGTTGATGCGGAGCATCTTCGTTCTCTCCTGAAACAAGGCAAGGCTTCCGTTCATGACTGGCGGAGGCCTTTTTGCCGGTGCGGCATCTCCATTGACTGTCTGAAGACCATCCTCACCTCTCTTTCCAGCCACCCACAGTGTCCCATGATCGGGGTGGTTGGTTGGCAGAAGGTGAGGATGGACGCGCAAGCATTTTTGGAGTTCCCCGGTATCCTAACGGGAGAGACGGGTTTTGGCTCAGCGCTGCTTGCGCAGGAAGTTGCGGATGCGATCTTCCAGCATGGCATAGGCATTCTCGAAGGCCGCCTGCCTGACATCCCGCGGGCCTGTGGCGGCGGCCGGGTCGGGAATATCCCAATGATCCGTGGCCGGTCTGCCGGGCCAGACGGGGCAGGTTTCTCCGGCGGCGTTGTTGCATACGGTGATGATGGCATCCATCACCGGCGCACCGGGGCGGGCATAGAGCTGCCAGTTCTTCGAGCTCAGGTGAGTGGTGTCATGGCCGTTCTGGCGCAAAAGCTCCAGGGCCAGGGGGTGCACCTCTCCGGCCGGATGGCTGCCGGCCGAGAAGGCCCGCCAATGGCCCCGTCCCAGCCTGTTCATCAGGCATTCGGCCATGATGGAGCGGGCGGAGTTCCCGGTGCACAGAAAGAGAATATTGCGCGTTCTGGCGGGGAGCGCGGACAAGGCGCTCAATCCTCGGCGAGGCGGATGATGACATCGATGCTGCCGACGCGCGCGCCATCTGGCAGTGGCGGCAGGTGGCTGATGGTGAGCTGGTCACCGGGGATGTCGATCAGGCTGTCGTTCCTGGGCGAATAGAAATGATAGTGCTCGGAGGTGTTGGTGTCATAGAAGGCCTTGGCGCCATCGGCTATGACCTCGCGCAGCAGACCGGCGCGGGTGAACTGGTTGAGCGTGTTGTAGATGGTGGCCAGGGAGATGGACAGATCCTGACGCGCCGCCTCGCGGTGCATCTGCTCGGCGGTGACGTGCCTGTGGCCCTTGCCGAAAAGCATGCCCGCCAGGGCGATGCGCTGGCGCGTGGGGCGCAGGCCGGCGGCCCGCAGCTTTTCGATGATCTGCTCTTCGTTCAATTTCAGCATGTCCATATCCTGACACCTGTTGCATATATACAACCATATAGACGGAACGATAATAATTCGCAAATCATTTCCCGGTGATTTCGTTCCGGCCCGCGGGAATGGCGCGCCTTGTGCGGCCTCTTTCCGGTGGCGGGTTCAGGTGGCTGGCAGGGGGTGAGGATGGTCTTCAGAGAGTTAGGGTCTGGACTCAACAAAAACGTGGCGCCAGTCTGGTGGCCAGCAACAGGAGACCATGAAAAAATGTGCAATTACAAGCGTAAGCGCTTCTCTCCTGTTGCTGGCATCCACGCCTTTATTGAGTCCAGACCCTAGGGTCAGGACCCATAAATTTGCACGGCATATGCAGGATTTATGCTGCATATCAGCGTCCTTTCGCCCTCGACAATACCTTCAGGTATTGCCCGCGGACGAAAGAAAGCTGATATTTTGCCTAAATCCTGCATATGTCATCCCTCTTTATGAGTCCTGACCCTAATGGAGATGCCCGCATGATGCACCCATGACCATTTGTTGCTTCATTGCTTTTTTGATGTATTGGCCAACAGAAGCCCCAAGCAAAAACCACGCCGGGCATTTCCGGCGTGGTCTGAATTTCATGCGGCGTAGCTGCTTGCGCGCTTCAGGCTTCGGCCTGGGCGGCGATGCGCTTCTTGATGTGCTTTTTCAGCTTCAGCGCCTTGTCCGAAAGCTGCGAATCGCGGGCCTTGAGCAAGAAGGCATCCAGGCCGCCGCGATGCTCCACGGATTTCAGGGCGCTGGTGGAGATGCGGAAACGGTAGCTTTCGCCCATGATGTCGCTCATCAGGTGCACGTTCACCAGGTTGGGCAGAAAGCGGCGGCGGGTCTTGTTGTGGGCGTGGCTGACGTTGTTGCCGGTCATCACGCCCTTGCCGGTCAGTTCGCAGCGGCGGGCCATGGGTTCAACTCCAAATTCTGTTCATCGGGTCTGGCGAAAACAGCGCACCGCCGCCATCTTGCAATCATGGCGCAAGGAGGCATCTGTTTTCGTGGATGTGCTCAGGGCGCATGCTTTAGCGCCAAAGGGGCGGGGCGTCAAGGCCCGCTGCGCGGCATATCCAAGTTCAGCCGCATTTGCATCCAATAAGGAAAGCGCGGGAGGCTTTCTTGCCATTCCGGCCGGGACTTGGCAAAAGGGACGTGGCGGCATTTCAACATTGGATCAGGGCAATTGACAGACATGACACGGACAGGACTAGTTTCTTTCAGGCCGCGCGCAGGCTCCGCGGTGCTGGGCTTGGGGGTGCTGCTTGCGGCCGCCATGACGGCGCCGGCGGCGGCGGATCCCATCAGCCTGAGTTATTCGATCGCCGTCTCCGGAACCCGGGCCATGAAAATGACCTTCGATGGCAATGTGGGCAAGAGCGCCTACAAGGCCCATGTGCGCATCAAGCCCGCCGGGTTCATGGGGCTTTTCATCAAGAAATCCTTCGATCTGTCCGGCTCCGGGCGGATCTCGGCCAAGGGCGCCATTCCGGCCCGTTTTTCCATGACGGTGAAAAAAAAGAAGAAGGCCCGGACGGGCACGATCACATGGAATGGTGGCAAGATGCACTGGCGGCGCACGCCAGCTTACGATCAGCAGACGGTGGCCAGCGTTTGGCGCGCCATGGGAAAAGGCGCGCCCGACCCGCTGAGCCTGCTCATCGGCATGGCCGGGCGGGCCCCGGCGCAAAGCTGCAAGGGCACGCGGCGGGTTTTCGATGGCCATTATGTCTATGACCTGAAACTCTCCCTGCGCGGCAAGACGGCGGTCAAGTCGGCGTTCTATCGCGGCCCGGCCACGATCTGCCGCATGCTCTATGTGCCGGTGGCGGGCATGTCCGAGAAGAAAAAACGCAAGATCCTGGCCGATCCATGGATCTTCAACCTGGTGCTGATCCCCCTGACCAGCAAGGAGGCGGGCCGGCTCATGGCCCCGGTGCGCGCCTATGGCCGCGTCAAGGGGCGCAATTTCACCGCCAGCCTCAGTGCCGCCAGCATCGGCGGGCGGCCGCTGCGGCCCTGAGAGCGCAGGGCGCGCAAGGCTTGCCTTGCGGCCCTTTGGGGCTTATGAAGCAGACATCATTTTCCGCCGGAGCGCGTCCCCCGTGTCCGGCGGTTTTCATTGCCCAGGGTCTGGACTCAACAAAAACGTGGCGCCAGTCTGGCGGCCACGCCTTTATTGAGACCAGCCCCCAAAAGAGACAAACCGACATGAACCTGCGCAACATCGCCATCATCGCCCACGTGGATCATGGCAAGACCACCCTCATCGACCGGCTGCTGGCGGCCTCCGGGGCCTTTCGCGACAACCAGCAGGTGGCCGAGCGGGCCATGGATTCCAACGATCTGGAGCGCGAGCGCGGCATCACCATCCTGGCCAAGGTCACCTCGCTGGAATGGAAGGGGGTGCGCATCAATATCGTCGATACGCCGGGGCATGCGGATTTCGGCGGCGAGGTGGAGCGCATCCTGAGCATGGTGGATGGCGTCATCCTGCTGGTGGATGCCGCCGAGGGCGTGATGCCGCAGACCAAGTTCGTGCTCACCAAGGCGCTGGCCCAGGGGCTGCGGCCCATCGTCGCCGTCAACAAGATCGACAAGCCCGAAGAGCGCCACGAGGAGGTCATCACCGAGGCCTTCGATCTGTTCATCGCCCTGGGGGCGGAGGATGAGCAGCTGGATTTCTCCATCCTCTATGGCTCGGCCAAGGAGGGCTGGATGTCGCTCGATCCCCATGCCGGGCCCGATGCCGGGATGGATGCGCTATTCGATCTGGTGATCGATCACGTGCCCGCGCCGAAGGTGGAGGAGGGGCCCTTTCGCATGCTGGCGACGCTGATCGAGGCCGATCCCTTCTTAGGGCGCATTCTCACCGGGCGCATCGCGTCGGGCTCGGTGAAGCCCAATGACGCGGTCAAGGTGCTGGACCGGGAGGGCAAGGTGGTGGAGACGGGGCGGGTATCCAGGATCTTGGCCTTTCGCGGCCTGTCGCGCCAGCCCATCGAGGAGGGGCAGGCGGGCGACATCGTGGCCATCGCCGGGCTGAAGGAGGCCACGGTGGCCCATACCCTGTGCGATCCGTCCGTCGATGCGCCGATCGCCGCCCAGCCCATCGACCCGCCGACCCTGTCCATGACCTTCCGCATCAATGACGGGCCGCTGGCGGGGCGGGAGGGCGACAAGGTGCAAAGCCGGGTGATCCGCGAGCGGCTGATGAAGGAGGCGGAGGGCAACGTGGCCCTGCGGGTGGAGGACGTGCCCGGCGAGGCGGAGGCCTTCAAGGTCTCCGGCCGCGGCGAGCTGCAGCTGGCGGTGCTCATCGAGACCATGCGCCGGGAGGGCTTCGAGATGACGGTGGGCCGCCCCCGGGTGGTCATGCGCGAGGAAAACGGGGTGAAGCTGGAGCCCGTCGAGGAGGTGATCATCGACGTGGACGAGGAATATTCCGGCGCGGTGGTGCAGAAGATTTCGGAGCGCAAGGGGGTGCTGGTGGACATGACCTCCTCCGGCACGGGCCGCCAGCGGCTGGTCTTTCACGCCCCGACGCGCGGTCTGATCGGCTACCATTCGGAGCTGATGAGCGATACCCGCGGCTCGGCGGTGCTCAACCGCCTGTTCCATGCCTGGGAGCCCTACAAGGGGGCCATTGCGAAGCGCTCCACCGGGGCCATCATCTCCAACGCCAACGGCAAGGCTGTGGC
>Ga0256833_1002085_pt1 | contig 14365 bp, 17 predicted proteins | sample 356284metaG_FD_190535 | JGI IMG/M metagenome (GOLD analysis project Ga0256833, IMG submission 190535) | Hydrothermal vent microbial communities from Mid Atlantic Ridge, Atlantic Ocean - 356-284 | ecosystem: Environmental > Aquatic > Marine > Hydrothermal vents | place: Atlantic Ocean: Mid...
GTTTGTTAGAAAGAAATTAAAACACAGAAAAACGCTTCATAGTTTAAAATTTGGAATAGCTTGTTCTTTCATGGCTGGTATACTTACACAGATTTTCTTCAAAAACTTTTATGGTGCATTTTTCTTTTTTCTTGGTTTTTTCTCACATCTGGTTTTGGATAAGCTCTTATAGTAAAGAATTAAAATTTTTGCCTGAAATGAAACAATATGAAAATTATGAAGTTTGTTGAAAAACTTTGTAGGGAAAAAATAGATTTTAAACAAATGAGAAAATATGAAGAAAATGATGCAACCTTTTTAGAACTCTATTCCCAAGAAGAAAACTCATCTTATCCATTTGCACAGATATCTCTCACGTATATAGAATATCCTCAACTATTTGAAATAAGATTGGGGTGGAAAACACATTTGGAAATAGAAGGAATCAGCAAAATCTGCTATGATCCGAAAGGAAGCACCAACTATATTAAAGCTACTGAGGATGTAATAAAAAGAAAAACTTTAAATATAATAAATTGTTTAAGATATGAGTTCATAAGACGAAAGCTCGATGGACCTAAAATTTGCTATCAAAAAACCGATACTGGTTCTCTTAACTTTGAAGTGGCAACATGGTTTATTCCCTTCTCAGACTTGCATTTATTGGAAGAACAAATTAAAGATGCTTTTGAAATACTTATCATGACACCATCAAAATTGAAATTTTAACCTGACATTAGCTAAATCATAAATATTTTAAAGAAGAAGTTGTTTATTATACTATAGATTATTTCCTTGTATGAAGAATGAAATCAGATCAGTGAGTATCTTTTTTGGCCAACCAAGTGCTGGAAGCTTAAGTATGGCTTTTCCATACACGTATTTTCTTGGGATTTCGTTTTCACAACCTTTTATTTGCCATAAATTGTGGTCGCCTTTTGTTTCGAAAGTACCGTCTGGGTTTATTCTTATAACGCGATGAATTATTGGAGATGTAATAAGCCTTCCATAAGCATCTCTACAACCTTTCTTTGCTGCATCAAAAACTATTACGTCTCCAACATGTATTTTACACCAGCCACATATAACCACTGCGTCTCCCGGATAAATGCTTGGTATCATAGAATCAGAGAGCACAGCAACCACAGGCATTGGTGTGCCGAGAGCAACGCCTATTAGTTTGTAAAGAAGAAGTGCAAATATAGCGCCTGCTACAATATATTTTGCTTCATCTTTTGCGCTCATTTTTAAGCCCTCCCGACAGATTCACCAAGTACAACGCCGGTTGCTATTAAATGCGCAACTCTCAGGGATTCTGGGAATAAAGAAGTATAAACAGAAATTTTTATAATTTCCTTAGCTCTTTTAACAGAAATTCCTGCTCTCTGAAAATAAATTACACCTTTCATACCATCTTTTCTCTCTACGTTTACAGAATAGATTTTTCCAGCGTCTCTTACAACTTCAAACCTTTTTTCATAATTTGGTAGTTTTTTCATTGCAGCTAAGAATTCTTCCATTTTGGGTTTTTTCCGTAAAACTGCTACCACAGGAAGTGATACACGCTCTGAAAGCTCGCGAATATTCACCACATTGAATCCGGCATAAGTTATTCCATCCAGCATCATAACCCTTACATCTTTAAATTTGCTTTTTAGAAAAGCATCTGCGATTTTTTCGGTTGCATCAAATCCATCTACATTTACATATGTGCGCAGAACTCCATCTATTTGCATATATCCGCGGAAAACACAACCTATAACAATGCATTTTTTGTTTCTCCTTGTAAAAGGCCCGTCATCCCAACCAAGTATTCTTATTTGCTTCTTTACCTGCATAAAAATGAATAAAAAGGTGACTTACTCCTTTGATACTCTTTCAAAATGTGCCTTAAACTCTTCAAGTACCGAAAGTGCTTCATCTATTGATTTTAAAATTGTTTTTTGGGGATTCTTTCCGTAGACAACTATCTTTGGTTCGCTAAGAAATGGATGATCCCTAACAGCGGCCGCATCAGCATCTTTGCAAAAACCTGCTATTAAATGTGTTAGTGTCTCATCTCCTGGAAACTCTATTTCCAAAAGCTCGCTTTCTTTTTTTACAACCTTTATTGTCATGCTAAGGTAAAGGGTGAAAACACTTTTAAAATTTTCGGATATTATGAATGAAAAATTCGTTTTTATTCTATCACCACTGGTTCTCGGGAAAGGAGAAGTCTGAATTCTCTTTCAATTTCCAAGAACTTTTTTTCAAGTTCCATCATCTTCTGCGTAGTTTCTTTTACAGTGCTTTCTACTTTTATCTGGTTTTCTTTGAGAACTGTATTTTTGAAGCTTATAAGATCATCCTTGAGAAGTGTAAATTCTCGAATGGATTTTTCGAGCTCTGTTTTCATCGTGAAAACCGCTGAGAAATCCTTTTTTATATCTTCAAAATATTTTTTGACTTTTTTTTCTAAATTCACCATAAAATTTTCAATACTTTTAATTTCATTTTCGAGTTTTTTTATTCTTTCTTCAAGAAATCTTTCTTTTTCTATAACTTTGTTGATTTCATATATCTTTTTTTCAATATCAGAAATTTTTGATTTAATATCAAAAAGGCTGTGTTCTATTAATTTTGTTTCTGCTGTTGTTTTTTCAAGTTCTCTTTCCATTCTTTCAGAGAGTTTTTTCTCTAAGATCTTCATAAGTTGTTCGGAATATTCCGAAAGATTTTTTCTCTCAAAACCATTCATATACTCTCCACCAATTGTTTGAAAATCTCTCCAAGTTTTTCAGAAAATATTCTTATTTCATTTACCTCTTTTTTAAGCTCTTCCATTTCTTTTTGGATTTTTTCACAAATTTGAAAATTATAGTTGCCTATCTTTTTTTCTATACTTTCAACTCTTTTTTGCGTATTTTCTATAAGAGGGAGTAACTTTTCATCTAAGCTTTTTGTGAACTTTTCGAGATCAGTTACTCTTTTTTCTATCTTGCTTATTTTTTCTTCTATTTCTGATCTCGATTTTGATTTTTCTTCTATTTTTTCAACTCTTTCTGTTATTTCCTTAAGTAAAGACTCAAGTTCGTTCATAAAGCTCCACCACCCTTTTTAATGTTTTCGCAAAAGATTTAATATGTTTAATAATATTGTCTACTTCATCTTTTAAATTTTCCATATTTCTCTTTATTTTTTTTATACGTCCCTCTAAAGTTTCTATTCTGTTATAAATTTCTTCTATTTCTGGTTGAAGCGTTGTTGAAAGACCTCCAACCTGAATGTTATTAAGAAATTTATTGAGTTTGATCATTTCAAGTCTCGTAAGCATTTGCAGATCTTCAAGTTCATTTACTCTTTCTTCCAGCTCTTCAATCTTTTTTCTTTCAGTATCTTCCTTTTCTATTCGCTCTATTATTTCAGAAAGCGCAGATTCAATCTTTTTTATTTTTCTATCTAGCCTTTCTACATCTTTACACAGTTCTTTCATATTATTCATAACTCTATTTTTTCTTTTTATTCATAAAAATCTTCTCTTGTAGCTTTCGAGCCATTTTAAGAAGCTTTTTCTCTTCTCCTCTTTTACAATCCTTTCAAGATACCCACTATTTATTGCAAAAAACTCTGAAAATTCAACAAGCTTATCTTTTATTTCATCTTTGGGGATTACCATAACTCCGCTCTCTTCAAGAATTTCTCTTTCTTCTTCTCCAAACTCTCCTATTACGGCACGTGGTTTTAAAGCGGCGAGATATTTTGCAAGTGTTTTCCCTCTGCATGGTGCATGAAAATAAAGCACCTTGTTAAAAACTCTGAAAGAATTTTTTACGCTTTCCAAACATTCTCTTGAAAATGTTTCAATCTTTATCACTGGTATCATTCCTTTTGCTTCTATGTATTTTTCCTCTTCAAGGAGTTTTACCTTTTTTTCCAGTTGTTGTCTAATTTCTTTCTCCTTTTCAAGTTCCTTTCTCAAATTTCTTATGAGATTTTCCCTGAACTCTATTTCTTTATCTCTCAAAACAATCTCTCTTATTTCTTTACTTTCTTCTAATCTTTCCCTTAAAAGAATTCTTTTCTGCTCTTCAAGTTCCTTAACTCGCTTTTCAAGTTTTCTTATATACTCCTGTGCAACCTCAAGCTTTCTTTGAAGTGCTTCAATTTCTTCTCGTAAAGCATCTCTTTTTCTAACGTGTTTGCTTTCCACTTTGTGTTGTTTTGCAGAGAGCCTTATTTCCATAGTTTTCCCAAGAATTTTTTCAAGAGCCTCAGAAAGATTACTGGCCTCTCCTTTAAGAATGAGTTCTTTTATCTTTTCGGAGTGATGTTCGAGCTTCATGTTTTTGAGAATGTTATCTATCCTTGCGAATTTTTTTGAGTGTTTTTTGAAAAAATACACACATGCTGCTATTGCATCTCTTTCATGTGCATTTCTTGGTTTGAACTGTGCGGAAAATTCTTTCTTTTCCTTTACCTTCAAATCTTCATCAGGAGCATAAACAAAAGCCCCTAATGTTGAGGCAATCTCTTCAACAAGTTTCGGAATACTTTTTTTGTCTGTGCAAATAACAATTGGTGAACCATATTCAAGAATTTTTCTTATCACTTCGGCTTTGCCCATTCCTTTTTTTGAGAATACACCAAGAAAATTTCCATTCAGAGTAAAGACCGCAATAGCAGTTGTAATTCCTGGATCTATACCAACAACAGTTTTCATAAGATTCTTAAAATCTTAAGAGAAATATAAATAAACATATGGAAAGATTTCCAGATGAAGTTATTACAGTTTCCAAACGCGGAAAAAGAGAAGTGCGCGTTCTCGTGGATAGGGGAAGATATATAAGATACGAGTACTTAGATCCTGTAACAGGAAAGAAAAGCGAAAATAAGGTAAAGCTCGTGTTACTTACAGAAGATGGAAAGCAAGAGGAATATTTTATAATTCCACTAAAACAGGAAGGTAAATTTCTTTTGCTAAAAGCAGAAGTAAAGGGAAACAGAAAAATATGGGATGAGAAAAAGAAAAAAGCAGTAGACCTTTTCGAATTTTAAAGCGAAAGGCTAAAACTTAAAAACTTTATATTCTTCTACTTGAGAAAACATTATATGGCAAACGTAACAGTCAAAAGGTTTGACGTGATACCAACCTCATTAACAATAGCGACAGTTACAGCAATCTTAGGTTTGATTCAGGGATTGGTTGTAATGATTTTGGGAGCAACAATAGGTGGAATAGGCATTATGACAGTGATTATAGGAGTAATAGGAGGATTTATCATCGGATTTATAGGAACGGCTATATTTTGCATAATCTACAATTTAGTGGCAGACAAAACAGGCGGGGTTCGATTTAAATCAGAATAACCCAATTAGGACAGGCTTTTATTATTACTTTTTATTTTTCTTTTTTGAAGAAATTTCTAATTTATTTGCAAACCACACAACACGCTGCGGGAACGGTATTTCAATACCATTTTCTTCAAGTCTTTTTTTGATTTTCCACAAAAGCTCTGTTTTCACACTGTACCATACTTTAGTTGGTGCCCATACCTTAACACGTATGTTCACAGAACTATCTCCAAGTTCTTCTACAAAAATTTGTGATGCAGGGTTTTTAAGTGCGAAGGGATGCGCTTCAACGACATTTTTAATTACTTCTATTGCCTTTTCAGCATCATCTGCATAGGATATGCCAATAAGGTATTCAAATCTTCTTACAGGATGCGCAACTAAATTTGTTATGTTTGAGGTAAAGATTTTTTCATTCGGTATTCTTACGTAAAGACCGTCGTAAGTCCTCACTACAGTGGAAAGTATGTGAATATCTTCCACAAACCCAGAGATATCACCCACGCTTATTTGGTCACCTATTTTGATAGGCCTTTCAAAGAGGAGAAAAACACCAGAAATAAAATTACCCACAGCACTTTTGCTGGCAAAACCAACGGCAACTCCTATTATCCCGCCCGCAACAAGCAGTCCAGAAAGTTCTATTCCAAGCTTGCTCAATGCTGAGATACACGCAATTATCACAATACCGTAATAAACTATTTTGCTTGTAAGCTCAAGTGTTTCTTTGCTAAGCTTTTCCTTAAAGCTTCTTCTCAAATAAATCACAACAATTTTTGCAATAATTACACCGACTATTATAATCAAAGCAGCTTCAACTATCTTCCATGCATTCAAAGCGAATGCAGGTATTCCACTTACGTTACTCTCGCTCATAAGCCTTCCTCCATAACAAATTTAGTTGCAAATGGGAGTATAATTTTTCTTGCCATGTATATTTCAATTGATTTTTTCATGCCTTTTTCCAAAGGTTCTTCTACAAAGCTTGTTTCAGCAACATCTTTGTTTATTATTTTCATTACTGCACGCATACTTACAAGGTTTTTTGAGTAAAATATTTTCATTCCCCATGCACTAAATACAGCTCTGGATATAGATACCCATTCATGAGTAGGGTTTTTTATGTCGAGCTCGAGAACACCTTCTTCAAGCGGGTTCGTTTTTGGTGTTTTGAAGTGTACACAGCTTTTCCAGTATCTGCACACCTTTCCTGTGCGTACAGAGCCGTAAAGAGTGTATTTTTGTGGAAGGAGCGAGAAAATATCAAGAACTCTGTAGCTTTCTTTTTGCTTAAGAATTATGCCTATTTCTATGGGAAATGTCAAAAACACTTTTGCGTTTTCTTTTGGTGCGAGAACGAGCTCATTTTCCAATTCAATAAGAAGGAACGATGTTATTTCGCTTGGTAAATTTACGGGTTCTACAGGGTTTAATATAATCTCTACGGAAGAACCTGCTATTTGCTTTACAGTTTCTCCAGAAGACTCGCAAGATCTTTTATAAATCCATGCATCTTCTCCGAGCTTTTTAACCTCGATTGAAAACCTTTTCCGCGAGAGCTTGAAAGGTGGTTTGTACGAACCATAAACCATGAAAAAATTTTTGTAAATTGGAGTATTTATTTTTTGTAATGAAGGTGTTTCTCACAGGGTTACCTGGTGTCGGAAAAACAACTATCGTCAAGAAATTTCTAAAGACTTATTCTCGTAAAGTGGTAGGCTTCTTCACACCGGAAATAAGAAAGAGTGGAAAGCGCATAGGCTTTGAGATAGAGCTTATTCCTTCCGGTGAAAAATTACTCTTTGCATTCGTTGATAGAATATCCTCTGTGCGCTTCGGAAAATATTGGATAAGTATGGAAAATTTAGAAAAAGCCATAGAAAATGTTAAAATTCTTACAGAAAAGGAGAAAGCAAATCTCATAGTTATTGATGAGATAGGAAAAATGGAAATGGTTTCTCCAAAGTTTCGAGAATTTGTAGAAGAACTTGTTTCTTCACCGAAAAATCTTCTCTGTGTTGTGCACAGGGCATATGCGAAGAAGTTCGAAAAATATGGGAAGGTAATATTTGTTACTACTGAAAATCGCGATTCTCTTCCTGAGCGTCTTTTAGGTTGCTTCCATCCACGTCATTGTGTGTTCTTTTAAGAATACTAACATCCAGAGAAAATAGGCATGAAATCTTTCATCACCACCGAAATAAATAATTACCTCTATTATCTCGCCTATTTTCAACTTTTGTTCCCTCTATAAATTGTGAATGAACCTTCTATGCCTTCTTTAGAGGGTATGAATTTGTTTGTTTGGTTTTGTGGACACGAAAGATTTAACACTTTTAATTTAAGAAGTAAAGAAGGATAAGGCTGAGAGATTTCTTGTATATCGGAGATTTCTGCCACGAGCTTGCAAGTTGCAGAAGGTATAGCAGGAACCGAAACTATCTTAACAGTGATGCAAAAAACATAAGAAAAAAATGTTACAATTATATATTACGTAATTTCCTTTCATTTTTACGCCTCTATTCCAAATTCATACACCTTTCCTTCAAACTCAATACTACCCTTTTCTCCTTTAATTTCTTCGGGTGTGCAAACAAGCGTTATAATGGTGTTTGTTTCCTCTTCTAAGAAGCTTTTTTCTTTTTCAAATTCTTTTGAAAGATATAGCTTAACTTTCTGGTGTACATTTAGTCCGAGTGTTTTTCTCTTCTCTTGTACAGCCCTTATGAGCTCTCGGATAAGCCATTTTCTCTTAAGCTCTTCATCAATGGTTGTATCAAGAATGACATAACCATAACTGAATTCTTTACCTTCTTTGACTTCTTCTGGAATAAACATCAAATCATTTTTTTCAAGCTCCGCTTCTACAAGAATTACCTTTCCTTTTTCATCCATTTCCTTTTTAAGTTCATTTACATTGCTCTCTTTCAAAACCCGCTCTATTTCTTTAACCTTTCTTCCATATTTCTTTCCAACTTTTGCATAGTTGAGTTTAACCTTCCATTTTATCTCGCTTATCTCATAGCTTACGCTTTCGACATTAGTCATTTTCTTTATTATTTCTTCAAGTTCTTTTGCAACACTAAGTACGCGTTCGTTTGAGCATATTTTCACACCCTTTAAAACATACCTCGTTTTAATCTTAGCTTCATGTCTCGCATGATAAATTGCTTCGACAATTTCTTTTACAATCTCCATTTTCTCCTCTAACTCTTTGTCTATAAGCTCTTCTTCTACTTCAGGAAAATCGCACATGTGCACAGATTCTTTTGAAGCAAAATACTTTTGATAAAGCCACTCTGCTGTAAATGGAATTGCAGGAGCAAGTATATAGAGAAGTTTTTCGAGAACATAGCTCAAAGCCATGTTAACTCCTTCATCTTTTCTATCTCTTACGAGTTTTATGTACCACCTTGAGAGATCCTCTATAACGAAATTTTCTATTTCCTGCAAAGCTTTATGACCATGAATCTTTTCACAGCATTCACGAACATATTTAACGAGTGAGTTAAATCGGGAGAGTAACCATAAATCTTCTTTTTTCAGAGCAGATTTATCCAGCTCGGTTTTTTTGCAGTATGTTTCGAAATAGTTGTATGTGTTTATGAAAATTGTAAAGAACTTTCTGACATTTTCCATATCCCTCCAAGAAAAGTAAAAGTCCATCGAAGGATCGTTCCTTAAAAGACCAAACCTGAGAACATCTGTACCGTATTTTTCTGCTACGTCTTCTGGATTTACTATATTACCGAGAGACTTTGACATCTTTACGCCTTTTTCGTCTAAGACTAGACCATGCATGAGTATTCTTTTGAATGGTGCTCTATCAAAGGTTATAACGCTAGTTATGAGTTGCGAATTCCACCATCCGCGTATCTGATCAGGACCTTCTATTTGCAAATCACTTGGCCACATCTCCTCGAAAAGTTCTTTTTCGCGCGGATAATTTAGAGAGGCCCAGCTTGCTACACCAGAATCAAACCAAACGTCGAGAACATCTTTAACCCTTTTCATCTTCCCTCCACACTTTTCGCAGTTTAGAATTATTTCATCAACATAAGGTCTGTGTAGATCTTTTGGTTTTTCAGGAAGTTCGTCGACACTTCCTATAACCTTTACCTCTCCGCATTTCTCACAAATCCATATTGGCAGTGGTATTCCCCAGTAACGCTGTCTCGATATTGGCCAGTCATCTAAGCTCTCGAGCCAGTTTTTGAATCTTTGTTTAGCAAATGAAGGAACCCAGTAGACCTTTTCATTCTCCTCTAAAAGTTTTTTTCTTATTGCAGAAACTCTGAAAAACCACTGTTCAACAGCAAGGAAAAGCAAAGGAGTTTTGCAGCGCCAGCATATTGGGTAGTCGTGAACTATTTTTTCCTTGAAAAGCACCACTCCCTTTTCCTCAAGATCTTTAATTATTTCTTCATTTGCCTCATCTCTTACATGCATGCCAGCATATTTCCCTGCATCTTCTGTATACCTTCCGTTCATATTTACAGGGCATATTACTGCTAAACCGTAAGCCCTTCCAACTTTAAAATCCTCCATACCATGTCCCGGGGCACAATGCACCAAACCCGTACCCTCTTCAAGCGTAACGAATTGTTCTGAAAGAACAACTCTGTGTTTTATTCCTTTCTGACACGGTAATTCTGGGAAAATGGGCTCATATTCCAATCCTCCAAGTTCTTCGCCTTTAACCACTTCAATAATCTCGTATTGCTCTATTCTTGCTTTTTTCATAACTTTTTCAACAAGCTCTTTGGCAATTATCAATACATCTTTACCAACTTTAACTTTTGCATATTCAAAATTAGGGTTTACCATAATAGCAATATTTGCTGGGAGTGTCCATGGTGTGGTAGTCCAAATGACAAGGTATTCATTTTCTTTGTCCTTCACCTTGAACTTAACCGCTATTGCAAAATCCTCGAGTTTAGCATGTTCCACTTCATTATAAGCAACCGCCGTTTCGCAACGCGGACAAACATGGACAGGATATCTGGCTTTATATAGCAAGCCTTTTTCAAATGCTTTTTTGAATGTAAACCAGGCAGATTCTATATAAGAGTTGTGAAGGGTTAAGTAAGGATTTTTCCAGTTCATCCAAACGCCGAGAGAAGAGAACTGGCTATTCATTATTTCTATAAATTCTGTTGCAAATTTTCTGCATTCTTCATTGAATTTTTCTATACCGTACTTTTCTATATCTTGCTTTGATTTGAAACCAAGCTTTTTTTCCACTTTATTTTCTATTGGTAAACCATGGGTATCATATCCTGGTTGAGCCCATACATCGTATCCAAGCATTCTGAAAAAGCGGATGTAAAAATCTTTGAGAATTTTATTCCATGCGGTTCCCATGTGAATATATCCAGTTGCATATGGTGGACCGTCCATGAAAAAGAATTTTTTACAGCCTTTCCTGAAGGAAAGTGCTTTTTCTGGAATGTTATTTTTTTCCCAAAATTCTTTGACTTCTTTTTCAATTTCTCTGAGCATGAAAATAACTCAAGAATAGAAAAGCTATAAAATTTATCTATATCCATACCTTCTGTATTTGTATCCATAATCTTTCTTTCTGTGTTTCTTCAGCACAACCGCACAGAGCACAATAACTATACCAATTCCTGCAGCGTAAACGAAAATGGGCAAACCTTCAACAATCTCGAGTTCAAGTGTTTTTATTTTGCTCTTAACAATTCTATCTTCTTTTTCACCGAAGTCTATTTCTACCTTCACCCTTTTATTTTCTTCCAGGTCGGTATCATCTAACTCTGCAGGAATAAAAACTTCCTTTTCTTCCCCAGGAGTAAGGAAACAAACCCTTGAGGACAAGGATTGTGGGATTCCATTGATTTTTACATCGAGAAGCTTTGCTATTACTGCGGCTTTCACACTACCGGTATTTTTAATTTTTACTCCAAACTCTTTTCTACCTTTGTAATAAACGAGCTTTTCGAGTTCTACTTCAGAAGCATCAGCTATTTTCGAGATTTTTAAAGGAAGCGAATAAGGCGGACCGAATTTACCGTGCTGAGTTAAATAGGAATCGAGATTTTCTGGGCTTTCGCCATAAGATGTATAGAACTCTACTGTAATGTTTCCCGTTAGTTCTGTAAGCGAAATATCATAACTTTTCCAGAGCCTTTCTCCCGCTCCTATAAACACAGGTTGTTCATCACCACCGCTCGCAAGTTCTTTTCCGTTCTTAAGCACTCTGAAGGTTGTGAAAAGGAAAACACCCGTATTACCGCGGTTTTCATATTCTATCATCAATTTTTTTGCATCTGGATCATAAATAGCTTGGAGAATTGCGAGTTTTATTACAGGTTGTGGAAGTGGCATCATTGTAAGAGCATAAATCTGCTTGCTTACACCAGGAGTAGCCATACCATATTTTATGAAAACTGCAACTTTTTTGTGTGTTTCTTCTCTAATTTTTTCCCCAACATAAGTTAGCTGCATACCTATTACTACAACGGTTCTTATGTTATTGGACTTTATGAAGTCAAGAATTTCCTCAGGAAGCTTATTCGTTCCTACTAAAAGAACTGGACAGGCACCTTTAAGCATCTCTGGTTCAAGGTATTTACCATCTGCTATAAGCACTTGCTGGGTTTTTTTAATCTTCAAAAACTCTTCTCCAATCTTTGCCGAAAGCGCAAATTTGTTATTCGCGTCTATTCTTTCTGTAGCATATTTTGAAATAACATTCTCTATACTTCGCTTGAACTTTCCTACAAGCACAACCTTTTTAGCGGAGGCAAGCAAACCTGCAACGTCATTTACATTTGCATCATTAACTATCAGTACCCAAGAGTTGGTAGCTCTTGCAAGTGCTCCTGTCGGTATACTCAAGTACGGAAAGTCTTCTTCAACAACGTAAAAACTTTTTATATCACTTGGCATTAAATCGCGGTAAGGAGTTTTAAGCACTATTTTCTGATCTATTACGAATCCACGCATCTTTAATTGTGCTTCTAAGTTTGGGATAAAGGGTTTTGAGGAAGACTCTATAAGTATGACTCTATCTTTTGGAAGGATGTTGAAGAGTCCCGCCGGATTTGGAGAGTTTGCAAAGTACACTGGTAAGTTTTCATATTGTGCATACATAATTCCATAATAAACGTCTTTCCAGTCCTCAGAGTTTATCACAACTATCTTTGCGCTTACAACAGGAAAGAGAACAGAAAATAGAAAAAGAAACAGAAAAACGATTTGTTTATCACCCATTCGAGGAGCTTTCATAACCAATTTCTCCAGATAATACATATTTAAAATTTTAACCTCTTCTAAAAACTCAATTAAAGAAGCGATATTTTTATATATTCCTTATTTTATTTCCAAACACATGAAAGAAAGCTTTTTAAAGGTTTTAGTTGCCTTGATAAGCGCTTTATTAGCGGTTCCAGCAGCTGTGTTGGCAGCGGTTCCAGGAGGAGCTACTGTGACAAGCAGCACAACTCACAATCAGTACTATATTCCACCAAGCACCATAAATGTCTATGCAGGTAACATAACAGAAGCTAACATCACCACAGAGCAGAGCACGTACCACTGGGCAGGTATCTACGGTAATGCATCAGGTTACCTTGTATTGGGAGATTCCAGTGGATACAAGATGTACAGATGGGTAGCAAAAGCAAAGTATGTGTACTTTGATAACGAGAGTGTAATAAACTGGGGTTCATTAAATGCCACAGATTGCGGAACAATAGATGCTCTTTACCCGTTCCTTAGCGGAGCTAGCGATGATTGTGCATATACCTTTACAACAACAGCAAGCTTCTATTCTCCTGCAACAGGAGATAATGTAGCAAGTACGATTGCAGCACAGACATATGACGGCACAGGAACTCCATACTGGTACACGATAGCACTTAACGACACTGTTGCAAAGAATGTTGTATTCGTCGGAGAAGTCAGCACAGGTACAGCTTACAATGGTGCAACATTTGCAAACTATCAGGTAATACTCCCAGAAGACGGTAGCAACGGAGACACAACACCAACACCATACTATGTATGGATAGAGCTATACTAAAGTTATTGCTTTTTTCTCTTTCTTCTTTATTTTTGAAGATTAATGAAATCAAGAACTTTCGGTAAAAGTATTCTAAACCAAGGTGTATATTTTTCAGGATTTTTCTTTACATCTTCAACAAGCTCCCCTACAGAAATCCATTTCCACTCGCAAACTTCTTCTGGGTCTGGTTCTGGTTCGCCATCAAAAGTACCAATAAAAACATGATCATATTCCCATTCAGTTAACCCATTTCCAACATCCGCTTTATAAATAGTTGCGAAGAGCCATTGGAGCTCGCAGTCAAATCCCATTTCTTCCTTTAATCTCCTATGTGCAGCCTTTTCAACTTCTTCTTCCGGTCTGGGATGTGAGCAGCACGTATTGCTCCACAACCCAGGCGCATGATATTTAGTGAGAGCTCTCCTCTGTAAAAGCATTTCTCCATTTTTGTTAAAAACGAAAATAGAAAAGGCTCTATGAAGTTTACCACCATTTTCATGGGCCTTTATTTTTTCCTCTATTCCGATTTCCCTATCATTCTCATCTACAAGAATCACGTACTCCATTTTCAGCACCTTTGACAAATTCCTTTATTATCTTGGTTTTCGATTTGGTCTTTACTATTGCGCTCGCAACAAGCACACCATCAGCACCAAGTTCAAGAGCTTTGTGTACATCCTTACCAGAGCTTATTCCAGCTCCGCATAAAAATCCAACTCCATACTTTTTCACGGCTTTTGCACCTTTTTCTACAACTTCCGGCCTTGCTTCAGAAACAGGAATACCTGTACCTATTAGTTCAGGCGGTTCGATCGCAACATAATCTGGCTTAACTTCCTTTGCTATTTTTGCTGCTTCTCTTACAGAATTTGCACATGCTATAACTTTTAATCCATATTTTTTCAGGATTTCAGCAGTTTTTTTAAGTTCGCTAAACTTTAATCTGTGTTCAGAGTGGTTTAAGAGAGAACCCTTAACCTTCCATGTCTTAAGTGCAAAGGGTGTTACATATCCTGTTCCCCTTCC
>Ga0256833_1002086_pt1 | contig 14360 bp, 12 predicted proteins | sample 356284metaG_FD_190535 | JGI IMG/M metagenome (GOLD analysis project Ga0256833, IMG submission 190535) | Hydrothermal vent microbial communities from Mid Atlantic Ridge, Atlantic Ocean - 356-284 | ecosystem: Environmental > Aquatic > Marine > Hydrothermal vents | place: Atlantic Ocean: Mid...
CCCCATTACCAGGGTAGTATGGCTAGTCGTTCAGAACCCGCGACTGGATCCAGCAAAATACGGGCCCCGCACCGCTATGCAGCTCCTCATGGCGAGAATTTTCCTCTACATTACTTCTCTTACTTCATTAATATTACCTATAAACCTCTTTTTAAGGCTTATAATTCTACTCTCACTTATCGGGATGGGGGCAGGGATAGGCAAGTTCTATGAGAGTATCCTCTCCTCGGGCTTAGAGGATGAAGTACCAAGCCTGATATTATATCTCCTACCATACTCATGGTCAACCTACACCATAGCCGACTTAATAGTGAGACTCTCCGATAAGGCCTCGAGTGGGTTTAAATGGTTGCGCCACGAAGCCTGCAGACTCAGGCTGCTCCTCGAAAGTGGTAATGACCCCTTGAGAGCGCTCTCATTACTAGCGGAGACTACGCCTTCGACGAGCCTTAAGCTGCTCCTAGAAGAGCTAGTGCACGCCTCCAAGATAGGGTATCCGCGTGCACTAGTCTTATCGAGACTGGCCGAGAGGGCCTTAGAGGGAGTGAGGAGGAGGTGGTCTTCCTACGCTGAGCTAGCGAAAGTCACAGCGGAAGTAAGCGCCGCCCTCATGGTTGCGCTAGGAGCTTTGGCCCCCCTCTCCGGCTTCACTGGCCTCAATTTCAACATAATCAGCGCCTCAGTGACGGCTCCTGCTCTCCTCTCACTACTCCTCGTCCTCATGCAGCCCAACGCGGGACCCGGCCGCTCGCCCCTCACATACAGGATCCTACCCATGGCCGCCATTGTAGGTATAGCTCTAGCCGCTTACTCCGCAGGGCCCATCAAGGCCCTCCTCGTGGCGCTCCCTCTAACGGTTGTAGTCGAGGTAGCGGGGGTTCTACACGAGAGAAAAATTAAAGCCGGGATTGACTCGCTCTCAAAAGCAGCCCGCGAAGCCCGTCTAGGGAGGCCTGTGGAGGAGCTCCTAGCCAGAGCTAAACCTGTTGATAAGCCGGTTATTGACGCAATATTGGATTCGACGAGAATAGCGGGGCTATCGAGGGCGTGGGCCGGGATGGAGTTTCTTGAGAGGGCGTATAGGGAGGCACTAAGAACTATTAATAGCATTAGATCATCCGCCTTCCTAGTCATGGCCATATCCTTGATGGCCTCACTCACAGCGCTCTACTCCGCCTCCTTACTAGCCCGAATAGCCGCGAGCCTCACCCCTGAAAGTAGGGTGCTCGCCCTCCAGGTGACCCGCATCATAGAGCTTCTAGCGCCGCTCACAGCTTCATCGGCGAGCATACTCTTAAGACCCCGTCTCCCAAGCCTCGTTCCTATCACGGTCACGCTTGCCGGGGTAGCCTTTTTCCTAGTTGCCGTTAATTCCGGGTTAATACCCCTATCCTAGAAGGCAAGACAAGCTATAGTTTGGCCTATAAAATACGCTATACTATCTGCGTGACCGATCTCGCCTCGTAGAATGTTACCTGGCCGTTCCTATCTACTATTGCTACAACTGGATCGTGGCCGTCCTTCACAGCTGCCGTGCTCCACTCCGCTAGATCTGCTACCTTAATGGATTCACCCTCTTCGAGTACTAGAACCTCTACGGTTCTACCACTTCTACGCCTCGCTACGAGAGTAGAAGGTCTAGTCCATAACTTGACTTCAGAGTACTTCGAGCGCAGGATTCTATACGCAATAGCTACCTTTAATTGCACCCTAAACATCCCGATTATATAAAAGAATGCCTCCCAACCCGTGAGAATCTTATCGCCAGCAACTATCTCCACACGTCCTCGAGATGCCTGATAGGCCGCCTCCAGCGGGTATACAACTCCTCCCTCAAGATAGCCTCTCTCCTCGAGTATCGAGCAGAAGTCCATAGAGTTACAGGCATCGAGCCTTAGGGCTCCCTCATCCACTACTAGCCTGGCAGCTGACACCCCCCAACCGCCCCCGGGAGAGATCTACACTCAAAACTACTCCGGGATCTAATAGAATTCAGACAACTAAAAAGCTAAAATAGGCTTACTAGCCCACATCTACATCTCGACTGCGGGGGGAACCTGTAGTGGATGTCCTCAAGGAGTTAGAGTCGTATGAGGAATACCTTAAAATAAAGCCGTTGGAGTGGGATCCCGAGAGGAAAGTGTTCCGCTGGCTCGATACAAGGCTTATACCCTTTGAGGAGGTCTACCGTGAGACCAGCGACTATCGGAGGGTTGCCAGTGCCATCAAGTCGATGGAGATTAGGGGAGCCCCCGCTATAGGGGTGGCTGCAGCCTTTGGTATGGCCTTAGCGGCGTATCACGAAAAATCAAGGAGTCTCAGCGATCTACTAGACACGCTAGCTACCGCAAAGAGCACCCTAGCATCCACGAGGCCTACGGCCTACAATCTATTCTGGGCCTTGGAGAGGGTGTGGGAGAGGGCTCGGAGAACCGCGGAGGATAAGAGTGACCCGGATGAAGTCAGAGCCGCCGTAGAGGAAGAGGCGCTAAATATATATGTAGAAGATATCAGGAATAACATTGCAATAGGCAGACTCGGCAGTAAACTGCTAGACGATAATACTACTGTATTGACCCACTGCAACACAGGAGCACTAGCGACCGCGGGCTTTGGAACCGCCCTTGGGATAGTACGGTATGCCTACTACGAGGGGAAGAATATACGTGTAATAACCACGGAGACGAGGCCCCTGCTCCAAGGAGCTAGACTTAATGTCTGGGAATTAAAGAAGGAGGGAATACCGGTTACTTTAATAACCGACGGTATGGTAGGCCTTGCTCTCAAACGTCGCATGGCCGACATAGTCTTGGTTGGCGCTGATAGGATCATATTAACAGGCCATACAGCTAATAAAATAGGCACCTACATGGTGGCACTAGCCGCTAAGGATAACTCCGTGCCGTTCTACGTAGCTGCGCCAACAAGTACTATACAGGCCGAGTGGGATCCCTCGAAGATAGTTATAGAGGAGAGGGATCCTAACGAGGTTCGAATGGTCATGGGGAAGTACCTCATTACAATGCCTGATGTCGAGGTGTATAACCCCTCTTTCGACGTAACACCGCCAGAACTCATTACAGGCATCATAACGGAGAAAGGCATAGCAAGGCCCCCCTACAAGGAAAGCCTGCCAAGACTACTAGACCTATCCACTACCACCTAGCCCGCCTCAATCCAGACTCCTAAGAGCAGGTAAGCAAGCCTGGCCCAGCTCATTTAGCCCTTCAGGGGTCCACGCACTACATATCCTAATATCAACATGATATATACTTAGCGCTCCACGGCTCTCCTCGGCAGGGCTTGGAGGGTGCTAGCCTTGACTTCCATACCATGCGATGTAAAGGATCTTAAGCCCCCAGCAGAAGGGGAGCTCATAGAGATAGTTGACGGAACCCTAAAGGTTCCCGACAAGCCTGTTATAGCCTTCATAGAGGGCGATGGCATAGGCCCCGAAATAGTGAGGAGCGCTAAGGCAGTGCTCGATGCAGCAGTCAAGAAGGCATACGGTGGGCGTAGGAAGATTGTGTGGTGGGAGATAGCAGCAGGCGAGAAGGCTAAGGAGCACTGCGGAGAGCTACTGCCAAAGGCTACCTTAGAGGCCATAAAGATGACTAAGGCCGCCCTTAAGGGGCCCCTAACGACTCCTGTCGGCGGAGGCTATAGAAGCCTCAACGTAGCGATAAGGATGGCCTTAGATCTCTATGCTAACATAAGGCCTGTCCGATACTATGGCCAGCCAGCTCCTCACAAATACGCTGACAAGGTCAACTTCGTCATATTTAGAGAGAATACAGAGGACCTATACGCCGGCATAGAGTGGCCTTACGACAGCCCGGAGGCCCAGAAGATAAGGGAATTTCTGAAGAGGGAGTTCGGCATAGAGCTAAGGCCCGACACCGGCATAGGCATAAAGCCGATAAGCGAGTTCGCCACAAAGAGAATAGCTAGGAAGGCGCTCAAATGGGCGATTGAGCACGGTAACAGGGTAGTCACCATAATGCATAAGGGTAATATAATGAAGTACACTGAGGGAGCCTTCATGAAGTGGGCTTATGAGGTGGCGTTAACAGAATTCAGGGACTACGTTGTAACTGAGCAGGAGCTATACGAGAAGTATGGAGGGCAGCTACCCGAAGGTAAAATACTAGTCAACGATAGAATAGCTGATAACATGCTCCAGCAGATCATAACGAGACCCTGGGACTACGAGATAATACTGGCCCCCAACATAAATGGGGACTACATAAGCGACGAGGCAAACGCTCTAGTGGGAGGTATAGGAATGGCTGCAGGTATGAATGCGGGTGACTACATAGCAGTAGCGGAGCCGGTACACGGCACGGCGCCCAAGTATGCAGGCAAGGATGTCGCCAACCCCACAGCGGAGATACTAAGCGGCGTGCTATTGATAGCCGAGCACCTGGGATGGAAGGAAGTAGGTAAGATTGTGGAGGAGGCCATTAGGAGGGCTATAGCTGATAAGAAAGTCACCCAAGACCTGGCAAGGCATATGCCAGGCGTGACCCCACTAAGGACTAGTGAGTATACACAAGCACTGCTAGAATATATAGACCAAATCGAGATCTAGCCCACTCCTTTTTTCGTGCAGGCCCCTTTCTCTATCAACTCGATGGCCTCCCGCAGCTCCGGCATACTCCTGACCCTGCAGAGAGCTACCTCGTCGAGCTCGGGGCACTCATCCCCGAAGGCTATAGGGTAGGCAACAACACTCATCGCCTCCTTGTCCCAACGGGAGTCACCAACATAAACAGCCTCGTTGAGGGATACCCCATACTCGCCGGCTATCCTCTTCAACGCCCACGCCTTACCCCTCTTTCCGGTGGGCGTTATTAGCGGGTGGCCCCCAGCTATGAGATAGCCCCTCTTATCCCATCTGAGACGGGGGCTAACATAAACATCGGCCCCTATCTCAGCTGCAACTCTTTGAACGAGTAAGTCAACGCCAGCACTTACGAGTGCGACTATCACGCCATGTTTATGAAGCCATGATACGAGTTCTCGCGCACCGCTTCGAATGGGTATCTCTGAGAGTATCGAGTAGAGAAGGCTCCTGTGCAGCCTGCCCCCGGCTGCCTTGATCCAGAGGCTTGTATCATATCGCATCCACCCCTCATAGTCTATAAGGCCCTCCTCAAATAGCCTTACACCTCTTTTAGCCTCCTCCAACACACCTAGCCTTCTATGGACGTACTCCCAGCTGCTCCGCACAGTTGTGAGTACGCCGTCAACGTCGAAGAACACTATCTTTATCCTGCGCATCGCGTGCTTCGCTCCCCCTTAGTTATAGATTTGCGCAGAAGGATCCTATAAAGGGGAGCCCATCATTTAATATAGGGGGTGGACTCTAAGCCTGCTCTAGGGCCTGGAATTGAGTAGTAGGGGCTCCTCTGGTGAAAGCGTTGAAAAGATAGCGGAGCAATATCTATCTAAGCCGTGGGTAAAGTACTATGATGAAGGCGTGCCTGAAACCATAGAGATCCCCGAGATCCCTCTATACAGCTTCCTAATGGATTCGGCTAAGAAGTTCCCGGATAGAGACGCCACTATATTTATATTAACAGAGCGCGCCATAACGAAACTTAAATATGCGAGAATATACGATCTGGCCCGCAGGTTCGCCAGCTTCCTCAAAGACGAGGGCATCGGTAAGGGTGATGTTATAGCCCTGTTCCTTCCCAATAGCCCCCAATTCATCATAGCATACTATGGAGCCCTATTTGCGGGGGCGACCGTTACTCCAATGAACATACTTTACAGGCCAGAGGAGATAGCGAGGCAACTAAGAGATAGCGGCGCCACACTGCTGGTTTCAATAAACCTTAAGGACTTCGCCGATAGAGCTATGTTAGGCGTTGAGGAGAGTGGAACCGTAGAAAAAATAGTCTGGACGGGCTTTGAGGACTTTCTAGGCGGACTAGCCGGCTTCCTATATAAGTTACGTATGCGTAAAGAAATTATGAAGATAGCCGAGGATAGGAAGAACCTCAAACTATCGACCCTGCTACGTAAATACGAGCCCCTCCAGGAGAAGTCCTTCGCCGATATAAACCCTAGAGAAGACATTGCAGTAATCATGTATACTGGGGGCACAACAGGTGTGCCGAAGGGCGCGGAACTCACACACTACAACCTAGTTTCGAACGTGTACCAGATTGACGCCTGGTATAAGAGGGGAACCAAGGGTAAAGACGTCTTCGTGGGTGCTTTACCCTGGTTCCATATCTATGGACAGACTACCGTTATGAATGCAGCCATCTTCAGGGCGGCTACCATCCTGGTATTCCCTAGGTTTAACGTAGACCTGGTCATGTGGGCTATCGAGAGATTCAAAGCCAACCTCTTCCACGGAGTACCCTTAATGTACCAGATGATAATAAATAGCCCTAACGTAAAGCGCTACGACCTAAGGAGCCTCGAAGCGTGTATAAGTGGTGCGGCCCCCCTCCCCGAGGCTGTTGCTACTAAATTCGAGGAGATTACCGGTGCAAGGCTAAGGGAAGGGTATGGCCTCACCGAGACTAGCCCAGTCACCCACGTGAACCCAATATTTGGTAAGGCGAAAAAGCTTAGCATAGGCCTACCATTACCAAACACTATCGCTGCCGTAGCAGACCCCGAGAAGCCCGTTCTACTGCCAGCCGGTGTGTCGGGAGAGCTAGTCATCAGCGGGCCGCAGGTCATGAAGGGTTATCACAACATGCCTGAGGAGAATGAGGCTGTGTTTTTCGAGTGTTGTGGGAGGAGGTGGCTTAGGACTGGGGATATAGCCTACATGGACGAGGAGGGCTACTTCTACATAGTAGACAGGAAGAAGGACATAATAAAATACAAGGGCTACAGCGTCTACCCAAGAGAGATAGAGGAGGTACTATACAAGCACCCATGCGTGTTAGAGGCAGCTGTCATCGGGAAACCCCACCCAGAATACTTTGAAATACCCAAGGCATTCATAGTGGTAAGGCCTGAATGCAAATCGAGAATAGCGACTCCATCGGGCAGAGAGCAGCTAGCCAAAGAGATAATAGAGTTTGCCAGGAAGAAGCTAGCCCCCTATAAGGTGCCCAAGGAAGTAGAGTTCAGAGAGGAGCTACCAAAGAGCGCAGTAGGGAAGATACTACGTAGACTTCTAAGGGAGGAGGAACTAAAGAAGCTTGGCGGGTCTACAAGAGGGCCTTGAAATAGGTATTCTTAATAAAACCCCCGCTACACCAATACACACGCCACGTTAAGCATGAATTAGACCGCCGGACACTAAGGGGTGCTAAGTCGGGAGTGCATGGATGAGATTAGGGGCTCCATGGTGCGGGGGGTGGGATTTGAACCCACGCAGGCCTACGCCATCGGGTCCTAAGCCCGACCCCTTTGGCCAGGCTCGGGCACCCCCGCGGCCGGAGTGAGGCTTATGGGGGCGGAGGTTAAAATGCAATTACGGCTTTAGAGCTACTCTACTTCTTCCTCGGCTTCAGGAGTTCTTGTCGCCTCTATTAGGGCCTTGAGCTCTCTTATAACTCTCTCAGCTTCTCTGCGTTCGGTGTTTTCGGCATCGGACATTAGCTCTGTTATGTTCTTTTCTATGAACTCCCTTAGGTCACCCTCGTATTCTACTCTTTTTCTCTTCATTATAAGCGGTGTCGGCTCCACCACTGCTCCCCTTATGAGGGCCTCGCCGTCAAGTGGTGTTACTATTATGGCTCCAACCTCTCTATCCCTGTGTTTCAGAGCATACACAATATCCCCGGTATCAGTCTCGCCTAGCTCCTCTACGCTGAACTCGATAGCTTTACCCACTATTTCCTCCGCCTTCTCCGCTATGCTCGAGACCGCCTTATCTATCTCCTCCTGGGGGAGTCTCTTCCATACCTCGAGTTTTAGTGTATCGAGATTCCACTTTATGGAGCCGTCAACTACATCATAATCCACGGTGATCCTGACTACATCGCCCTTATCTATTCCTAGCTTATATACTAATATCTCGAAGAGAAGCCTGTTGAGTTCGCCAGCCGCGCGGGCGACCTCCTTGCTGTCTACCTCACCCTTCTTAATATTATCCTTAAGCTGTGCGAAGAGAACCCTTCTCACCTTATCCGCATAGGCGCCTGCTATTACTAGACCGCTCTTCAGCGTAGGCATAGCTCCCAGCCACGAGACCGAGGGCTCCCAGGGCTTAATATCCCCTATACCTCGGTTTATGGTGGGATTCCCAGTGCCCTCCAGCGTCGGCGCGGTTATAGAGTTGCTAAAGAAATCTAGATACGCCATAGCCTTTACCGGAGCGGGGATCTCAGCTGACAGCGGCGTTCCCACATTTAGGGGGCCTAACGGTCTCTGGAGAAGATACAAGCCCGAGGAGCTAGCCAGTCCCTGGGGGTTCCAGAGGAACCCCCGACTCGTATGGGAATGGTACGCCTGGCGTATGAGGATCATAGCTAGGGCTAGGCCTAATCCTGCCCACTATGCTCTCGCGGCGCTCGAGTCCATGGGTGTCTTGAAGGCCGTTATAACCCAGAACGTGGACGGCCTCCACCAACGCGCTGGCAGCAAGAGGGTAATAGAGCTACACGGAAACATATGGAGGGCCCGGTGTACAAGATGCGGCCACAAGTGGCTCCTGAAAGAGCCGCCCTCCGAGGATGAATTACCACTGAGATGTCCACGCTGTGGAGCGTTGGCTAGACCAGATGTAGTATGGTTCGGGGAGCCCTTACCCGAGAGAGCCCTCAGGGAAGCCTTTGAAGAAGCGGAAAAGGCCGATTTAGTGCTCGTAATAGGTACAAGTGGAGTAGTTGAGCCAGCAGGCTCCATACCCGTCTACGCTAAGAGAAGTGGGGCCAAGCTGGTGAACATAAACCCCGAGCCCAATAGGTACGACGACATAGCCGACCTCAATGTACGCGAGAGGGCTGCGCCCTTCTTCAGGAAGCTCATGGCGAGTATGGGAATTGCCATGCCCTAGCCTCTACGGCACTGGAGGCCTCAGGGGCTTCTAGGGCCTTGTGTCGGGGGAGGCGTCTTCGTATTCTCCAGGAGCGCCTTCCTCCTCCCTACCCTTCCAGCCCCACGGGCAGCCCTTGCCGTGGCGGATCGGCTTGTCTAGCAGGCTCAATAGGACGACTCTGCTAGGCCTGCTCTCGCTCCTTATGGGATAGCCCGTTAATTCTGAGATCCTCTTAGCCAGAGCTACCACCTCCTCATGTGATGGCATGTTCTCCCTGGTGAGCCTCTCGCGGGAGGCTCCCACGTACATGTACGCTTTTACTTCAATGTACGTGGGCTCCGCTAACTCTATTAACCTAGCTAAACCTTTAACAGCCTCCTCGCTATCATTAAAGCCCTTGACATAGGTTATCCTAATAACCGTCGGCGCCGAGAAGCTTGGGAGAAGCTCCAGGGTCTCGAGAGTTAGCTCCCACGCTCTTGGAACTAGTGGACGCGTGAAATAATTATAGGATCTCTTATCCCAGGCCTCGATGCTGACATAGAGCTGGCTCGGCTCCTCATCGAGGTTAGCAAGCACGTCAGGACGCACACCCCTTGTCACGAGGAACGTCGTCATACCGCGCCTGTGAATCTCCTTTATCAGATCACCTAAGTAGGGATAAAGCGTGGGCTCACCCGTTAGGCTTATGGCGACATGCTTGGGCCTCATTGCTTCCTCAAGCATCTCTTTAGAGACCTTGGGGTGGCCCTTGTAGCCACTTATTATTCTCCTATACTCCTCTATTATGCCGTCAACAATGAGCTTCGGGTCGTCTGCAAAGGGCATCTTAGTCTCATCCCACTCTACACCGACGTCCTGTGGTCTAAGCCTCCAGCAGTGGAGGCATGCATTCCAGCACCAGAAGGCTGTTGGACTCATCTGTATGCACCTATGGCTTTCTATCCCATAGAACTTACACTTGTAACAGAATCTGCCCTGCGTGAGTGCTGCGTGGTTCCAGTAGCACTTCTTTACAACAGTGTGTCTACCGACGAAATGATACTTCTGCTTAAGCATGCGCTCATAGAGGGGCCTATACTTCTCAGGTACACCCTCCAGGTTCAATAGCTTCGGTGCTCCCTTAACTCCAGCTCTCACGGCTTATCCCCCATTAGCTCGTGTTTGACGGGCGTGTATAAACCTCTCTCCGCTAGATAGTTGTATGCAGAATACGCTGCCACCGCCCCCATGGCGGCGGCTGTTATTATTTGGCGGAACCCTATCCACACGTTAGTGCAATCGCCGGCAGCGAATACCCCGGGTATATTCGTCCTCATCCAGTGGTCCACCTTTATGTAGCCACGCTCATCCACCTCCAATCCTAAGCTCTTGAACCATTCCGCGGGTGGCTCAAAGCCTATCTCTATAAAGACGCCGTCGACGGGTATTTCCCTCCGCTCGCCGCTAACCTTGTTCCTCACTATAACACTCCTAACCTTCTCCCCGTCCCCTCTTATTTCATCTACAACGCTGTCTAGTATAAACTCTATGTTACCCTTCGACCTAGCCGCCTCAACGTACCAGGGCTTCGCGCGGAACTGCCTTCTCCTGTGGACTAGGTACACCTTCTTCACATAACCCGAGAGGACGAGGGCTCCCTCAAGCGCTGAATCACCGCCTCCAACTACTACTACGCTGTTCTTACCAGCGTAGAATGGTGCGTCGCAGACGCTACAATAACTGACGCCTCTCCCGGTATACTCTCTCTCGCCGGGAACCCCTAGCTTCCTCCTCCTAGAGCCTACAGCCATTATTATGGCTTTAGAATACACCTCGATACCGGGTCTACCTGTAATCCTGAACCATACATCATCTATTTTCTCGAACTTCTCGATTACAACACGCTCATAGATGGGCACTCCAAAGTATTTTTCAGCGTGATTTCTAAAGCTCGCTATAAGCTTGGATGCCCTAATCTTCCCCATGCCCGGGTAGTCGTCAACGTAATCCGTATCATTCAATTGGCCCCCGACGTTCTCCGCAAAAACACCGGTCTTCAAGAGGAACCTTATGGCGTATATAGCAGCTGATAGCCCTGCCGGACCCCCACCTATTATAACTACGTCATAGCGCTCCCCCTTCTTAGGCCTCCTGAGCCTTCCTAACCTTAACGACAAGGTTACCCCCTTCCCGGCTCTGAGGGGTCAGGACTTAAAGGCCTCAGCACTTATCTCTAGCTAAGCGAGTACAGCCCTCTTCATCCCCCTATTCTAATGCACAGCCGGGCATTATCTGGATTCTGACGTGCGGCTGCTTCCCTCTAACCTACATCTCCTCCTCCTCGTTGAAACGTATTCGTTGACGAGCCTGGCTAGTGCCTCGCTGGGATTCAAGATCTCCACTCTTACCTGGCCATCCGCTACCCTAAAGTTGATCAAGCCCAAACGGGCTAGCCTCTTCAATATATTACGAGCTGTTCTCTTCGTCACGCAGAGCCTATCTCTGAGCAAGTCTACTGCGGTACCCATGTTGAGCTCTCGGCCCTCTTCATAGAGTATGAAGAGTGCGCTCCACTCCCTCTTCTTCGGGAACCGCATATCCACGCACCCGATGTTTTTAAGGGGAGGCGACATATACCTCCTTGGGGGCTATGAGCAAAGCTACCCTACACCGAGTAAAACGATGAGGAGCACCGACCTATTGTAAGCCCCCCCTGCAGCCCCCTAGGAGCCTCGTGATGTAGGAGAGCCTCTTATACGCCTCACCGCCTAGAACATGTATTACATACCTCCCCTCCCTGATACCGAGGACGGGTTCCCCTTCTAGGGTAGCCTTGACTATCTCCCCCTCTAGGACGCTGGATGACAGCTCGACGTCAATGTGTAGGCCGTTGATAAGCATTGCAGCGGGATCCCTCGGGTCTACCGCTATAATCACTCCGGAGCGGCGGCGGTGGGGCGAACCCAAGGTCACCGGATCCGATACACTCTCCACGTAGCAGCCGTCGATCCACTCCCTCCTCCTCAGAACCAGGTAGCCGTCTAGGGGTAGCTCAACCTTAGGGTGGAAGACAAGCGACCCGATCCCTAGTGACAGGATTAGAGGACCTAGGGGGCCCTCCACTACTGCAAGTGAGGGACCCGTCACTAGGAGGGCCCGAGTCTCCCCGGCTAGATTAGCTATTTTCACTAGCTCCTCCTCGCCCAATGATAGTAAACTCGAGATCTCCAAGAGCAAGGAGCCAGCTTCAACGGCTGGCATGGGATCCTCTCCTATCGGGGGCAGCAGGCCGCCAACATTAATAGACCCTCAACACCGCACCCGTCACACAGAGGGATGACCCCGGGTATGAGGATCTGTGTAAGGCCCGAGTACGTGAGGAGTAACCAGGCTCCCGACCCGGGGCGAGACTACCCCTTATTCCCTAGGGCCAGCCCGCGAACATGTTTTCCGACACATACTCAATATTTAACCTGGATAAGCACCTCGACCCCCCGAGGTGCCCCCATTGAAGCTCTTCGAGTTCGAGGCCAAGGAGATACTACGCAAGTATGGCGTAGAAGTGCCTCCAAGCGTCTTGATAAGGAAGGGCGAGGATCCACTGGCGAAAATTAAGGAGGCAGGCCTAGAGCCCCCGGTAGTAGTTAAGAGCCAAGTCCTCGTGGCCGGTAGGGGTAAGGCTGGGGGTATAAAGCTGGCGAAGACCCTTGAAGAGGCAGCGGAGCTCGTGAAGAAGCTCTTCGAGACACCTATAAAGGGGCTAAAGCCCTCGTATATTTTAGTCGAGAAGGCTATAGAACACGAGGCAGAGCTCTACGCCGCCATAATAATTGATAGGAGCGAGCGCAAACCCGTGGTGCTAGTCTCCAAGTATGGAGGTATGGACATCGAGGAGATAGCTAGGGAGAAGCCTGAGAGCATCATAAGGATGCATGTGAATCCCGAGGTCGGGCTAAGAGGCTATCATGCAAGGAGCCTGGGTAAGAAAATAGGGCTTAAAGGAAAGGCTCTAGCCTCGTTCTCCAATTTCCTCACAGCACTCTATAAAGTATTCATGGACTATGACGCGGATCTAGCGGAAAGCAACCCCCTAGCGCTAGTGGGCGATAAGGTAATCCCACTCGACGCTAGGATAATAGTAGACGATAACGCCCTCTTCAAGCATCCGGAGCTTGGCAAGAGGAATATAGAGGAGACGGGAGAGTATACTGAGTGGGAGATTAAGGCGCGGAAGCTTGGGCTAGCCTTCGTAGAACTAGACGGTGACATAGGCATAATAGGTAATGGCGCAGGCCTTACGATGACTACTATGGACTTAGTATATGAATACGGCGGCAGGCCAGCAAACTTCCTAGACATAGGGGGCGGCGCGAGTGCTGAGCTAGTTAAAACCGCTGTAAGCTTCCTCTTCGAGTTCCCAAAAGCTAAGAAGATATTCATGAATATCTTCGGTGGGATAACTAGATGCGATGAGGTCGCACGCGGCGTTGTTAAGGCTATAGAGGAGCTTGGGGAAATGAAGAAACCCATAGTAATAAGGCTCTCAGGTACCAACGAGGAGGAGGGTAGAGAAATACTCCGCAAGGCGGGTATAGACGCCTATACAGACCCGATAGAGGCCGTTAAAAGAGTTATCGAGATCTAGGGGGTGATAGGTGATGACGGTACTCGTAGATGAGAAGACCTATGTTATCGTTCAGGGGATAACGGGGCGTGAGGGTAGTTTCCATACGAAGCTCATGCTAGATTATGGAACTAAGATTGTGGCCGGAGTCACGCCTGGCAAGGGCGGGACTACAGTCCATGGAGTACCCGTCTACGATACCATGGAGGAAGCGGTGGCAGAGCATCCCGAGGCAAATGCGAGCATCGTATTCGTGCCAGCAAGGTTTGCCGCTGATGCAGTCTACGAGGCCATAGATGCCGGCATGAAGGTAGTCGTAGTGATAACCGAGCACATACCCGTACATGAGACGCTAGCGTTCGTCAATTATGCGAGGAAGAAGGGTACAGTCATAATAGGACCCAACTGCCCCGGCATAATCTCCCCCGGTAAGACGAAGATAGGGATAATGCCTGGCCACGTCTTCACGCCGGGACCCATCGGCATAGTCTCGCGTAGCGGCACGTTAACGTATGAGATAGCATACGCTCTTACCAAGGCGGGCATGGGCCAGACAACCGCCATAGGCATCGGGGGAGATCCCGTCGTTGGGTTGACCTTCACTGAGGCAATGGAGCTCTTCGAGAAAGATCCCGAGACAAAGGCATTAGTGCTGATAGGCGAGATCGGGGGAGACATGGAGGAGAGGGCTGCAGCCATGATTAAGGAGGGAAGGTTCACGAAGCCCGTGGTAGCATTCATCGCAGGTAGAACGGCTCCGCCAGGAAAGAGGATGGGGCACGCGGGCGCCATAAT
>Ga0256833_1002087_pt1 | contig 14358 bp, 13 predicted proteins | sample 356284metaG_FD_190535 | JGI IMG/M metagenome (GOLD analysis project Ga0256833, IMG submission 190535) | Hydrothermal vent microbial communities from Mid Atlantic Ridge, Atlantic Ocean - 356-284 | ecosystem: Environmental > Aquatic > Marine > Hydrothermal vents | place: Atlantic Ocean: Mid...
AGGGGGGGGGATGGTGTTATAAGATATTGGTTTAGCACGGGATTTAAAAAGCTCTGCATAATTGAGTTCACCATCTGCTAGCGCAGATGGGAAGCTCACTAAATCTTAGCTTCACCCTTAGGTTAAGTGGGTATTTTTAAACCCGTGATGAGTCAATAGCTTATTCATTGTACCGTAGCGGCCTCACAGATTCAGGTTTTAATAATAAGGAGGTATATTGATTGTTACTATTCCAAAACATCACTTTATTGCTTGTAGGTTTTTCTATAGTCAGTTCTGTATTGTTGGCTGTTACTCATTTTAATTGCAGTGAATATAGAGGAAAACAATTATCACGCTTTGCAGGTGTGGTTCTATTAGTTTGTTTAGGTATAATACAGCTTTTTCATTTCTGGTATTTGCAGAAGGATGTCCGCTGGCTAAATTCAAATCTTTATATGTTACTTGTATATATTATTGCGCCAGCATTTTACTTTTTTAGTCGTGACTTGCTAAAAGTAGATAATAAAATTCACCCTCGGCTTATATTGCATATCTTGCCTTTGCTGGTAAGTTTTTATCTGCCACGAATTTATGCACTCATTTTAGCTTTTTTTATTGGTACTGGGTATGTTTTATGGTTGCTTAAAATTGTCTATGAACTGCGCGAACAACGCAAACGCTTCAAGCTAGAATTATTAGCGCTGGCAGCCATGTCATTAGTGGCTTTTTTGGTATTATTATTGGGTGTTTCTATTCCCATTATCAGTGCATCTTTCTTTTATACTAGCTATGCCATGCTTATTGGATTGGCATTTGTTGTTGCAGTTTTTACCCTACTCAGTTTTCCACAAATAACCCAAAAAGTTAGTGAGGCGGCACAGGCATCCTATGCCTCTAGTACTCTGAAAAAGGTTGATAGTAAAGCTCTTGCTCTTAAATTACAGCAACTTATGGAGGTTGAAAAGCTTTTTACTAATGAAAATCTTAGCTTGAGTAATCTCGCTGAGCAGATGCAACTCAGTGGTCACCAACTGTCTGAATTGATCAACACATATTTTGAGAAAAGCTTCTCACAATTTGTTAGGGAGTATCGTATTAATGCTGCGAAAGAAATGTTGATTGATGAGCCAAAAGCATCTGTTCTCTCGATTGGATTATCAGTAGGGTTTAGCTCTCAGTCAAATTTTTACACTGCATTCAGTGATATAGTGGGGATGCCACCAGGGAGTTATCGTAAGTCTAAAACCTAAATCTGTTTTTGATTTGTGCGTGGTGTGATAATAATACTGTGAAATAGTATAAAACCCATCCCCCCTCTTTTTTACATATTTTTTACTTCAGCATTTCCCAAAAGCGTTCAAAGCGTGGCTTATAGCTATCATTTTTATTTAATGAGAGCAATATGTGAGTCGCGTGACCACGAATTTCAGAGCGAGGAATAAAACCGTAATAGCGTGAATCTGCACTATTGTCACGATTATCACCCATAAAGAAGTAGTTATCTTCAGGGATGGTAATCATGTCAAAATTTTGTAAAGGGTTCCCAATAAAGGGTTTCACTTGAATAACATGTGGCTTAAGATCGCTTAAAGATTCTAGGGCATAAATACCTTCTTCTTTGTCTACATCACGTTCTGGCTCTAATGTCTTGTCTTTTAAATTAGTATACTTTGCAGCTTCACCATTAATAAAAAGACGGTTGTGCTTAACTTCAATCGTATCGCCAGGTAGACCTATAAGTCTCTTGATCATGCGTTTTTGTGCTTTTTCAGAGGTAAAAACGATAATGTCACCACGTTTGGGTTCACCAGTTCGCATCAGAGAAATATCTGTAAATGGCACTTGCAGATCATAGGCAAGTTTATTCTCCCAGACTACATCACCTTCAAGAATAGTGGGTTTCATCGAGCCTGTTGGTACAGGATGCCAATCAGCAATAGCACCTCTAAAAACAAAGAGAAATGCGATAAAAAATAAAAAACCCTTATTGTTTTTTAAAAATGAGATGATTTTGGTCATAGTCGAGTCTTTTCCTGAGTTCGCATTGGAGTCGAGACAGTATATCTTAGGAGTCGTCTATAACAAAGGCTATTAGCTAAGCTTGCCAAGAAGTAATTTACAGCTATGTGTTTTCACATTCCATTGACCCATGCAATAAATGCAGATTGTAATTGTTTGGAGGGTAATTTGATCAGGACATAACGAATACAATCATGTGAAGGAATGTCATTTTCCAAAGGCAAGAAGGTCTTTAGCCACGACTTCTTATTACGTCCAAAATCTTCTATTGCTTCATATTCATACCCATCTGCTCCACTAAGCATAGCGCATATGGTTAAAATAAGAATATCAAAGAGCGAATGAAGTTTTTTACAATTTATACGACGATCCTCAATATCTGAAAAATAATTAGAAATACAGGAGTTCATGATATAGCCTTAATGAGAAAACTAGGAATATCTCACAATCCCTTCTAAATCAACATTTTTAAAGCGTTTGCCCTACCCATCCCCCCTGTTTTTTGCATATTTTGCTGCTTTTATAAAGCTGGTAAAAGTGATAAAGGACCAGTTATAACAGGAAGATAATCCATAATTTTCTTTTCTTTGACCTTTGCAGGGTCTTTTAAAACTACGATTCGATCATCGCCACGAAGTGTTGGGTCAGGTATTTTACCTGTGCGCACTAAATCAAGGTTTATTCTATGTTGACCACCATCACGATAGAAAAGCACATTTCTTGAATCTGCGAGTGTTGATAAGCCTTGAGCCATCGCTATTGCCTGTAAAAAACTTAAATTTCCTTTAATTGGGAAAACACCAGGCGTTTTTACTTCTCCTTCAACTGTAACACGTTTCGTTATTGCTTTATCAGTACGTGTTACACTAACTTTTGGGTCTTGCATGAATTTTTTTAAGCGTTGAGTAATTTTCTGCTCTGCCTGAATAATAGTCAAACCTGTTACTTTAACAGAGCCTATTAATGGCAGTGAAATCATCCCTGATGGTTCAACCTTTAAGCCTTTTGCTGAAAGATCAGATACTTTGAAGACATTAATATCCAATGTATCTTGTGGTGCTATTAACTCTGAGCGTGTAACCATCTGATATCCACCACCACTATGCATCTTTGAATTAGTAGATGTATTGTTTAAAGCCTCAACTGAACTAGCGGCATAAGCTGTTTCAGCTGCGCTTGGTGTATAGTTTTGTTGAGCTGTGCAGGCAGTTATGATTAATGCGCCCACAATCAAAGGTAGCGTTTTGAGTACTCTCATTTTTTATTCTCTTTTTATTATTATTCTTTATAGCCTTGTGGATTTTGACTTTGCCATCTCCATGTATCGTCACACATTTCCTGAATGCCATATTCTGCATTCCAGCCAAGCATTTCTTTAGCAAGCGCAGGGTCGGCATAACAACAGGCAATGTCTCCAGGGCGACGATCAACTATTTCATAGGCAACATTTTTTCCAGATGCTTTTGAAAAAGCACTTACCATTTCAAGAACAGAATAGCCTTTACCTGTTCCTAGATTTACCTTAAACAAATCCTCTACATTATCATTATCAAAAGCCTGTAATGCTTTTACATGACCTTTTGCTAAATCAACCACATGGATATAATCACGCACACCCGTGCCATCAGGGGTTGGATAATCACCACCAAACACTGATAATTTTTCATATCTACCAACAGCAACGCCAGAGATATAGGGCATTAAATTATTAGGTATATCATTTGGATCTTCACCAATGAGACCACTTTTATGTGCTCCTACTGGATTAAAATACCGTAGCAAAGCGATATTCCACTGATTATCCGAGGTGTAAATATCACTGAGTATTTCTTCGATATGAAGCTTTGAACGACCATAAGGATTAGTCGCACTAACAGGAAAATCTTCTCTAATAGGAACCGTTGCAGGATCACCATAAACTGTAGCAGATGAGCTAAAAATAATACGTTTGACATTATTTCTATTCATCGCATTAAACAAACAAATGCTACCTGCGATATTATTATCATAATACAGAAATGGCTTTTCTACAGACTCACCCACTGCCTTTAAGCCCGCAAAATGAATAACGGCATATATATCATAGGTCTCAAAAATTTGATCCAGAATTAATGGATCACGCACATCACCTTCAATAAAAGTGACTTCTTTTTGGGCGATTTTCTTTACTCTATCAAGAGAGATGGTTGAACTATTGCAGAGGTTATCAAGAACAATTGGGTTATATCCTGCTTGAATAAGCTCAATACAGGTATGAGAACCAATGTAGCCTGCTCCGCCAGTAACTAATATATTCTTCATTTGATTTGTATGATTATTGTGAATATATTAAAGACTACTCTTTTGCAAAAAAATAGCCAGTCTCATTGCTGAATACTGGCTATTGTGTAGCATTTACCCGATGAGGGACAAATACCCCTATATAAAGCTTTTATTTTTTCTCAGTTTTTTTCATTTTCTTTTTAGCTGAAGTTTTTGCTTTTTTTACAGGCTTCTTTGCCTTAGTGGTTTTCTTTGCTTTTGGACTCATTGGTTTATCAGAGGATTTTTTAGCTTTACTTGTAGCAGAAGCTTTCTTACTATTTGTTTTTTTGTTATTTTTGCTCTCAGAAGGCATTGACGAACTATCAGTTGCCCTTTTGCTTTTTGATGATGAAGAACTTGATCCTGACTTCTTCTTAGCAGAAGATTTTTTTGAAGTGCTAGATTTATTCACTTGACCCATTTTATAACCTTCTGGGGCAGTTGTTTCTCCACGACTTAAAGATAGGTTCTTTTTGATATCCCCTAAGATTTTTTCGCCTATGCCTTCGACTTTTAATAAATCATCTATAGATTTAAATTTACCATTGGCTTTGCGGTATTTTTCAATAGCTGTTGCTCTAGCTGGGCCAATATTCATAAGATAAGCGCTTAATGCGGCAGCACTCGCTTTATTAATATTAACAGTGGTGTTTTTATATTGTTCTTTACTTGTATTAGCAGTACCTTTAGATTTTTTATTGCTTGTTTTTTTAGATATAGTTTTCTTGGTTGTCGCTTTTTTAGCTGAAGACTTTGATGCTTTTTTCTTAGCGGTCAAACTGCTTTTTGGCTTGGCTGTTTTACCATCTGACTCATCTTTTGCTTTAGCTAAAGCAGGGTTACTCATAACTATTGATAAAGCTATAAACACGACTAACTTACGGAATAATGAACTCATTCTCTTCTCCAGAATATATTAATATTAACAATAAGGATACTTATTGCACTAATTGGTTCAAATTAAGTATAGGTAGCAGAATTGACAATACAATTAGCAATACAACACCACCCATAATTAATATTAACATCGGCTCAAATATCCCCAACATATTGGTCAACATAGCATCTGTTTCACGCTCTTGCTGAACTGCTGCACGCTCTAGCATATCATCTAACTTACCACTACTTTCACCACTGGCTATTAGATATACCGTCATGGGAGGAAAATATTTTGATTGATCCAATGCCCTATTAATCGTCATACCTTCACGTACTTTCACCGCTGCATTTTCTATTGCTTTTCGCATTGGCATATTTTGCACAACCTGTGCTGAAATCGACATAGCATCAAGAATGGGTACACCACTTGAAGCTAATATACTTAAGGTTCTAGCAAATCTTGCAGTATTTAAACCTCGCACCATTTTTTTTATTAGTGGTATTTTAAGAACAAAATTATGGTATTTATAACGCCACTTTGGAATCTTAATCATCTGCTTAAATAGAATATAAAGTATGACTAAAACAGCAGTGATATATAATCCATAATCACGCACAAAATCACTAACCTTAATCAATATTTGAGTCATTGCGGGCAACTCTTGTCCCATATTGGCAAAGACATCAATAATTTTGGGAACAATAAAGCCTAATAAACCAGCAACGATTGCAATGGATAATACTGTTAATGTGGCAGGATAAAACATCGCTGTTGCGATGCGTTGCTGCGTCTCTTGGCGAGATTCAGTATAATCTGCCATACGATCTAAAACCGCATCCAGATGACCTGATTGCTCACCTGCCGCAACGGTTGCACGATACATATCGGGAAAAACAGAGGGATAAGCTTTCAAGCCATCGGCTAATGAGTATCCTTCAACAACGCGAGTACGAACCGCAGACAAAATATGTCTAATATTACGTTTTTCAGTTTGTTTTGCCGTGGTTGATAACGCTTCTTCCAAAGGCGCACCTGATTGAACTAGCGTTGCTAATTGACGTGTTAATAAAGCCAAATCTGCCGCCTTAACTCGCCCAGCACGTTGTACTTTTTGTTTACCCACACCTTCTGATTTTTCAACTTGCTGTACTTCAAGGGGAGTAAGACTGCCATCACGAAGTAGTTGACGTACCTGACGTGCATTATCAGCATCAAGAATACCTGTTTCTTCCTTTCCTTTGCTATTTAGAGCGGTATATTCAAAAGCTGGCATAAAATTTAGCCTTGCAAGGTTTTAGTCGTTTTTTTATCTTCACGTGTCACACGCAAGACTTCTTCAAGCGTTGTTCTTCCTTCCAGAACAAGGCGCATCCCATCTTGACGAATGGTTGGAACCGTTTGATGTACATGTTTTTCAACATCATATTCACTGGCACCATCGTGAATTAAATTTCTTGTTACGTCATCAATTTCAATAAATTCATAAATCCCGTTTCGTCCTGAGTAGCCCAAAAAGTTACAAGCACTACAGCCCTTTGGATGATATATCGTGGGTGGATTGGCAACATCAGCACCTAATAATTCACATTCAGAACTATTTGCCGTATAGGGTGATCGACACTCCTGACAAAGCAGGCGAACCAAGCGTTGAGCAATCACACCAATCAAACTGGAAGATAATAAGAATGGCTCCACACCCATATCACGCAAGCGGGTAACAGCACCGACAGCCGTATTTGTATGCAAGGTAGAGAACACCAAATGCCCTGTCAAAGAAGCTTGTACTGCAATTTCAGCGGTTTCAAGGTCGCGAATCTCACCAATCATGACAACATCAGGGTCTTGTCGCAAAATAGCTCTCAAGCCACGTGCAAAACTCATATCAACTTTATTATTAACTTGGGTCTGTCCGATCCCATCAATATAGTATTCTATTGGGTCTTCAACGGTTAGAATATTTCTGGTACTTTCATTTAGATTTGTTAAAGCAGCATAAAGTGTGGTTGTCTTACCTGAACCTGTTGGTCCTGTAACCAAAATAATCCCATGTGGCTTTTTAATCAGTTCTTTCAAGCGCTCATGAGTGACTGGGTCCATACCTAAATGCTCTAGGTTTAAGCGACCTGCCGTTTTATCTAAAAGACGCATGACCACGCGCTCATTATGACCTGAAGGCAATGTTGAAACACGGATATCAACACCACGACCCGCAACACGCAATGAAATACGTCCATCTTGTGGGATACGCTTTTCAGCAATATCCAATTTTGCCATAACTTTAATACGAGAGATCACTAAAGCTGCTAATGTTCGTGGTGGCTCTAGAATCTCACGCAAAATACCATCAACACGCATACGAACAACCATACGGTTTTCATAGGTTTCAATATGAATATCTGAGGCATTTTCTTTGACTGCTTGCGTTAGCAAGGCATTGATAAGACGAATAATAGGTGCATCATCTTCGGATTCAAGCAGGTCTTCTGGCTCAGGGAGCGAATCCGCCACATCAGCCAAATCAAGCTCATCCCCCAAGTCATCCATCATAGCACTCGCGCCTGCACCACTATTATCATAGTGGCGAGCTAATAAATGCTCAAACTCATCATCTGGCATCAACTGAAAAACAGGTTTTTGCTTTAAAAAACGCTGAACTTCATTGGCAATCGCTGGCGTTAGTCCTTGCTTAAAATGAACAATTTGTTTTCCATCTGCCGAAGGCAATAAAACCACGCCATTGCGCTTAGCAAAACTATAAGGAAAATCTTGCTGTTTTTGCTCTTCCTGCTGCTCTTCTGGCAACGCCTCTTCAGCAATGTCCTTGGCTTCAATGTCGATAGTTACATTAGTCATGTCATTCATGCTTAATTGCTAGTATCCATATCAAATACATCTCCAAAACGACTAACGGGTTGTTTTGCTTTTGTGTGTGGAACAATATTTCTTAAGCGTTGTGGCATGGATTTTATTGCTTGTCTACGCTGAGGAGTTACTGGACGTGCTTTAAGTGGTGTTCTTGTTCTTGCCTGAGCACTAGCAGCACGACGCTGTTGTGCCATTCTATTGGTTTGCTGTTGATTTAGCCTTGCCTGTCTTATTTTACGCTGATGTGCTAAAACACGTTGCTTCTGCTCACGAATAATAATTTGCTTTTTCTGAGCAGGAGTTAGCTTTTTAACCAAATCACGTCTAATATTTTCAGGAAAAACCGAAGCACCATTTTTCAATAAACCTCGATTAGCAATATTTGATATGGATTGAGCATACTTTAGTTTATTGTATTTTTGACGCGTATATTCATCACCACTTAATACATCACGCATAATTACAGGATGAATAAAGACCATTAGATTTTGCTTTTTCTTGATCGTTTTATTATTTCTAAATGCACGACCGATAATAGGAATATCACCTAAAACAGGCACTTTTTGCTCGGTATCAGTATAAGTATCTTCAATTAAGCCACCTAAAACCAATACCTGACCATCTTCAACCATAACACTCGTATTAATGGTTCGCTTATTGGTAACAACATCGGTTGTGCTCACATCAGAAGCAGACAAACTTGAAATTTCTTGTTCAATATCCAAGCGAATACTGCTGCCATCATTAATTTGTGGTTTAATCTTTAATGTCAAGCCAACATCTTTACGTTCAATGGTTTGGAATGGATTTGATGGAGAAGTTGAGCCACCACTACCGGTATTTGTAAATTGTCCTGTTAGAAATGGAACATTTTTACCGACTACAATCTTTGCCTCTTCATTATCCAGTGCAATTATTGTCGGCGTAGATAGAATATTTGTCGCTGCATCCCCAGACAGTGCATTTAATAACAGACCAAAATTAACTTGCCCAGCATGACCCAAAGCAAAACCAAAGGTACCACCATCTTTTGCTGGTATTGGAACTCCTTTGGCAGAAAAAGAAGCTCCAGCACTAGAAAACTGCGAAAGAATACCGAAGCCAACATTTTTGCCACTATCTGCTGCTCCTGTTCCTAGCTGTACGCCTATATTTTTTGAAAGATCAGCAGAAATTTCTGCAATAATCGCTTCAACCAAAACCTGTGCCCGACGCACATCAAGCTTACGAATAACTTTTGCTAGATTCTTTTGAACATCTGGCTCTGCCGTAATAATCAAAGAATTGGTAGAATCATCCGCCTGAATATCAATATCAGCCTTTTGTGTACCTGCTGCACCTCTCTTGGTTGCCTTGGTTGTTTTTTGAGTCTTGGAAAATCCAGTTAATACTTTAGCTAAATCAGTGGCTTTGGCATAGCGCAAGTATATAACCTTAGTTCTTTCTTCGGTTCGTTGATAAGTATCGAGCTTTCTAATGATTTTACGAACCTGTTGACGCGAAGATTTATCACCACTTAGTAACAAACTATTGGTTCTTACATCAGCGGCTATTCTATTTTTTGAAGCGGCTCCTTTAATAGAAGAACGCTGTAAAATAGTTATTGTTTGCGCTAACTGTTTAGCAGAAGCATATTTTAGCGGAACAACTTCTAACTCCTCATCATCAGCACGATCCATGCGTTTAATAATTTTAATCAAACGATCAATATTAGCCGCTCTATCAGAAATAACGATAGTATTACTCGGACCATAAGCCTGTAACTGCCCCGTACTTGGCACTAAAGGACGCAAAATAGGCACTAACATAGCTGCTGGCACATGCTCAACACGAATAACGCGTGTAATCAACTCATCCGCATTGCGTTTTTTAGGTTTTTTATATTTCTTTCCATGCTTGTTACGCTTACCACTTTTTCTTGCCTTCTCGGCTATTCTTGCGGCTTTTTCTTCTTCTTCTCCAATCACTGGAACGGGTTGTTGCTTGGCTTGGTTAGAAGGAACAATTTTAATTAAATTTGCTCCTGATGGAACAGCTGAAAAACCATGAACTTGAAGAATAGACAAAAAGGTTTCATACAATTCATTTGCATCAATATCGCTACTAGTGATAACAGTCACTCGCCCTTTGACCCTAGGATCAACAACAAAGCTTTTACCCGTAATTCTTGAAACTGTTTCAATAAGTGTTGGGATTTCTACATCTCTGAGATTAATCTGTGCAGAGTCTTCTGCCAAAGATATGGGTGAAAAAGTGATGATCAGGAAAGCAACAGCCACACTGATTATTTTTTTATATTGTCTTAACGCTTTATTAAGAACTGTGTCAGATACCGCCAATAAAACCATTTTTTTACTCGTCAAAAAACTATTAATATATGATAATCAGATACTTGATCAAAACGGATGAATTTTTATTAAATATATTTATCCCCATGCACATCTATATTTTGCATCAAAAACCGCGCACGTGACGAATTCTACCATCTATCGTTAATATACGCTAAAACTTTGATCTGCAAAAAATGACCATCACACTTGAAAGTCACCATAGATACTCTAATCATAAGACTATGGGATGAACGAAGCATGAATAACCTCAATTAATATAACAATGGATTCACACGATGAACATAACTGCCGACGAAAACATCCCTTTTGTTCAAGATGCTTTCAAAGACTTAGGGCATGTCCACACCATTAATGGACGTGAGCTAAAACAACAAGATCTGCAACAAACAGATATTTTACTTGTACGCTCAGTAAGCCAAGTCAACCAAGCTTTACTTCATGACACAGCTATAAAATTTGTAGCCTCAGCAACCGCTGGCTTTAACCATATCGACCTTGATTATCTTGCATCTCAAAATATTGGCTTTGCCAGAGCACCTGGGAGTAATGCCATATCAGCCGCAGAATATGTATTTGCTGGAATTTGTCTTTGGTCATTAAAAGCAAAAAAGATACTTCAAGGTTTAACAATAGGCATTGTCGGTTGTGGCAATGTTGGCTCAAGAGTCAAGCAACTCTGCGAAGCTGCTGGTTTAAAATGTATTATTAACGACCCACCTCTAGAAGCCACACAGCAAAGTGATTATACATTTTCCAGTATTGAAGATGCACTTGCTTGCGATATTGTAACATTACACACCCCCCTCACATATACAGAAGAGCACCCTACTTACCGATTACTCAACGAACACAAAATCAACACATTAAAGCCACAAACACTTTTTATTAATGCATCAAGAGGAGAAGTTGTAGAAGAGCCTGCTCTACTCGCTCGTATGAATGAAAAAAATGACTTAACTTTAATCTTAGATGTTTGGGAAAATGAACCCCAAATTAGCCAAGAAATGCTAAAGCACACTCTTATAGGCACACCACATATTGCAGGATACAGTATTGATGGAAAGATTCGTGGAACAGAAATGATCTATCAAGCAGTCTGTAAATACTTAGGCAAAACACCACAATGGTCTGCAAGTGATATAGATTTTGGGAATAATATCAAGCCTCATATTGCCCTTGCAACACTTGCCACAAGCGAAAACCTACAAAAGAAAATATTAAAAGCCTACGATATTTTAGCCGATAACAATGACCTAAAAAGAATTCTAAATGAGCCATCATTAACTGATGGAAACTATTTTGATTCATTGAGAAAGAATTATCCTCCACGAAGAGAATTTAGCTCATTAAAATAGACTGCTATCAACTTGATCAGGGGTTCCTTAAAACGGGATAGCTTCCAATAAGATGCGAAGAAGATCAGAATAATGTACTTACCCATCCCCCCCTTTTTTTTGCATTTTTTATAGTGGTTCTATTTTAAAATGCTGTTGTAGTCTCATGGATTCAAGTTGTAGTAAATACCGAAAACAAACAGAGCCCTTTTTTGCAACAGAGGTTTTTGATAAAAAAAAGCAGGTTGAGCTTGGTGGTGTTAAATTAAACCTTTATTATTTTGGTGCTGCACACACCGCAGGAGGCATCCTTATATATATGCCGAGTAAAGAAATTATGTTTACTGGGGATATTGTTTTTAATGATCGGATGTTAGGTATCGGCCCTGCACAGAACTTTCAAAGTTGGATGAAGGTATTTTTAAAAACAGAGATAGCGAAGATTTTAGATGATGATGGTGATATGTTGCAAGCCATTAAAATTGACCAATCAAAATTTGATTTTTTAAAGAATCATGAATTAATAGCTGTTAAGAACGCTCAGTGGATATTTGAACAAATGGAATTTGATTATTAGCTATTGTTGTACTCAGGAACGTGTATGAAAGTCCATTCCCTTCAAAGTATGCCTAGTGGTCAACCACTTTCTGACTCGCTGAACCCTATCAATCCGAGTTCACAGACGGTCTTCTAGGAGGCTGTCCGAGAACTCGAATTGAAACGAAAATTTCAAAAATATTATAAGGTGGGTTTATCAAAAGAGGCGAATAGTTGTTCTATTTAACGAATTTGATAAGCTCAGATTATGATGTTTGTGGGATTTGCAGTCAATTCTTAGTTCTCGGACAGCCTCCTAGCGAGTTTCAAAATTAAATTTGAAAAAAAAGCCGTCAAAACGACGGCTTTTCCTTAAGAATGAGAATTTATCAGTAGCGGATAAAATCTGTATTTTTGTAGGTCAGATTAGCGATAATATAATCTGACAGATGCCTACAAACCACAGGTTTAACCCACTACTAAATCATCTTGTCATTCTATTAAAGATCACTCTCATGCTTGGCAAGGTATTCGGCAACACCTTCAGTGGTTGCCTTCATGCCTTCGTCACCTTTTTGCCATCCAGCAGGACAAACTTCGCCGTGCTCATTAGTGAATAGCATGGTGTCTACCATTCTGATCATTTCATCAATGTTTCTGCCTAGTGGAAGGTCATTGATAACAGCGTGTCTGACTGTCTTGTCAGCATCAATTAAGAAAGAGCCACGAAGTGCAATTGCATCACCGAAAAGCACATCATAATCTTTAGAGATTTGCTTTGATAGGTCAGCAACTAATGGGTATTTAACGGGACCTATACCGCCGTTGTTCACATCTGTTTCTCTCCAAGCGTGATGTGAGAATTGTGAATCAACTGACACACCGATTACGTTAATGCCGCGTGATGTGAATTCTTCGATTCTGTGTGAGAAAGCGATTAATTCTGATGGACAAACGAAAGTGAAGTCTAACGGGTAGAAAAATAATACAGCACCATTGGGTCCCATATTATCAAATAAATTAAAATCTTCAACGATAGAACCATCAGCAAGGACTGCTGCTGCGGTAAAGTCTGGGGCTTGATTTGTTACTAGCATGTTTATTTCCTTTGATTGTATTATAAACTTGAATCCGTATAGTCTCACGGATTCAGAATAAAAAGTGGGGTGTATTTTTGATTCGCCAGTCTATCCAAAATTGTTTTATTTGTCAGTAAGTGTTTGCTTAGGTAGGTGGAAATTATAAACCCATCCCCCCCTTTTTTTACATATTTTACTTAATAGAAAAAAATCAGGTCAATCTGTAGACGAATAGATGCTACTATATTGAGGCGACTAAGCTACGGTTATTAAAGGAATAAATTATGTCAGGTTCACTTCAGGATCAGCTCCTCGGCGCAGGGCTTATCCAAAAACAAAAAGCAAAGAATATTCAGACAGCAAAGAAAAAAGCGGTGAAGAAAAGCCGTGCAAACAATACGGAATTAGTCGATGAAGCGGCTGAACTGGCTAAGAAAGCAGAACAAGAACAGCGTCGTAAGAGTCAGCTACTAAATGAACAGCAAAAAATTGAAGCTCAACAAAAGGCAATACAGGCGCAAATTCGTCAAATAATTCAGCTCAACAGCATTAATAAAGCAAATAGCAAAGATGATAAAGGTAAGGATGCAGAAAATACCTTGCCTTACAATTTTACCGATGAAAATATAATTAAAACTTTGCATGTATCACCCCAAAATCATGATCTAATTAGTCGAGGCAGATTAGCAATTAGCAAGTTAACAGAGGGAAGCAATGTTGTTTATCATCTTATTCCTGTGGAGGCTGCTAATAAAATTAATGAGCGAGATAGTGCTTCGATTGTTTTATTAAATGATGCTTTAAAGTCAGAAGTTCATAATAATGAGGATGACCCCTATGCTGATTTTCAAATTCCTGATGATCTAATGTGGTAAACAATATGGTAAAAAACGTGGTAAACAACGTACTAAATAAAAGTGGTAACAAATATGTCTGATAAGAGTTTCAAGTCACTTCCGCTTTCAAGTGAGCAGCTTGCAAACCTTGATTCGCTTGGCTATCAGCAG
>Ga0256833_1002088_pt1 | contig 14354 bp, 14 predicted proteins | sample 356284metaG_FD_190535 | JGI IMG/M metagenome (GOLD analysis project Ga0256833, IMG submission 190535) | Hydrothermal vent microbial communities from Mid Atlantic Ridge, Atlantic Ocean - 356-284 | ecosystem: Environmental > Aquatic > Marine > Hydrothermal vents | place: Atlantic Ocean: Mid...
AGTCCTGCAATAACAAGAGAGGCACTTGCCCTCAGGTCAGTTGCCGTAACTTTTGCTCCAAAGAGCTCCTTAACTCCTTTAACTATTACGCTGTTTCCCTCTATCTTTAGCTCTGCTCCCATCCTCTGAAGCTCAAGGGCGTGCATAAACCTGTTCTCAAAAATCGTCTCCTTTATTACTGAAGTCCCTTCTGCCGTGCACATAGCCGCCATAAACTGAGCCTGCATGTCAGTCGGAAATCCCGGATAGGGAGCCGTAGTTATATCACACCCTTTTAACCTGTCCTTCTTTTTAACTTTTACCTTTTTCCCTTTTACTTTCGCAATTTCAAGTCCTGCTTCCTCAAACTTCTCAATAACCGCCTGTAAGTTTTCCATCGGGAACTCTTCTATCTCAATTTCTCCCCCTGCACAGGCAACGGCCGCAAGGAAGGTTCCAGCTTCAATCCTATCTGGCATTACTCTATAATTCATCTCTCCAAGCTCTTCCCTTCCCTTTATCTCTATTACGTCTGTTCCCTCTCCTTCAATCTCTGCTCCGGCGCTTTTAAGTGCCCTTGCAAGGTCCACTATTTCAGGCTCCCTGGCAGCGTTTCTTATAACTGTTTTCCCCTTTGCTATGGTGGCAGCCATCATTAAGTTTTCGGTTCCTCCTACCGTAGGGAAGTCAAGGACTATCTCTGCTCCCTTTAATCCTTCTGGGGCTTCTGCCATTACGTAGCCGTGTTTTACCTCTATCCTTGCTCCAAGTTTCCTTAAACCTTTAAGGTGTAGGTCAACGGGCCTTAGTCCTATTGCACACCCTCCTGGAAGGGAGACTACGGCCTTTCTGTACTTTGCCAGTAATGGCCCTAATGCAAGGATTGAAGCTCTCATCTTCTTTACTAGCTCGTACGGGGCAAAGGGCTCTTTAACTTTTCCCCCTATTTTAACTTCGTCTCCTATCTTTTCCGCCCTTAGACCTATGTAATTGAGTATTTCAAGTGTCGTTTCTATGTCTTTAAGGTCTGGAACGTTCTTTACAGTAGCTTTTTGGGTTAAGATGGCTCCAAACAGAATTGGGAGGGAGGCGTTCTTTGAGCCTGAGACTTTAACTTTTCCTCTTAACTCTCTTCCTCCTTCTATTATGAACTTTTGCATCTTTACTTTACTCCTATTCCTACTCTCTCTTTCCCTGAGAGGTCTTTTATTATTCTTACTTCCTTAAAGCCTGCTTCACTTAAAAGTTCTTTAACCTCTTTTCCTTGACCTTCTCCAAATTCCAAAGCTAGAAATCCACCCTCTTTAAGTTTTTTGTGGGATTCCTTTACTAGCTTTTCAATAAACTCAAGACCGCTTTTCCCGGCAAAAAGGGCAATTTTAGGCTCATATTTTAAAACCTCTCTTTCTACCCTTTTGTCTCCTGCTGCCACATAAGGAGGGTTTGATATTATAGCGTCAAAGGGACCTTTTAGCCCGTTTAAGAGAGAAGTCCTTATAAGGTGGACTTTGCACTTTAGGTTTTCTACGTTCTCTTTTGCTACTTTTAGAGCCTCTTCTGAAACGTCAACTCCTATTATCGTGTTTTCTCCTTTTGTAAGCTTACACACCGTTATAGCTATGCACCCTGAGCCTGTTCCAACGTCAACTACCTTTAGTCCCTTTTTCCCCTTTATTAATTTTAACGCTTCTTCAACTAAGGTTTCTGTTTCAGGTCTTGGTATTAAAACTCCCTTTCTCACTTTAAATTCAAAGCCGAAGAACTCCTTTTTGCCGGTTATGTAGGCTACCGGTTCTCCCTTTGCCCTTCTTTTTACTAGCTGTCTGTAGTCTTCTACCTCCCTTTCTGTTAAGGGCCTGTCAAAGTTTAAGTAGAGCTCTACCCTGTCTCTTAACTTTAGGGAGTGGACTAAAAGGAGCTCCGCATCAAGCCTCGGGCTCTTACTTCCCCTTTCTTTTAAAATCTCGGTAGCTCTTTTTACTATGTTCCCAACTGTCCACTTCATAAGGAGCAATTATACATTTAGGAAATAAGACTTTTTAGGAGCTGAAAGCGGAGGCGAGAAGTGAGCTACACCGACTTATAGTTGAGAATTTGCAAGGTATAGTAGAGAGAAACAATCCCTTTTGGAGGTTCCGTTGAAACTCCTTTTCTTTGATAAACTCTCTTCTACTAACGATTACTTAAAGGAAGTTCCTTTCTCTCCCTTTCTCGGGGTAGTAGCTTTGGAGCAGACCTGCGGGAGGGGTAGAAGGGGTAAAAGCTGGCTCTCAAAGAGGGGAAAAGGACTTTACTTGTCGGTTATGTTTCCTCCTTTAAAAGAGAACTTAACTTTGGCGAGTTTGGCCTTTGGCTACGGGGTTTACAGGGTTTTAAGGGAGCTCTCCCCTTCCTTTTACTTAAAGTGGCCAAACGACATCTATTTTAAGGGCAAGAAGGTTTCTGGGGTTCTCCCAGAGAATTTAAAGGACAGGTTAATAGTTGGAGTTGGGGTTAACCTTTCCTATACGCAAAAGGAGCTCTCCCACCTTGAAGTCCCGGCTACCTCTTTAAAGCTCTTAGGAATAGAGGTTGAACTAAAGGAATTTGCTAAAAAAGTTTACTCTTCCTTGGTCTCCCTTTACAAAGAGCTCCTTAACGGTTCCTTTTCCCCTTCCCTCTTTGAAAGGGCCTGTCCTCTAATAGGAAAGGAAGTTCTTGTAAATGAAAGAGGTAAAATTTATACTGCTTTAGCGTTAGGGGTTGACAGGGACGGTGCTTTAGTGGTTGAAACGGAGGGGGAAGTAAAGAGGCTCTTTTGTGGAGAAGTTTCTCTAAGAGAGGTAGTATGAGGCAGATAGAGTTTCCTACATACAAAGAGCTCTTAAAGGACAAGAGAATTCTTTACTACATAGAGAGGGCAGACTACTTCCTTGAGAGGATGGGCTACACCGTTCACGGGCTAAGCCACGTTGGATGGGTTGCTAAGAAGGCTAGGGAGCTCCTTTTACTCACCACTGGAGACCAAAGACTTGCAGAGCTTGCCGGAATTGCCGGCCTCCTTCACGACATAGGAAACATAGTGGGAAGGCACGACCACGCCCAAAGTGGAGCACTTTTGGCCTATCAACTCTTAAAGAACAAAGGTTTTTTAGACGACGACTTAACCGAAATTACCTTTGCGATTGGAAATCACGAGGAAGGAACCGGAGAGCCTGCAACCGAGGTTGCAGCTGCACTTGTAGTTGCCGACAAATCCCACGTTCACCGAAGCAGAGTGAGAAGCTTTAAGACCATATACGAAGACATTCACGACAGGGTTAACTATGCCGTTTTACATTCAAACCTTGAAGTTGACAGGGAGAACAAGGTAATAAGGCTGGTTTTAAAAATTGACACTGAAATTTCAGACCTGCTAGATTACTTTTCCATATTCCAGCCGAGGATGCAAATGTGCAGGCGGGCAAGCAAAGTCCTTGGATATAACTTTAGGATGAAAGTCAACGGGAAAGACCTTTAGGAGTTAAGGATGGTCACGGTTAAACTAAAACCCCTATTTGAAATAGCACAGCTCCTTAAACCCTACACTAGAGTTTTCGTTATAGGGTGTCAGCTTGGCTCTGGAAGGTGTAAAAACGGAGGCCTTAGAGAAGCCTTTAAAGTTGCAGGTTATCTAGAACTTCACGGTTTTAAGATATCTGGAGTTAAGAGCCCCGGAGGAACCTGCATCTTAGAGAGGTTGTCTTCCCCTGAAAGGGACATCCTTAAGGAGGCAGAGTCAAGCTCAGATGCTATCCTCTCTTTGGCCTGCGGTGCAGGAACTCAGCTTATCGCCGAGAACGTTTCAATTCCGGTAATAACCGGAGTAAATACCCTTTTCATAGGGGTTGAGAGAGAAAGGAAGTACTTTGACGAGTACTGTGTTGCCTGTGGAGACTGCGTAATATCAGAAACCGGAGGCATATGCCCCGTTGCAAGGTGTCCTAAGTCTTTAATAAACGGCCCTTGCGGAGGAGCAATAGCCGGAAAGTGCGAAGTTGACCCTTCTATTCCCTGCATCTGGTACAAAATAGAGAGCCGTTTAGATTCCTTAAATTCTCTCTCTTTGCTAGAAAGGAAAGTTCCTCCTAAAGATTATCGTAGCTGGGTTTACCCAAGGAGATTGGTTCTGGAGGAGTAATTTTGGGCTTTAAAGAGAAGGTCTCTTCAGGAAAGTTCCTTATAACGGCAGAGATAGCACCTCCCCGTGGGACTGATTGGGGAGGTATAGTTAACTCAATCTCTCCCCTAAAAGGCAAGGTTGACGCCTTTAACATTACAGACTGTCAGCGTTCTATGGTTAGGATGTCTGCCCTTTCAATGGGGAAAATCTTGCTTGACAAAGGCTACGAGCCAATCCTTCAGCTAACCTGTAGGGATAGAAACAGGATAGCTCTCCAGTCTGACCTTTTGGGTGCTTACGCTTTAGGTATAGAGAACCTGTGTTTAATGACGGGGGACTTTACCACTTTAGGAGACCAGCCGGAAGCAAAACCTGTTTTTGACTTGGACTCTGTTCAGCTTATAGAGCTTGCCACAACTTTAAACTCTGGGAAACTCCTTAACGGTAAGGAGTTGAAAGGTTCTCCCTCTTTTTTTATAGGTGCAGTATTTAATCCCTTTTCTGGCCCTTACAGGCTGCAGGTTTTAAAACTTAAGAAGAAGATAGAGGCCGGAGCTAAGTTTATTCAGACCCAGCCTGTCTATGACGAAAAGGTTGCAAAAGAAGTTTCAGAGCTTGTCTCCTCTTTTGGTGCCGTCCCTCTAATTGGCCTTCTTCCCATAAAGAGTTTAAAAATGGCGAACTTTATAAAAAGATTAAACCCCTCTTCGGTTCCAGACTCTTTGGTTTCTGCCCTTGAAAAGGTAAAAGACCCTGCACGCTACGGTTGGGAGTATACTTTAGACCTTGCAAGGAGCATCTCAGAGTTTGGTAGGGGAGTTCACTTTATGCTTGTTGGGAAACCTCAGGAGCTCGCTAACTTTATAGACGAACTAAACGGGAAAGGGGAAGGTTAATGGAGGTTGAAAGTTTACCTTGCCACGTTGGAATAATAATGGACGGAAACGGCAGATGGGCCAAAAGGAGGGGGCTTCCAAGAATTGAGGGACACAGGGTGGGTGCTGAAACCACAGAGAAGATAGTAGTGGCTGCAAGTAAGTTGGGTATAAAGTACCTTTCCCTTTTTGCTTTCTCTACGGAAAATTGGAAGAGACCGAAAGAGGAGGTTAACTTTCTCTTTAACCTTATGTATCAGTATGTTTTGGGTAAGCTTGAGCTTTTCCTTGAGAATAACGTTAGGTTTAGGGTAATGGGGAGGTTAAGAGAGCTCCCTTCCTACCTCCAGGAAGGTTTTAAGGAAATTGAGCTTAAAACCTCCCACTGTAGCGGGATGACTGCGGTCTTTGCAGTTAACTACGGAGGAAGGCAGGAGATAATTGACGCCGTTAACAGGGCTATTAAAGACGGGCACCTTGAAATTACAGAAGAGGTTTTAAGGAGCTACCTTTACATTCCGGAGCTCCCAGACCTTGACCTTTTAATCAGGACAAGCGGGGAGCTCCGAATCTCAAACTTCCTAATCTGGCAGTCTGCCTATACTGAGCTGTGGTTTACAAATACCCTCTGGCCAGACTTTACAGTGGAGGAGTTTAAAAAGGCACTCTTAGACTATTCCAAGAGAGAGAGGAGGTTTGGCGGTATAAATGAAAAGTAGAATCTTGGGAGCTCTCATAGTCTTTTTTTACGCTCTTTTAATGTACCTTCTTCCCTACAACTACTACCACGCTTTAGTTTACCTTTTGGGAGTTTTCATTATTGCTGAGCTCTTTACCGTCTCCTCTCAAGAAGAGCTTACATTCTGGGGAATTCTCCTCTTCTCCGGGGTTTTCTACTTGGCGGTAAATTACTCTGTAATTTTGGGAGCTCTCTCTTACTACTACTCTACTTACTCTCTGGTTTTTCATAAAGCTCTTTTTTTCTCCTACCTATTGCTCCTTATTCCCGTTATCTTCTCCATTTTCCTCCTGGTTGCCTCTTTAATCTACTACGGGAAAATCAAGGAAGGCTTTTTCCCATCTCTCTTTTTCTTCGTTTACTCAACTTTCGGCCTTATCTCCCTTGCAAAGTTGACAAAGCCCTACTTTCTACTCCTACTTGCCTTAGTATGGTCAACTGACACCTTTGCATACCTTGTAGGAAGGTACTTTGGCAGGAGGAAGGTTGTCCCTTCAATAAGCCCTAAAAAGACCCTTGAAGGTTTTATTGGGGGTTCCCTATTTGGAACCATAACCTCCATTACCGTTTCCCACTACTTGAACCTCTTTAACTCACTCTCTCCTTCTCTCTTTCTCCTCTTTTTCCTCCTTACGCTGGTCTCACAGCTCGGAGACTTGTTGGAAAGCGGCCTTAAACGCCTCTTTAGCGTTAAGGACTCTGGCTCTTTAATTCCCGGCCACGGAGGAGTTTTAGACAGACTTGACAGCACCTTAACCGTAGCACCTATAATCTTCGTCGTTGGAGGCTTAAGTTGAAGGTAGAGATAGGCCACGGAAGCGGAGGAAGGCTTACAAGGGAGCTGATAGAGGAGCTCTTTTTAAAGCACTTTGACTTTTCAGAGCTCCACACTTTGTCTGACGCGACCTATCTTCAAGGTTTTGAGAAGATAGCGATAACCACAGATTCCTATGTAGTTCAGCCTATTTTCTTTCCCGGAGGAGACATAGGTAAGCTCTCTGTTAGCGGAACTGTTAACGACCTTACAGTCTCAGGCTCCATTCCCAACTACATTACAGCCTCCTTTATCCTTGAGGAAGGCTTAGACTTCTCAGAGCTTGAAAGGGTAGTTTCGTCTATGGCAAAAACGGCCAAGGAGGCAGGCGTAAAGATAGTTGCCGGAGATACGAAGGTGGTTGAAAGGGGAAAGTGCGACAAACTCTACATAAACACAACGGGAGTAGGGAGAGTTGTTAAGGAGCTCTCTCCTAAACTCGTAGAGCCCGGAGACCTTATAATCGTTAGTGGAAGCGTAGGGGAGCACGGTATTTCTATTTCGTTAGCCAGAGAGGAGTTTGAAGTGGAAACTGAAGTTAAAAGTGATTGTGCTCCTTTAAATTCCCTTTTGGTTCCCCTTTTTAAGTATGAAGGCTTAAAGTTTATGAGGGACGCTACGAGGGGAGGTTTGGCCACAGTCGTTGTTGAACTTGCCTCTTGTGCAAATTTGGGAGCTCTCCTTTATGAGGAGAAAATTCCAGTTAGAGAAGACGTTAAGTTTATCTGCGATATGCTGGGATATGACCCCTTATACCTTGCAAACGAGGGTAAGGCAGTTATAGTAGTCTCTAAAGAGGAGGCCGACTCTGTGCTAAAAGAGCTCCGCTCCCATCCTTTAGGTAAGGAGGCCTCGGTAATAGGCGAGATAACAGGTCAAAGTGGGGTATTCCTAAAAACCAAAGTTGGAGGCTTAAGGAGACTTGAACTTTTAGACGAAGACCCCTTGCCGAGGATATGCTAGATGCCCTCACCTTGGGAGGTTTTAAGGCTCCTTTTCTTCTCATACTTCTTTGTAGTTGCTGTTATCATCTTTGACAGGAAAATGGCCGTAGGTTTTTGGAGGGAGCTCCTGACCTCCTCCTTTTTCTCCCTCCTTCAGCTCCTTTTAATCGGCTTTATAATACTCTTTTTCCTTAAACTTAAAACGCCCCTTTACAACCTCCTTTTCCTTCTCTTCTTCTACTTTAACGCTTCCTTGATAGCCCTTAGAAGACTTGAAACCCTCTACTACTCTAAGCTAAAAGCTTTCCTCATTATCTTCCTCTCAATTTCCCTTTTATCAACCTTTTCCCTTCTCCTCCTTTACGGTGCAGGAGTTTTAACCTTGTCTGCAACTTCGGTAATTCCCCTTGGAGGAATCATCACTGCAGCAGGAATGAGAAGCCTCTCCCTTGCATTTAAGTACTATGCCGGGAAAGTAAAGGACCTTGAAGGCGTTATTCTGGGAATGGTAGCTTTGGGAGCTCCCGACGGAGACATCTTTAAGTTCCTATTCCGCCAGATAATAGACGACATAACCGTCCCTGTAAGGGACATGTTCCGCTCTGCGGGCATAGTTCACATCCCCGGAGTTATGGTAGGTCTCTTACTTGCGGGAGCTTTCCCCCTAAAGGCTGCCCTCTTCCAGTTTGTAATCCTCTCTACTATGGTTTTTCAGTTTACCTTCACTCCGGCAATTGCGCTCTTTTTAATGGTTTGGTTCTTTGGCTTTAAATTTCCTTTAGGAGACCGTAATGGATAGGATAAGAGAGCTTGTTAACCTAATTCACTCACTTGCTCCGAAGGATAAGAAGTTAAAAATAATGAACGTTTGCGGTTCCCACGAGCACACCATAACCTACTCAGGTTTACGCTCCCTTATGCCTAAAAACATTGAGCTTGTTCCGGGTCCCGGCTGTCCTGTGTGCGTGTGCTCTGAAAGCGACATTATAAACGCGATAAACCTTTCAAAGAGAGATGACGTAATCCTTGCAACTTACGGAGATATGCTAAGAGTTCCCACTAAAGTAGGTTCAATAAGGAGCTCTGGGGGAAACTACCTTATGGTCTCAGCTCCCCACGAGGTTTTAAAAGTTGCCTTGGAAAACCCCCAAAAGAAAGTTGTCTTCTTCTCGGTAGGCTTTGAGACCACTACGGCTCCTACGGCTGCTCTCCTTGAAATGGGAGTTCCAGACAACCTCTTTATTCTTACTTCCCAAAAGCTGACCCCCGAAATTATGGAGGTGTTGGTTAACGACTCTGAAGTTGGTGTTGATGCCTTTGTAGCCCCCGGCCACGTTTCGGCCATAGTAGGCTCAAAAGCTTGGGAAATTTTCCCTAAAAATTACGGGATACCGACGGTGGTTGCAGGCTTTGAGCCTGAAAACCTCCTTTTGGCCATAGTGAAAATCCTTTACCAAATTAAAAAAGGTAAGGCAGAGCTTGAAAACGTTTATAAAGGCGTAGTTAAACCGGAAGGAAATAGGAGAGCTCAAGAGCTTATTTATAAGTACTTTTACAAGACATCGGTTAACTGGAGGGGAATTGGCTACATTCCCGATTCAGGCCTTGAGCTGAAGGAGGAGTATGGCTACTTAGACGCAAAAAAGGTATTTAACTTGCCGGAAATTAAAGAGGAAAAAGTTCCCGGCTGCATATGCCACGAGATTGTTTTAGGTAAGTCTTACCCTACAGACTGTAAGCTCTTTAAAAAAGTTTGCACTCCAAGGAACCCTAAAGGTCCCTGTATGGTTTCCCACGAAGGGGCCTGCAACATTTGGTATAGGTTCAGTTAAAGTATAGATTCTTTAATAGAAGAATTGGGAGGTAGTTATGGGAGCTATTGAAAGGCTGGCTATAAGTAAGAACGGTTTTGTTTTTGACCCGGCAACCGGCAACAGCTATACGGTTAACTCTACCGGTCTTTTCATCCTTAACCTCCTTAGGGAAGGTAAGAGTGAAGACGAGATAGTAGATGCTTTAGTTGAGAACTTTGAAGTTAGTCAAGAGGAGGCAAGGAGGGACTTACTTGACTTTTTAGAGCAGCTTAGAGTTAACGGTCTTCTGGAGGCTTCAAATGTATAAGGTTGCGGTCTCTGGAATAAACGCAGTTGACAACCCGGGCCCGGGAGTAGGGGTTGCAAAGAGCATAAAGCAGGGAGATTTGGAAGTTAAAGTATTCGGCCTTGCCTATGACGCAATGGAGCCCGGTATCTATATGGACTGGCTTATAGACAGGAGTTTCTTGATGCCTTACCCTTCAAAGGGAGAAGAGCCTTTCCTTCAGCGTCTCTTCTACATTAAAGAGCGCTACGGCCTTGACGTTGTTATTCCTAACCTTGACGCAGAGCTCCCCCTATTTATAAAGGCGCAAAAGGAGCTCTCCTCGTTTGGAATAAAGACCTTTCTGCCTACCGAAGAGCAGTTTAAGTTAAGGAGTAAAGGGGAGCTTCCGAAAATTGCTGAAGAGGTAGGGCTTAAAGTTCCCAAAACCATTACCGTTACTTCTTACGAAGATTTCGTCAAGGCCGTTAACGAAATTGGCTTTCCCTTAATGGTAAAGGGCGTTTTCTATGAAGCGTACAAGGCCTTCAACATAAGCCAAGCAACCGCTTACTTTAATACCCTTGTCTCAAAGTGGGGTTATCCTGTAATAGTTCAAGAAGTGGTCTCGGGAGAGGAGATGAACGTTGTAGGAGTTGGAGACGGTGAAGGAGGACACTTTGGTTTAGTTGCTATAAAAAAACTCTGGATAACCTCTTTGGGGAAAATCTGGACCGGAATAACCGTTAAAAACGAAAAGCTCCTTCAAGCTGCCCAATCTTTTGTTTCTGCCTTTAAGTGGAGAGGTGGCTTTGAGGTTGAGTCTATCGTTTCAGAAAACGAAGTTTACCTTATTGAGATAAACCCTCGCTTTCCAGCTTGGGTCTACTTTGCTACGGGAGTAGGAATTAACCTTCCCCTTCGCCTACTAAAAGCTGCTTTGGGCATGGAACCTGAGAGAGATTGGGAATATGAGGCCGGAAAGCTCTACGTTAGGTTTACCGATGACTTTATAACCGACATGGATAAGTTCCAGGAGGTTATAGTTAATGGGGAAGCGTAAAGTTTACTTTATCCTTCTCTTCTTTTTCTTCTTGCTTTCTTCCTCTTGCTGTCATACAGAAAGTTTTTCGCCTTTAGTAAAGGAGCCCTACAAGTGTTGTGCTAGTAAGTAAAAGGAGGTTTTAATATGAAAAGGCCTTACGAAAAGCCTGTTATAAACAAACTAAAAGTAAACTTTATGAACAAGTTTGGTACAGGAACATTCTCTCTTTCTAAAAAGGTAAGAAAGGAGATAGAGGGAGTTCCAGTTGAAAAGCTTGTAGAGGAGTTTGGCTCACCCCTCTTTGTCTTCTCTGAAAAGAGGTTAAGGCAGAAGTTTAGGGAGGTTAAAAACGCCTTTACCCTTCGCTATCCCAATGTAGAGTTTAGCTGGTCTTACAAGACCAACTACCTTGACGCTATCTGCGCAATTCTTCACTCTGAAGGTGAAACTGCGGAAGTTGTTTCTGAGTTTGAGTACGAGAAAGCCAGGAGGTTAGGAGTTCCTGGAAACAAGATAATTTACAACGGCCCGTATAAGCCCATTTCTTCACTTAAGACTGCAGTTGAGGAAGGTGCCAGGATAAACATAGACCACTTTGAAGAGATTTCTGACCTTGAAGAGGTTGCAAAAGAGCTTGGAGTTAAAGTTAAGGTAGGAATTAGGTTGAACATGGACACCGGTATAAAACCCCAGTGGAGCAGGTTCGGCTTTAACCTTGAAAGCGGTCAAGCCTTGGATGCCGTCAAGAGGATAGCCGCTGGGGGAGTTTTGGAGCTCTGCGGTCTTCACTGCCACATAGGGACCTTTATCCTTGACCCTTCAGCTTACGAGAAGGAGGTTAAAAAGCTCGTTGACTTTGCCTATAAAGTTGAGGACGAGTTTGGCTTTAAGATTGAATACCTTGACATTGGAGGAGGTTTCCCTTCAAAGAACAGGTTAAGGGGAGTTTATCTGCCTCCTGACGTTGCCGTTCCTTCAATTGACGAGTTTGCAGAGAAAATCTGCGGAGCTCTCCTTTCCTCATTAAGGCCGGGAGACTACCCTAAACTTATCCTTGAAAGTGGGAGGGCGATAGTTGACGAGGCTGGCTTCCTTATAACTACTGTTCACGCATCTAAGAGGATGCCTGACGGAAGGAGGGCTTACATTCTTGATGCTGGCGTTAATGTCCTCTTTACCGCTTTCTGGTACCACTTTAACATTGAGATTGACAGGGAGGTTGTAGGCCCTTCTGAGCCCTGTATCCTTTACGGCCCCCTATGTATGAACATAGACGTTGTTGACGATGACGTTAACCTTCCTCCTCTTCCAAGGGGAACTAAGCTGATAATCTCCCCTGTTGGAGCTTATAACGTAACTCAGTGGATGCAGTTTATAAGATATCGCCCTGGGGTAGTTCTTATAGGTGAGAACGGGAGCGTTGAGCTTATAAGGGAAGCTGAAGACCTTTCAGACATAGTCAGGAGAGAGAAGCTCCCGGAGAGGTTGAAGGTTAAATGGGAGGAGTAAAAAGCTACCTTTTTCCCCTTTTAAGGAGCTATTCTGCGCTTTTGTTTAACTCAAGTGTTTGGGGGGGAGCTCTCCTCCTCTTCCTAACCTTTTTAAACCCTAACTTGGGAATCGGAGGCTTCATATCGGTTTTCTCTGCCTACCTCTTTGCTCACCTTCTAGGTTTAAAGAGGGACTTTTTTAGAATTGACTACTACATCTACAATCCCCTCCTCGTAGGTCTTTCACTTGGCTACCTTTTCAAAGTTAACGTCGTTAGCTTGCTCTTCTTCTTCGTTTCTGGAATACTCTCTTTCCTTTTAACTTACATTCTCTACGGTCTCTTCTCTTACTACTTGAGGCTTCCCGTTCTTAGCGTTCCCTTTGTTGTGGGGAGCTCCCTACTTTACCTGTCTTCTCTAAAGTTTTCAAACCTCTTTGTAATTAACCTTTACCCTAAACTTCACCTTTCCCTTCCCTTTCAACTTCCTTTATTTATTGACGGCTATTTAAAGTCCTTAGGAGCTGTCTTCTTTTTATCTAATAACTTTGCAGGTCTTGTTATAGCGCTCCTTATCTTCCTTACTTCCAGAATTCTCTTTTTCCTCTCTGTTGTTGGATACTATACTGGCACGCTCTTTCAAGCCCTACTTACCGGCTCTTTCTCTCAAGCTTTTTCAGATTTATCTGCCTTTAACTACCTCCTTACTTCAATGGCCGTGGGGGGAGTCTTCCTTATACCCTCTCTAAGGAGCTACAAGTTTGCCCTCCTTTCCTCCCTAATTGCCGTTCCCCTTACCTTTGGAGCTAAGGTTTTCTGGGAAAGCTACGGCCTTCCCGTTTTTGCCTTCCCCTTTAACTTCTCGGTTCACATGCTCCTTTACACTTTAATAACCATTGGCTATTACGGCGTTGTAAGCTTTTACAGGGGAACTCCTGAAAGGACCTTGGATTACTACCTAACCTACTTAAGGAGATTCCCTTCCGTAGACAGGACCGTTTCCCTTCCCTTTTCTGGTCCTTGGACTGTTTGGCAGTCCTTTGAAGGTCCTTGGACCCATAAAGGCCTTTGGAAGTACGCAGTTGACTTTGTTATAACAGACGAAAAGGGAAAGACTTACAAGGGAGGCGGCTACTACCTGACAGATTATTACGCTTTCGGAAAGCCGGTTCTCTCTCCAGTTTCTGGGGATGTAGTTTCGGTTGTTTCTGACCTGCCAGACAACCCGCCGGGAGAGGCTGATAAGGAAAACAACTGGGGAAACTACGTTCTACTTTACGATAGGCGCGGCTTTTACGTCCTTCTTTGCCACTTTAAACAGTATTCCATTAAGGTTAAGCCGGGTCAGTTCGTAGAGAAGGGAACCCTCTTGGGACTGTGCGGGAATTCTGGCTACTCTCCTCAACCTCACATTCACCTTCACGTTCAACTTTATCCCTACTTGGGAGCTCCCACGGTTCCCTTTTTTGTCTCTTCTTACCTTTCTGGAAACAAGTTCTTTGACTTTGGAGTTCCTAAAGAGGGGGAGCTCCTTGAGCCGGTCTTTCCTGAAAAGTCCCTTTTAAAAAAGCTTAACCTCCTTATAGACCAAGAGATGACCTTTACCCTATTTAATAATGAAAAGGAGCTCCTAAAAACCGTTGTTAAAATGGCTCCTGACGGGACTTTTTACATCACAGACGGAAGGGCAAAACTTTACTTTGGAATAAGGAATTCAACCTTCTACTTTTACCACCTTGAAGGGGATACTTCCTCACCCTTAAAGTACCTCTTCTTTTCAGCTCCTAAAGTTCCCTTAATATCCAGAGGAAAAGTAAAGTGGGAGGACTACCTTCCTTTACTCTCTATTTCCTCCCCTTTAAAAAGGGAGCTCTACTTGTTCCTTTCCTCTTTCAACCACTCCTTCTTTAAGGTAAAAGTCAACTCTCACTTTAAAAAAGAAGGTTTAATAGCTTCTACTTTAAAGTTTCCCGGAGGGAAGGAGGTTAGCTCTTTTGTTAAAATAGCCCCCGATTTTGGCTTTGAAGAGGTTATTTACGATAACAGGTTAATTATGAGGAGGAAAAGATGAGGAAAAAACTCTTGATGACTTTAGCTTTTCTGGCTTTACCTGCTATTTCAATGGGAGGAGAGCTTAAACTTCACGGATACGAAGCTCTTTATGGAACTTACATTAACTATTCTGGCTCGGGGCTTAAAGACTACGGTTATGTAGGCACAGCTTACCTCTCTTTAGGGGACGGAAAGGA
>Ga0256833_1002089_pt1 | contig 14352 bp, 15 predicted proteins | sample 356284metaG_FD_190535 | JGI IMG/M metagenome (GOLD analysis project Ga0256833, IMG submission 190535) | Hydrothermal vent microbial communities from Mid Atlantic Ridge, Atlantic Ocean - 356-284 | ecosystem: Environmental > Aquatic > Marine > Hydrothermal vents | place: Atlantic Ocean: Mid...
TGTAATTATATCTCAAAAATTTGGAAAATAGTATATTTGTTTACAAAATGGTAGTTTTTATAATTATAAATCGCTATTTTTTAATATATTTTGTATAATTAGATTATTATTTTAAAGGTAGATGGATGATGCAAAGTATTGATAGTGATTTAATAGAGCATATGTCTAACCCTAATAATTATGGGCGAATAGATGAGCCTGATACTATTGGAGTTGGAGAGAACCCAGAAAATGGAGAGAAAGTTATTATATACTTAAAGGTTGATGAGAGTGGTGGAAAATTTATTATAGAAGATATTAAATTTGAAGCAATTGCTTGTATGACAACTGTTGTAGCAGGTTCTATTATTACTTCTGAAGCTAAAGAGATAGATTTAGATATGGCAGAGGAGTTAGTGGCTGTAACGCTGGGTATGTTAGAGAGTGTTCCTCCTGAACAGGCGGCTTGTTCAGAGCTTGTTGCAGTTGCATTAAAGGCTGCTGTAGATGGGTATAGAGGTAGTATTAAAAGTGGTAAAAAAGAGACATTTATATATAAAATTGAGCAGAGTTGTTCACCAGAACTTGAGCATAATATGAAAAAAGAGGAGATATAGATGAGAGATTTATTAGATAAAACACATGAGTTGTGGCTAGTTACTTTGATGGCATCTTTTATGAGTGAAAATTGTAACTCAAAAAGAGTATTAAATGATTTTAGCGATATTATCTTTAGACACTTTACTTGGATAGAGAGAGCTTTGGTAGAGGAAAAAATAGAGTATGACTACAATAGAGATAATATTCCAATAAAGGTAGATAATACAAAAGTAATTTTTAATAATATTGTAGAGAGAATTAATACTTTGGAATTGATGCTTGCTAGCTTAAATAGAGAGGATTTAAAATTTAGAGTGCAAAAAGATTTAGATTATATAAAATATGTTGTATCCAAGCTAGAGGACGAAGAGGTGAGGGCATTTAATACCAATAGGGTATATAAAGATATAGAGTTGTCAAAAGAGGCGACAGATGCATTTACTCTATTTCTATTTGAAGAGAGTTACAAAGAGTATGAGTTGATTATGATATATAATTACCTTAAAGCACACAGTGGGGATGATTATTTAAATAAGATTTTTCAAATTTTGGTAGATGAGAGCTTTTTTCACTTAAAGAGTTTTGGGCAGATGATGGCAGATATGGGAATATTGGGTATGCCAAGAGTTATACATAAATCTTTGTATCAGGTTGAAGATGTTGTGCAGTTTTTAAAAGATGGAATAGATGAAGAGTTAGCAGCTAAAGAGCAGTGTCTAGAGTTGTCTGAAGCAGTTGGAAGAGATAGTGAAGAGTTGGCTAAATTTTTTGATTTTATTAATTTTCAAGAGAATTATCATATCTCTTTAATGAAAGATGCACTAAAGCATTATGAAGAGAAGGGGAAATAATGGCTATTAACTTTACATCTGCACTGTCTAGAGCTTTTGGAGTGTTTGCGTCAAAAGAGTTTAATAGTAGTTTGCAACATATTATAAATAGAAGTTATGTTAAGCTTATGGGGCTTGATATGAGTAATTTTGCTCCAGTAGATAGCTATAAGAGCTTAAAAGATCTATTTATTAGAGAGTTAAAGGTTACACCTGTGGTTGATGCTTCTATTACATCTGTTGTATCTCCTTGTGATGCCAAAATTGTAGATTTTGGTAAGATAAAAGATGGTAAAGCTCATCAGATAAAAGGTATGAGCTATGATACAAATAGTTTAATAGGAGCGCAAGAGAGTAGCAGATTTTTAGAGGGTGGAGATTATGTGAATTTTTATCTTTCTCCAAAAGATTACCATAGATATCATATGCCATTTGATGTTAAAGTTTTAAGCACTCTTTATATACCAGGTAAGCTATATCCTGTAAATATGCCTCTACTTAAAAATAAAAAAAATCTATATTTAGAGAATGAGAGAGTTGTTGTTGAGGTGCTAGATAGATTTAACCATAGACACTTTATTGTATTGGTAGGGGCTTTAAATGTTGGTAAAATGGTAGTTGTATTTGAGCCAAATATTAAAACAAATGCTTGTAGTAACAAGGTAGTAAGGTATAGTTATAATGAGCCAATAGAGCTTAAAAAAGGTGAGTTGTTTGGTTGGTTTGAGATGGGTTCTACAATAGTTATATTAAGTGAAAAAGATGCGATAGAGTGGAGTGTAGAGTTAAATCAAAAGGTTTCATTTGGTGATATATTAGGAGAGTTAAAAGATGAATATTAAAGAGATAGATGAATTCTCTCGATATAGAACAAAAGCTAGAGCATATTTTTGTTATATGCTTAGTCGCTCATTGCCAAATCGTGTTCCAGGTATTACGCTTAAAGATTTAAAAGTTGGGCTTAGAGCTATTAATAATACAATAAAAAATGTAGATGCAATGTATATTTTGGATGCAGAGGGTAGGCAGGTAATTAATACAATAAGTTTAGATAAAAGATACTCAAGAAAAGGACAGGGCGAAAATAGATCTAAAAGAGCCTATTTTTATAAAGTTTTGAAAGAGAAAAGATGTGTATTAACAGACCCCTACCCATCTATTAAGAGCAATAACTTAATAGTCACTATTGCTTATCCTATTTTTAATGATAAAGATGAGTTGTTGTATATTGTTTGCATTGATATAGCTTTAGAGAAGTTATTAGCTATGATTAATGTATCATCAATAGATTCAATTAGTGGTAAATTTATGAAGTATATATATGCAACATTTACTTTTGCACTCTTTTTTGTTGCAATGTTACTGTTTGTTAAGGGGGTCTATAACTTTTTTGAATTGGGAGTAAAGTTTTATGATATAGATATTAAAAATGTATTTGAATCTACTATTTTATTAACACTCTCTTTAGCAATTTTTGATTTGGTAAAAGCGATGTTTGAAGAGGAAGTTTTAGGAGAGCATCATAAGAATAGTGGAGATGATATACATAAAACCATGGTTAGATTTTTGGGCTCTATTATTATTGCTTTGGCAATAGAGGCTCTTATGCTTGTATTTAAATTTGCTTTAACAGATTCTAGTAAATTACTATATGCTGTATATTTAATATTGGCAATTACTGCTTTGTTGATTGGATTGTCTATATATTTAAGGTCTTTAGATGGCAAAAAGAGGTAGATTTTGTTAGCTATATTTGATATGGATGGAACTCTAACTCAAAGCTCTACACTTTTGGCAAACTCTATAAATTATGTTAGAGGAAAATTGGGGTTAGAGCCTTTAGATAAAGATTATATTATTGAGCAGATAAATCATCCAGATAGCAATATGCCTATGGTTTTTTACAATCTTGAAGAGATTGAGCCAATTCATGAAGAGTGGTTTAGCCAATATTACAGTAGAAATCATACACTAGAGCAAGAGGCATTTTGTGGTGTAGAAGAGATGTTAAAGAGGTTAAAATCTTTGGGTATTAAGTTGGCAATTGCTACAAATGCATATAGAGCATCTGCATTGGAGACTCTAACTCATTTGGGGATAATTGACTATTTTGATGAGATAATAGGATTTGATGATGTAAAGAAAGGTAAGCCATCGCCTCAAATGCTCTTGGAGCTTTTAGATAGGTTTGATTTACCAAATAGCAGGGCAATTTTTATAGGCGATAGCCAAAGAGATGAGTTAGCAGCTAAGAGTGCAGGTGTTGAATTTATAAAAGTTGCATTTAGTGGCAATAGTGAGAGTGATTTAAGAGATATTGATACAATTGGGAGGAAAATAGAAGAGTATTTTTGTATAATATAGTTGGATAATTTTTTATAAAAGGATTTATAGTGTTTGGAAAGAGTATTAGAGCATTTAAAGAGGCATCCGAGGTAATTCCTGGTGGAGTTGATTCTCCTGTTCGTGCATTTGGAAGTGTTGGTGGAACACCTCCGTTTATCGATAGAGGGGAGGGTGCTTATATTTACGATATAGATGGAGATAGATATATAGATTTTGTTCAAAGTTGGGGTCCTTTAATCTTTGGACATTGTGATAGCGATATAGAAGAGGCAGTTATTAGCACAGCTAAAAAGGGTTTAAGTTTTGGAGCGCCGACTCTTCTTGAGACAGATTTGGCAAGAGAGATTGTAAATTTGTTTGATACTATCGATAAGATTCGTTTTGTAAATTCTGGAACAGAAGCAGTTATGAGTGCTTTGAGACTTGCTAGAGGATATACAGGTAAGAGTGATATTATAAAGTTTGCAGGGTGTTATCATGGGCATAGCGACTCTTTGCTTGTTCAAGCTGGTAGTGGGGCTGTAACTTTTGGTAGCCCAAGTAGTCCTGGTGTGCCAGAGGATTTGACAAAACATACTCTACTTGCAACTTATAACGATTTAGATAGCGTTAAGAAGTGTTTTGAAGATAGTAGCGATATTGCATGTATAATAATAGAACCAATAGCTGGAAATATGGGTTTAGTTCCGGCTAATGAAGAGTTTTTACAAGGTTTAAGAGAGCTTTGTGATGAGCATAATGCACTGCTTATTTTTGATGAGGTTATGAGTGGATTTAGGGCATCTTTAACAGGAGCGCAAGGTATTACAGAGGTTAAACCAGATTTGGTAACACTGGGTAAAGTAATTGGTGGTGGTATGCCTGTTGGTGCATTTGGAGGAGGGGCAGAAATTATGGCTATGCTCTCTCCTGAGGGTCCTGTATATCAAGCTGGAACTTTAAGTGGAAACCCAGTTGCTATGGCAGCTGGACTTGCAAGTTTAAAAAAGTTAAAGCAAAACCCTACTATTTATGTAGATTTAGGTGCAAAAGCAAAGAGATTAATGCAAGGTTTCCAAGCTGCTGCAGATGCTGAGGAGATACCATTTACTACAGAAGTTCGTGGTTCAATGTTTGGCTTTTTCTTTAATGGAAATAGAGTTAAAAATTTTGAAGATGCACAAAATAGTGATACAGAAGCTTTTGCTAAGTTTCATCAAGGAATGTTAAGTAGAGGTATATATTTGGCTTGTTCTGCTTATGAGACAGGGTTTATAAGCAGTGTTATGGATGATGATATGATAGAGAAGACAATTATTGCTGCGTATGAAGTGATGAGAGAGTTGAGAGATTAAGTATGGATGAGAATAGACCAAAACTTCAAGATGATGATCCAAAATTTAAAAAAGTTGTAGAAGCAGCTGATGATTTAAGCCTTGGTCTATCAATGGTTGTTGCTGTTTTGCTAGGTGTTGGTTTTGGTTATCTTCTTCGTAAATGGTTTAGTGATGATTGGCTATTTTGGTTTGGGGTGTTTATTGGTATAAGTGCTGCTATTTTAAATGTTTATAAAGTATATAAAAAGCAAAAAAGAGAGTTGGATAAATTAGCAAAAGACCCCAAATATGCCAGATACAGGTATGATGAGAGTGATGAGGATGATTAGTGTTATTTGTTAGATTAATTATGCTTTTGTTATCAATACTGTTGATTGTGTCTGGATTGATATATATAAATGGAGGGCATAGTAGTTTATACTCTTTTATTGTTGCTTATGTTACATCGTCTATTATAGTTTTAAGTTCATTTAAGAGTTATCAAATTATGGTTAATAGGCGTTTAGATATAGATAGCAATATATTGGAGTTTGATGATAGAGATAGCATCGATAAGATAGATGACCCATATGGATTATTTGATGACAGTAGTGAGGAGACAGATAGTAATATATCTCTAAAAGAGGCAATTAAAGAGGAGAAAAAGATATTAAAAAAGAGTAGAAGAGGGTTAAAAAGGGGCTTAAAAGATAGTGCTTTTGCTTTTAACCCTTTGCGTTTAGTTGCGTATGGAATCTTTGTATTAGGTTTTTTTTGGCTACTTAATAGTAATAGTTTATCTATAATTTACTATTTAATTGCAATAGCTATTCCAAATATAGTAATTGTAATATATCTATTAAATTTTCAAAGAGATGGATTATAGATGAAAAAGATTAAGCCTGGATATAAAATATTAGCACTATTGGCACTTATATATTTTATCTATTTTATATATAGCAAAAACGAGAGTGCCAAATTGGTATATAAAAATAGGATAGATAGTATTTTAACAGATATCAGAAGAGAAGATTATTTCTCTCTTCAAGATAAATTAACAAAAGATTTGGCTAACTCTATTGGCATTGAAAATATTAAAGAGTTTATGAGAGATTTAAATATTACAAAATCGACTAAATTTAAATTGGAAGATATTGATGATAGTAACAAAACGATTATAAAGGTATCTGGTATTTTACTTACAAAAAACAGAGAATTACCACTACTTGTAGAGTTTAGTGATAATAATAAAACGCTATATATTAAAAAGGCAAAAATAGGAGTAAAAGAGTTAAAAGTTATAAATTACTCTTTTCCTATTAGTGCTAGTAGTAGTTTGTAAGTTAAGTTATTTTAAATTAAGCATATTTCAAAAGGCTATTAGATAGTGAGTGATAAAAGTATAAAAATAGTCGTAGCTGTAGGAATTTTATTAGTAATATTATATGGTATAAAAAATAGTTACAAAGAAAATATTTATAAAATAAAGAGAGCTTCTAATAAAAAATTGGAGCATAATCGAACATTTGTAGATGTTTACAGTTATGTTTTATATGTCATAAATAGTGGTTCAAACACTCTCCATCTAAAAGGTGGTGAGATGGAAGGTGGTTATGTATCTAAAGATATTGCTCCAAAAGTTGCATGTTTTGTGGCAAAAGAGTTACAAAAGAGCAGTTGTCCAATTGAGCCAAGTAAAGATGCGCAAATGTATTTTACAAGTAGTTGTGGAGGATGTCATCAAAGTGATGGCACAGGAATTAAAGGAACATATCCAGACTTGACAAAACCACTGCATTTTATTGTTTCACAAACTGATATTCTGGAACTTTAATAAGCAGTAAATTAAAAAGTGATTATAAAGTTAAGTAATAATCAAAAATTAAATATTATTACAAATAATATGGACTTGAGAATTCATTCTTGGCTATTCAAACTTTTTTGTTTCGAATAAATTAGAGGGTTCGGAGTGATTTTTAATTGATTTATCATCAAATATGAAATATCTTAACTTTTGTCTGTTTTGATATCTCTTTATATTGTATATTGAATTTTTTTCAGTTGGTATCGCAATGGCACTCTTTTCTTTAATATATAAATTAAAATTAGGTGTAAAATTTAAGTTAAGATTATATTACTCTTTTACGAATATTTTTATGTTACCGTGTAGAGAGATATCTGTAGAGCGCGAATAAATTCGCGTATCTATTTTGTTTTTTAATTTCAATTGCTTTTTTAGTGTTTAATAGCAACTTTATAGAGTGTAGTATGCTATACTAAAAATCACCTTTTGATGCTTTTTCCATCATATTGTAGAGTGCATGTTTTACATCATTACCATATTTTAACATTTGTGGAGGTAGCTCTTTACCACCGTGAATCATCATATCCATATCTAAAGCATACATCCATCTTGAGCCATCTTTTGCTTCCATAATTACAATTCTACAAGGAAGGTAAGCTCCATATGCAAGAGAATATTTTACCATATCAATAGCAATCATGGGATTGCAAAATGATAATACTCTAACATATGGTTGTTTTTTTCCGGTTCTAAGTTCTACCTCTTTAGATAGTGGCAAATCTCCTACAGGTTTCATCTTATACTCTACAGCTAATGATTTTAGTGCATCTACAGCATCTTCATTACTTACATCATCATTAATTTTATATTTAACGACTGTTGCTTTTGCTATATCTCCTGTTGTTAAGAGTGTATCTATCATATGAGTATATACATCTTTTGCTTTTGGATCTAAGCTTGTAGCTTGTTTATATCTTGTAACTAAATCGAATTTGAAAGTCGCATAAATTAATGCAACAACTACCACTAATCCAATGAAAGCTAATATATTTCTAATACTTTTCATAATCTTCCCCTTTAATATTAAATTATCTTTAAATATTAATATTATTTATATTAAAGAGAACTTAAAATTGATATTAGTGATTAAAAAAATATTATGATGAATAAAAATGTTATATTTTTTAGATAACGATATTAATTAGAGGGTTAATTTATAAACTCTTTTATCTTTAGCATATCAATATAAGCCTCTTTTTTTGCAGATGGGTTTCTTAATAGGTAGCTAGGGTGGTATGTTGGTATAATTTTGTAGTTGCCTAAATTGAAAATATGTCCTCTTACTTTGCCAATAGGGGTAGTGTCATTTGTTAGATAGCTGTAAGCTGTCTCTCCTAGTGCTACTATTAGTTTAGGTTTAATAGTATCAATCTCTTTTTGTAAATATGGTTTACAACTTAGTGCTTCTTGGGCTGTAGGAGTTCGATTATTTGGGGGTCTGCACTTTACAATATTTGAAATATATACTTTATCTCTTTTTATTTGTAAAACATTCTCTATCATTTTGGTAAGAAGCTCTCCTGAACGACCAGTAAAAGGTTTTCCTGTGTTGTCTTCTGTAACTCCTGGAGCTTCACCTACAAAGAGTATTTTTGCATTTGAATTTCCCTCTCCAAATACAACATTTTTACGACTTTTGCTTAATTGACACAGATAGCATTTTTTTACTAAATCTTTTAAATCATTTAAACTGTTTGGTAAATCAATTTCTGGCTCTTTGAACTCTTCTATAGGGTCAATATACTCTATACCTAACTCTTTTAAAATTAAAGCTCTCTTTAGGTGTAGAGCGTTATATACTCTTTTCATCTTTTATCCTGTTAGTTAGTGCAAAAAGTGTTGGAATAAATATTAAATTTAAAACAGTGGCCCATGCTACACCAAACCCTAAAGCTACAGCCATAGGTTGTATAATTAGAGCTTGTCCACTTGCAAAAAACATTAGCGTAAATAGCCCTAGCACAGTTGTTATTGATGTTAGCATAATTGGTCTTAATCTAGTTTGTGCTTTTGAGGCTATATCATTAATATTTTTTGAGTTTTTAATAAAATCTATCATAATAATTGCATCATTAACCACTACTCCTGCTAGTCCTACAATTCCCATCATTGTAAACATTGAGATATTTAAACTAAGTAGTTTTGTTCCTAGCAAGGCTCCAAATATCGATAGTGGAATTACGCTTAAAACAATTAATGAGTGCTTTATTGAGTTGAACATTAATACAAGAGATAAAAATATTAAGAAGATTGCAATTACAGCAGCTTCTGCCATCTCTTTAACAACTTGTTTTGTTGCTTTTGCTTCCCCTTCTATCATAAATTCATAACCCTCTTTTTTAAGTTTTGTTATAGTAGGTTGTAGCTTTTTCATTACATCATTAGCAGTAATTACACCTTTTTGAACTTGTGCGGTGACACTCCATAACCTTTTGGCATCTTTTTTTTGCAATCTTACAGGGCTTTTTATTGTTATGAAATCTACTATATCTTTTAACATAACCACCTCTTGTCCATTAGGTGTTGTAATTTGTATATTTTTTAAATTCATAAATTTATCTTTATTTATACTTTTAAGTTTTACTCTAATAATTCCACTATTATCTAAAACTTTACTATATTCTGCATTTAAGAGTAATCCTCTTAAAGAGTTGCTTATATATACTTCATTAAAGCCTAGTCTCTCTCCATATCTATTTATTTTTAGTTTTATTTCACTTGGACCAATCTTTTTGCTGCTAGATGCATCTATTACACCTTTTATAGATTTTAATTTATCTTTAAGAGTCTTTAGAGCGTAATCTACATTTAAAGATGGATTATCTATAACTGAAATTTCTATATCATTTTTCACAACACCAGCTTGAGGAACGAATGTAGTTAAATCTTTATATAATCTTTTTCCATTTTTATCTCTTTTGTCATTAAAATTATTTAATGTTTTTTGAATATCTTTTAATATCTCAAATGCAGTATGGTCTCTTTGCATATTTGCGTTATCATACTCTAATGATAGGTAGGGGTTTATATATTTATCAAAGAAGTTTTTCGGTTTTCTCTCTTTTAAGTTTACAAATATATGAAATAGATAATCTCCACTCTCAAATGTATTATCAGGATGAAATTTTATACCTACTATTGATGTAATTGAAGAGATATCACTCTTGTTTAAATCTTTTAAAAGAGCCTCTTCTATAGGTTTTAATAGTTTTTTTGTATTTTTAAGACTGCTATTTATATTAACTTGTCCACTAATATAGACTTGCTCTGCATCAAATTTTGGCATAAGTTCAAATTTAGTGTGTTTTAATAATAAAAAAGTGCCAGTAATTATAAATAGAGATAGCAAGAGAGTTGATATCTTTTTATATCTTAAAAATATTAGTAGAATATTTTGATATATCTTTTTTAGTTTTACCCATAATTTACCCTCTTTATGATTTGATTTGATTTTTCCCAAATTAAATAACTCTTTTGCATGAATTGGCAAAAAGTAGAAGGCTTCAAAGAGCGAGCTTAGCAGTAAAATTGTAATCATAACAGGTAAAATTTTTACAAATATTCCTATTTTACCACTCATTAAAAGTAGAGGTAAAAAGGCAAAAATTGTTGTAGCAGTTGCAGTTAATACTGCTGGAAACATCTCGGCAGCACCATCAATTGCAGCGGCTCTTGGGCTTTTACCCATCTCTAAATGCCTATATATGTTTTCTGCTACAACAATTGCTTCATCAACTAGCATTCCTAGGGCAAGAAGTGCCCCTAGCATGGAGAGCATATTTATACTGTATCCAAGTTCATTTGCAAATATTAGTGCTATAAAAAAGCTTGTAGGAATACCTAGTGCAACGACAGTAGAGATTTTCCAATTGACACTTAAGAATATGGATATAAATACTAATATTAAACCAAAAAATATATTTGAAGTTACTAGATTTATTCTGTTCCTAATAAAGATTGATGTATCAAAGTAAACTTGAAATTTTATATTTTTATACTCTTTTTGAAACTCTTTTAGGTAGCTTTTAATCTCTTTGCTAAGTTTAATAGCATTTCCTTTTTTAAGTTTTGTAACATTTAAAGAGATATTCTCTTTACCATTAAAAGTTGATATCTCTTTAGAGTCACTTAAGCCAAATTTAACAGTTGCTATATCTTTTAATTTAACTTTTATATTGCCTATATTTAAAAGGGTATTTTCTAAATCTTTAACATTTTTACTACCGTTGTAAGATGATATATAAAAACTTTTGCCTCTATTTTTAATATCTCCAATTGGATATATTGTGCTTAAATTAGAGATTGCTTGATATAGCAATTGCCTATTTATACCTAGTGCTTCTATCTTTTTATTGTTTAATTCTATTTTTATTTCTCTATCAGAGTCTCCTCTGATATCTATTGTTCCTAAATCTTTAAATTGAGATGACAATTTGTTTTTTAGTTTTTTTGCTGCATCTAAAAGCTCCTCTTTTGGAACATCTCCTGATACAGCTATTAAGAGTAGTGGAAAGTGTTGTATTAATACTTTAGCAACTGGCTCATCCATATCTTTAGGTAGGTCTCTTTTTGTATTAGAGATAACATCTTTTACATTATCTAATACAATTTGTGGGTTTGCTCCATCTTTAATATCAATTGTTATTGCAAATGTTCCATTTCTAATACCGCTTTCTATATTGCTAATATTATCAACACTTTTTAAATCATCTTCAATTGGTTTAACAGCAATTTTATCCAAAATATCAGCACTTGCTCCTATGTATCCACCTCTAATTACTATTTTATCTAAAGTAATAGGAGGGAAAAGCTCTTTTGGTATTTTTTGATATGCAAAAAGTGCCATAATTAACATTAATATAAATAGAATATGATTAACGATTGCTTTATCTACTGCAAAGGCTATAATTTTTTTAATCAAAACAGCTCCTTGTTACTGTTTATTTTATTAAATAGTTCTTTTGGATCTTTTTTTATTTGCTTCTTATCTCTCTTGATATATGTATTCTCATTTTCTACTGGAGTTTTTTCATCATTAGTATCATCTTGATTATTTTCATTAACTTCAGGCTTAATCTCTTTTGGCTTATACTCAAAGAGTGGGTCTATAATAGTATTTTTATACTTTAATTTTTCGATTTTGAGTTTTAAAATATTTCTCTCCTCTTTTAAGGCATTTATCTGTATAGATAATTTTTGTATATCTCTGCTGATGTAGTATAATCTATTGGCAACATATACTTTTGCCAACATTAAAGAGGTTAAAATAAGTAGAATTAAAATATATTTTATTTTCATAAATATTATCCTTTAAATTTAAAGAGTCTTAGTTTTGCACTTCTACTTCTTGGGTTTGATTTAATTTCATCCCTAGAGGCAGTAATTGGTTTTCTGTTTAACTCTTTTCCTAAATTATTGTTATTTCCACATTCACAGCGCATTATATCTGGTGGGCAGATACAGCTTTTAGACCAACTTCTAAATCTCTGTTTTACAAGCCTATCTTCAAGAGAGTGAAATGTAATAAGTGCGATAGTTGCACCTTTTGGCTTTTTCTCTTCTAGTATATCTAAAAGTTTGCTAATTTCATCTAATTCACTATTGACTTCTATTCTGATAGCTTGAAAATATAGTGTAGCTGGGTGGATTTTGCCCCCTTTTCTAACAGAGTTTGTTATAATTTCTGATAACTCTATATTGCTTTTTATTATTCTGTTTTCTCTATATTTAACAATTGCTTCTGCTACTTTTTTTGCCTCTCTTGCTTCTCCATATTTTTTAAAGATATTTGCCAACTCCTCTTTTGAGTAACTATTAACTACATCTTTTGCACTAAAGCTTTTAGATTGATCCATTCTCATATCAAGTAGTTGGCTGTCAAATCTAAAACCTCTCTCAGATTTATCTAGCTGAAGAGATGATACACCAAAGTCGGCTAAAAGCCCAGTTAAATTATTGATTCTTTTATCATTTAATTTATCGGAAAAGCTCCCTTTTAGTAAAGTAACTCTATCTAAAAATGGCTCTAATCTTTTTTTACTAAATTCAAGAGCTTCATCGTCCCTATCTATACCAATTAGGTTAATATTTTCATATCTTTTTAGTATCTCTAAAGAGTGCCCTGCATATCCTATTGTGCAATCTACAAAATTACCAGAGTTGATATCTTTAAATCCATCTATAACTTCATTTAAAAGCACAGGTGTATGTGGCACATTGTCTATAATTTCCAATATATACTCTTTTTTATTGATATAATAGCGAATTAGAGTTAATAGATTTCTTGTATTGTCTAATTATATATGTTTACAAGTTTACAAAATATTTATTATTTTTATTTTTATTAAGATAATAGATAACTAATTTATGGTATCATACTAAAAAATAGAAAGATTTTAATTATTGTCAAAATATTGTCAATAACTCTCTAAAAGGTGGTTTTATTATGGAAACAAAAGAGATACAAGTTAGATTAGAGATTATAAAACTAGCTACAACAATTGGTGATCACGATATAATATCTATTGAATCAGAAAAATTATCATCAGTGGGAAGCAAAAAAATAGATGAAATAGTATCTCTACTTTCAGGTAAAAACTACAGACAAGCTCTATATTTAATTAAAAATTATCTTAAAGAGATGGGTGCTAATAGCGAATATGAAGTATATGAAGGGGCATTAGAAGATGGAGAGAATGTCTTGGATATAGAAGATATGTTAAGAATGAGTCCATTGGCAAAAGATACAATAAAAGATTACAAAAGAAGCATATATACAAGTGATGATTTAGAGAGTTTTTCTAAAAATATTGAAAAGCCAATAAAGCAAGAGTATGAGCAAAATGTTATGGTTACAGATGATAATGAGAGTAGCACTTTTATAAAAGATATAGAAAATGTTGCAAAAGAAAATATTAAAGCACAAGCTTCAGAAAATGTTGTTGTGTATGATGATAGTGATAGTGAAGAGTTAGCTAATGCAATAGAGAGTGCAGACAGTGATACACCTTTAGATGAGATTAGTGCTGAAGTTCTTGGCAAAAAGAGTAAAAAGAGAAATGGTCTATCTAAATATAAAAAGCTTAGAGAGAAGTTTGCAAGAAAAGATAGTATGAAGAGTTCAGATGTTGCAAAGAGTGTTATTGAGAGTGCAAAAGAGAGCATAGAGCCTGAAGATGAAGCAGAAGATAATAGAAGTGATATTAAAGATGATAGCAGTATAAATAGAAAAATAGAGAGTGTATTTGAAAATATTGTAACTAAAGATAATAGAGAGAGCGAAACTTTGAGTAGAGATGATGACTCTTTAGATTTTGAAGAGGATGAAAGTTTTGGTAAAGAGTTTAATGGCAACGAGGATAACAGTTTACCTAAAGAGGAGGTAGAAGATAGAAGGGTTAAAGAGGATATAACTAATATAGATGAAACAAAAGAGGAT
>Ga0256833_1002090_pt1 | contig 14344 bp, 17 predicted proteins | sample 356284metaG_FD_190535 | JGI IMG/M metagenome (GOLD analysis project Ga0256833, IMG submission 190535) | Hydrothermal vent microbial communities from Mid Atlantic Ridge, Atlantic Ocean - 356-284 | ecosystem: Environmental > Aquatic > Marine > Hydrothermal vents | place: Atlantic Ocean: Mid...
TGATTGAAATTTACCTGTAGTCACTTTGATACCTACTTCACCAGAGTTGATGATAGTAAAAGGTTTAAAGATGAAAAAAGCAAGTGCTATAGCGCCAATGACAACTGCCCAGGAAGGTAAACCTTTTGGCATATTGTTGAGAGGGTTTTCAAAGTTGCCTCCTCCACCATTTCCACTGTTTTTATTAGTATTCCCGCTTGGTTTTTTCTTTTTAAAATAGTCGTTCATGTCTGCTGGCATGTTGATCCTTTGTGTGTGTTTCCCTTCGATAATCTCAGGGAATATTTTTTTCCTTCGGCAGGCTTACTTGGACAGGGTCAGGTGATTCATGATTCATTGCTTTGCAACAAAGCACAAATCACCAGACCCTAATTCGGTAGCTGGACTTGTCGAAGCTAGTTAATATACGTTAAATGCTGGATGTAGTCAGGGTTTTTTCCTGCGACTACATCAAAATAGGCTGTCTGTAACTTTTCGGTAATGGGTCCGCGTGAACCTGCACCGATAATGCGTGCATCTACTTCGCGTACGGGTGTCACCTCTGCGGCAGTGCCTGTGAGGAAACACTCATCACAAATGTAAATCTCTTCTCTAGAGATACGACGGCGTACCACTTCGATACCCATATCTGTTGCCAAATCGATGACGGTTTGTTGGGTAATAGACTCTAGTGTGTTGTCTGATGGAGGAGAGATGAGTTTGCCATCACGTACCATAAAGAAACATGCACCAGAAGCTTCTGCAATGTAGCCTTGGTCATCACGTAAAAGTGCTTCGTCATAGCCTGCTTCTACGGCTTCAAATTTTGCCATTTGTGAGTTAAGGTAGTTGGCTACGGCTTTTGCTTTTCCCATACCAGAAGTGTTTGGTGTACGTGTCATAGAAGAGATTTTCAGGCGAATCCCCTTTTTGAGACCCTCTTCACCAAGGTATGCGCCCCATTCCCATGCAGAGATAGAGACTTGCACAGGACACTCTTTGTGGTAGAGTCCCATCACACCATAGCCTAGGTAGACAAGTGGTCTAATATAGGCACCTTCAAAAAGTTCATTCTCTTGTAGGAGTTTAACTTGTGCTGCATTGAGTTCTTCTACTGTGTAAGGAACATCCATGAGCGTCATCTTCGATGAGTTAAGCAGTCTTTGTGTATGTTCATTGAGTTTGAAAATGGCACATCTTCCATCTACAGTTTTGTAAGCTTTGGTACCTTCTATAGCACCATTTCCGTAGTGTAATGTATGTGTGAGTACGTGCACTTTTGCATCGTCCCAAGGCGTTAGTTTGCCATCCATCCAAATATATTTTGCTTTATCCATGTGTTATACTCCGAGCCACTCTAAGCGTGGCAAATTTAATGAATTATTTTATCTAAAATGTCGTTAATAGTTGTTTACCCAAATTTGAGAAATAGACCTATGAGTAGAGAGAGGAAGATAGTAGTCATAATGAGCGTAAAGTTACGCCATTTATCAGGTATGGGTGCGAACTTTTCTATACCCTCGACTATCTTCATAGCTGGGTATGCCATAAAGACTAGCATCACGACAGAATAGACGAGGATAAGTACAATGTTTAACATCTTTACTTTATACCATAATATTGTTTTACAAAGAGGCGTTCATCGGGGGTTTTGAGTTCTAGTGTGCTGATTTGTGTGCCATTGTTATCTGAGATGATGAGGGTCTCATTTACACGTGTGAGATGCGTTTTTGCCCAACGTTTTTCCAAACGCTCAAACTCCTGAAAAAGTGTCATATTCGTAGGCTTTTCTTTAAATGTTCTATCTTCTTTGCTTTTAATGGTCAAACCACCAAAACGTTTGTCTAAATAGTAGGGGCTGTACTGTTGTACTGCTTTGTAGACACGGGCATTTTTGTCACTGGGTTTACTGGACATAAAAGCCAACAATGCCAAAGCAAAAAAAGCCGCAAAAAGTGCAAAAGGAAGATATCTTCTCAATGATTGCATTTGGAAAACCTTTGAATGAATTATGAGCAGTATAGAATAAATTTCTCTATAAACACTTGATGGATATCAACAACACATGAGTGTATACTGTGTTATGATGTATTTCATATTAAAGGAGAATAATCTATGAATAACTTTTTTTATTTAGAAGGTGCCTATCTTATTTTAGGTGCATTTGCATTGCTTATTACGCTTTTTGTAACTACGCGTTCATTTATGGCAAAAGGAGCAATGAAAAAAGGTTTACTCTGGGTTTCTCTTGTAGTCGTTGTGATGGTGAGTGCACATTATGTGATAACAAGCAATCGCATGGCAGAAGTGGCAGCGGCTTTTGAAAAAGGTTTGCCTATTATTTGTGAAAGTAGGGCTACACGTAAAGTTGCACAGACAGTTATTGTACAGAAATCATATGAATGGAGACTAGAAGCGTATAACTTCATTTCACCTAACTATACTAGACCCTTTTTTATTGCTAGATGTATTGTCAAATAATATAAGGCTTGTCTCTTTTTTCGTTTTTACCGCACCAAGTATTACTTTTTCTATTATTTTTATTGATTATATATATGAATTTATATAATTATTTTTCATTTTCTTGACCTTAGTCAACCATAAGTCTTTTTAAACTAGAGATAATGCTTCTATGCCCTAGAATTCTTTATAGATATTCTATAGCAAATAGAAATTTAACAGGAGCCATCATGGATACGTTGATAGTGAGACCAGAGATAGCGTTAGATCAATTTTTACCTATCTTTATAGAATCAACTTTAGTACTGGTATTTGGAGTAGGATATGCAGCAATCATCACACTCTCTAAAATGGGCTATTTTTCCAAAAAATGGATGCCAGTTGGATATCTATTTTGGGTATTGCAAACATACTTTTTGTATGACTTTGCTGTCATGATCCAAAGTAATCATTTTACGATGAAAGTATTGATGGTAACAATGGTCATATATCTTTTTGTGCCTCATCTATATTTTCATCTTATAGCTGAGTCAGAACGAAGATATGGTGGATAGTAATGACATATATAAAAGAGATAACATAATACGATAAGTCGTATGAGCGTCCTGCTGAAGGAATCTCAACGATAGCGTAGTTTTTTGGGCTTTGCCCAAAAAGCGTCAATACATACTAAAAAGGAGGGACTACAGATGGCGAATAAAAATGTTTCGGTTTGGTCTAGCATTCCATTTTGGCGGAGATCAGCAGCATGGGTTACTGGATTTGCATCTATATTGTTAGTTTGGCTTACATTTGATTCTGTAGGACAAATAACTATGGGAACAGATGCTGATATTCAAAAGGGTGTGACAAAACGGGTGCCTGCACCTACGGTCATCAATTACAAAATTGGGTACAAGATGAGTGCCAAAAGAGGACATGAAGTGCCCACTATTGGTGAAAAAGAGTTATTCTTTGGAAAAGAATGGAGCCCAAAAGAGGCTGCAGCATTGCTTCATTTGGGTAAACTGACTTCTCAATCAAAAAACTGCATGGACTGTCATACATTGCTTGGTAATGGTGCGTATTATGCACCAGATTTAACGAAAGCTTGGATAGACCCAGCATGGCAAAATGGTGGACCTCTCCAAGGCATGACAGGGAAAAATACCGAAGAAGAGGCGATGGCTGAGTTTTTACAGCATCCTTCACAATATTCTACACATGCACGCATGATGCCAAATCTTGGAATCACTGCTGATGAAGCAAAAGGATTGGTGGCTTTTCTCAAACATATGAGTAGCATAGATACCAATGGTTTTCCTAGAAACTTCTCGAAAACCGTTGAAACATTCAAAGCAGGAGGTTCACATGCTCACTAGTATTAAAACAAATCAATTTGAGGGTAATAAATCAAAAGAGCTTGCGATGATGTACTTTAGAGTAGCCCTTATACTCTTTGGGGCACAGCTTCTTTTTGGGCTTATTGCAGCGTTTCAGTTTATTTTCCCTGGGTTCTTATTTGAAGTGCTTGATTTTTCAGTAGCAAGAACAGTGCATATCAATGCTTTGGTTGTATGGATGTTGTATGCTATGATAGGTTCAGTGTACTTTCTTATGCCAGATGAAACTGGGGTTGAAACAGTAAATATAGGCTTGGGAAAACTTGCATTTTGGGTACTGACTGCTGCGGTAACTGTTGTTGTGTTGGTCTTTCTTCTTATACAAGTAGGTTCAGGGACAGAATCCTCTATTTGGCTCATCAATGAAGGTAGAGAATACCTAGAGGCACCACGCTGGGCAGATATTGGCATCGTGGTTGTGGTCTTGATATTCTACTGGAATGTTTTTGCAACCTTTATGAAAGCTAAAGTCAAAACAGGCATCATGACGGTGATGGTAGCAAACCTTATGGCACTTGCAGGGCTTTATTTAGCGGGTATGTTCTTTACAGACAACATCTCTATGGATCAGTATTGGTGGTGGTGGGTCATACACCTTTGGGTTGAAGCTACATGGGAAGTATTTGTTGGTGCGCTCGCTGCATATGCTTTGATTAAACTCATTGGTGCAAAAAGAGAAATTGTTGAGATGTGGTTATGGATTGAGGTATTGATGCTTTTTGGCTCAGGTATTTTAGGTCTAGGTCACCATTATTTCTGGATTGGCACACCTGAGTATTGGTGGGAGATTGGGGCACTATTCTCAGCACTAGAACCCGTACCATTGGTAGCTATGTTTGTTCACGTCCTTTATGACTGGGGTAAAGAACAAGGTGCTGCACATGCCAAAGGTGAGGTAGGTTCAGTGATGAAAAATGGTCCAGCGATGGCATGGATAGTGTTGAATGCTTTTGGCAATTTCTTGGGTGCTGGTATATGGGGATTCTTCCATACACTGCCACAAGTAAACATCTATACACATGGTACACAGTTTACAGCTGCACATGGTCACTTAGCATTCTTTGGGGCTTACGCAACTATTTTGGTAGGTATGATGTATATCGGTATCCAATATGCGTATGGTATCAAAGTGATGAAGGCTACATTTAAGTCTAAAATGGGTGTTTTCCTGATTGCCTTTGGTGTGATGGGTATGACGATTGCCTTGACCATTGCAGGGTATGAGCAAGTACTTATCGAAAGGGCTGAACTTGGTGGAGGATGGAACGCATTCTTTACGGCGCAAGAGATGCCTTGGTATATTCAAGCACAATTATGGAGAGCGATTATGGGTGTAGTTACATTTGTAGGGTTCATCTATCTTGTATGGGATATGCTTACTATCGGTAAAGCACAAGCTAGTCAATTAGAGAATGCGGCAGTAGTTGCATAAAAATTTACATAAGGAGTAAATATGTTATTTGAATCATTTACAGATGTGGTGCCAAGTTTTTTTGGATGGCTTAATCAGGGGCCAATGACACTGACAATCTTTTTACATACGTTAATTATTTTACCGATGTTTTGGATTTATCATAGTGAAAAAAAGAAGTTAAATAAATAGAACATAAGAGCTGGGTGGAGCTTTTATGTTGTTTAGGTTGTCTAATAAAAAGACTTAAAACTTTATCATAGCGTTCTTAAGTATATGTTTGTATATCAAAGAAAAATGATAGCTAAAGGAGGAAGAAATGAAATTGAATAGATTAATAGGTTTGGCTGCGGTTACAAGTTTAGCAGCTACATTAGCGATGGCAGGTACATCTAAGATGGATTTTGCAAAAGTATTTGAAAAAGAGTGTCAAGGGTGTCACGGACCTATACACCAAGGTGGTGTTGGATCAGATCTTAGACCAAAAGCACTCAAGAAAAAAAGTAGAGAGTTCTTAGCCGAAACCATTATGAATGGTAGAGAAAATACTGCCATGCCAGCATGGAGTTCTAAATTTTCCAAAGATGATGCATCGGGTATGGTTGATTGGTTGATGGATTGGAAAAATACAGTGGAGTTGACACTTGATTTTGATGAGGTGCATAAAACATGGACAAAATTGGCAGACAGAGAAGCATTGGCCAAAAAGTATCCAACATCAGCAGATACAAAATCAGTACTGGATATTACTTTTGCCACAGAAAGAGATGCATCATTGGTTGACTTTATTGATTCAACTACAGGTAAAGTTCTCTCTCGACATAAAGCGGGGTTTGCGGTACATGTGACAGTAACCAACAAAAAAGATCCTCGCTACGCCTATTCTATCTCAAGATCTGGGAAGCTCACTATGTTTGATATTGCAGCACCAGGACAACCTGCGTTGGCATCTGTGCAAGTGGGGCAAGAGTCACGTGGACTAGCGGTATCTCCAGATGGCAAATATATTTTAGCAGGTAACTATAACCCAGGTGGTGCGGTACTTTGTGATGCGCATACACTTGAGCCTCTTAAAGTATATGATACCTCTCGTGTGATTGACCCTGATGGACAGATAGGACCATCACGTGTGGCAGGTATTGCAGATACACCCTATGGACCATATTTTGCAATGGCACTCAAAGATGCAGGGCATACGTATATTATAGATTACTCTAAAAAAGGGTTTCCTATTGTAGGTGATATTCCAAATATTGGTAAAATTCTTCATGACTGTTTTTTGAATGAAAATGAAGGTGAAGATTTTGGTCGTTACTTTATGATTGCATCACAAGGTTCAGATCTTATGGGTATTGTAGACTTTAAAACAAAAACTTTAGCAGCCAAAGTATATACAGGTAAAAAATCTAAGCCACATCCAGGTCAAGGTTCTTCTTGGTTTAACAAAAAACTCGGCAAACAACTCAATGCTACAAACTCCATGAACTTTGGTTCAGTGGTAATATGGGAATCTCCAGGTTGGAATATTGTAAAAAAGGTTGAGACTTCAGGTGGTGGTCTATTCGTTGGTACGGCAGAGCATACGCCTTGGATATGGTCTGATTGTGTGCTTGGAAAACCAGAAAAATATAATGAAGTATATTTGATTAACAAAGAGACACTCGAGACGGATAGAATTATTAAAGTGGGTAAAACAAAAGGGCAACTCATCGATGCGAAAACTAAAAAAGTGATTCAAGAGTGGGATGCTACACAACATGAAGCTATACCAGTCACTGAAGTAGCATTTGGAAAAGAAAAGATTGTGCCAATGCCAGATAAAGTAGGTGCAGCAGTAAAAGAGCCTGTGCAGCCTAGATTATTGCACGCAGAGCCTGCAAACCATGGTAAGTGGACAATGATTTCTGAGTGGACGACTGGTAGAATTGGTATCTACGAATCAGATACAGGTAAATTTGTAAAGTATATTGAAAACTTGACAACACCTACGTTTACATATTCTGTAGAGCATAGACAACGCGTACCAGGTGCGTAAACATATTTTAACACAATAAGGAACTTTCTCCTTGTTGTGGCACTTATACTCAGGTAGGAAATCTCGTGCTTTAAGTTTGAAGTTTCCTTCGTGATTATGAGACATAGATAAAAGGTATAGAATGAAACAACTATTTGTATGGTATATGATGATAATTATAGTATATACAACTTTGTTAACCGCAAACGAAAAATATTTTGTCGTAGAACGTGAAAGTGAATCGGTAGCAGTGATAGAAGAGGGTTTGGTACGTAGACATATGGAAAATATGCACAATATGAACCATGGTATCATCAAATTTGATGGAGATGATGCCTATCTCATCAGTCGTGATGGGTATGTGGTAAAGTTTGATCCCAAAACAGAAAAAATTCAAAGTGAATACAAAACAAGTAAATCTGCGATAGGTTTTGTCATAGGTGAAAACTATGTGGCAGTAGCCAACTATGATGACAAATCTGTCGATATTTTAACCCGAGATTTAAAACCTATTGACAAGATCATCACAGGCTCTAAAAATGTAGGGATTAAAATCTATAAAGATATGCTTGTCTTTGCACAAATGGACAACGATAAAGTAACTGTGTTAAAAAATGAAAATAGAGGTAAAGGGCTACCAAAATTTAAAATTTTTAAAGAGTTCAAGGTAGGAAAAATGCCTTTTGATGCGATGATAAAAGAGAATACGTATATTGTAGGCTTCTTCCTCACCAAAGCGTTTGGTGTCATAGACTTAGACAAGATGGAATTTTCTGAGATAAAAGTAACAGCAAAAGATAATAAGCCAGTGCTTAAAGTACCACATTTTGGTTTTTGGAGTTTGAGTGAAGATAAGACATTTATCCCAGCAGTGGGAGACAATGCGGTGATGGTCTATGACAATCACTTTAGATTTATCAAAAATGTTGAGATGCAGGGACTCCCTGTCTTTACGTCACTGAGCCCAGACAAGAAGTACTTGGCTGTGACCTTCTCTGGTAAAGATTTCCCAACCATTCAGATACTTGATACCAGAACACTTAAGATTATCAAAACCTTTACATTTAAAGGAAAAGTACTACATGTCAGATGGTCAAAAGAGTACCCACAACTCTATGTCTCTGTCAATGATGCCAACCAGATTAATGTGATAGATACCCGTGAGTGGTTTCTAGAAAGAGAGATATTTCAAGTGAAAGCACCATCAGGGATTTTCCTTTATCAAATGGATGACAAGAAGAAATAGAGATGTTATTACAGCTGAGTTTACTTTGGCTGTTAACTATAGGTATGTATGCCAACCATGTACATTGGTTAGGGAGCTATGACAAAGCTTTATTACTTGCACGTAAAGAGCACAAACCTTTACTAGTGCTCGTAGTTAAAAATGACTCCAAAGCCTGCAACATTATCTTGCACAAGCACTTTATGAATCACCCTTATATCGATACCATAAACAAAAAAATGATAGCCGTCATCGTCACCTATGAAGGACAGCTTTCCTACCCTGTAGAGATGTACTACACCACAGTGCTTCCTACACTTTTTTTGGTAGATACAAAGACGGAGACGTTTATGTCAGAGCCTTTGTATGGGGAGGGATAGAAGCAAGCACAATATCACAAATTTTTAGCCAAAAAATGAGGTAGAAAATTTATTTCTGTTTCTTTAAATACTTTTTTTCCTCTTTGGTTAAGGCTAAGGATATATCCTTTTTTTGGCTTGTAATTTTCTAAAAAATAGTAGTAAGATTTAGATATTTTCATAGAGGTTAAATTGGATTTTATCTCTATAGGGATAGAGTCATCAAGTATAAAGTCTACTTCTGCACCATTTTTGGTTCGGTAATATTTTAAGTCTCTATCTGCCAATTCTCTAAATACAAAATTTTCCAGTATAGCCCCTTTGTCTACCCTATCTTCAAGTGCAGAGAAATTTTTAATAATCACATTTCTGAGTCCCATATCAAAAAAGAACACTTCAGGATTTTTGACAATTTCGAGTTGTTTATTGGTAAAAAATGGACTGATGGTTTTGACTAAAAAAGCTTTTTCAAATACAGAAAGATACTCTTTTAGTTGCATACTATTCACACTTATAAGCTTAGAGAGTTCACTATAGACTATCACATTGCCTATCTGCAAAGAGAGTGCTTTGAGTAGTTTATACATCTTAGTTTCATCCGTGATTTTGGCTATCTCTTTAATGTCTCTAAGCAGGTAAATACTGAGTAGATTTTTGAGTACCTCTATTTTCTCTTCGTTGCTTTGGCTTAAAATCACTCTAGGGTATCCACCGTAGGTAAGATACTCATTTATGTGTATGTCTATTTTTTGACTTATGGGAGCAGAGATATTTTCATTTGATTTACTATAGAGTTTGTGGAGATGCTCGTCTTTTACCCTCAGAAATTCACCAAAAGAAAAAGAGTAAAGGTTAAAGACAAAAATACGCCCAGCGAGATATTTAATCGTATTAATAGAGAGTTCCATCGCAGATGAGCCTGAGATAAATATTTTTTTGTCTGTGGTATCGTAAATATATTTAAGATGTTTACCTCCCATGTTGGCATATTGAAACTCATCTATAAAAATGTGTTCATAGGGTTCAATGTGAAGGGCAATAAAACTTTTGATGTCTTCTTCAAAAAGTATTTTGAGTTCTATATCTTCAAAGGTGAGAAACAGGGGGTTATTGACTCTACTATAAATTTCTCTTAGGAGGGTAGTTTTACCGACCTGTCTTGGTCCAAAGATAGCAATAATCTCAGGAGAATCTAAATATTGTTCTATTTTTTCTTCTAAATCTCTTTTATAATACATTTTAACCACGCTATTTTTAATTTATATTTTATTATAGCGTGGTTATTTTAAAATAATATAAAAAATAGATTATGAAGATTCGAAGCATTAAACTTAGCTAATTTTTAAGATTGTAGCCAAATGACAAATTGAATGATTTGATATAAGTCAATTATCTCTACTGATTAATTTTTAATCAGTTAACTGTATAAAACATTGATACAAATCAACTTAAAAAAGAATCTACTTTTATATTATTGATATTGATTAACAATGAAAAAGGAGAAAATATGACGTTTGAAACTTCTGTTGAACTGTTAAAGTTTCATAATGTGGCGTATACGGTTTATGCAATGATTATCATCTCTGTGATTGCATGGTTTGCCTATAATCTTACGCTGGAGAAAAAAGCAAAACCTATAGTGAGGATACCATTTTATACCTATATCGGATTTTTGGTTGCGATGGGGGTAGGGCATCACATCTTTACCTACAATACCATTCCATGGGTATCAGAAGATATCATGAGACACAATATCACCCCTGATAAAACCTTCCAAATTAAGATAGCAAATCATACGTTTGATATGCAAGAGAAAATGGAAATCACCAAAGGCGAAAAAGTACTCTTTGACGCACATAGTACAGACTTGGTCTATGGATTTGGTCTCTTCCGTCAAGATGGTACGATGATTTCGCAAATGCAGGTGAACCCCGGCTCTAAAAATGATCTGCTTTGGACATTTAATGAGTGTGGTGAGTTTGATGTGCGTTCTACCGAGTATGCTGGACCTGCAGGCAATAGCATGTTTGTAAAAAAAGCAGTGATTGTCACTGGCTGTGACACAAAAGGAGCATAAGATGAGTTTATTAAAAGGCACAAATTTTGAGGCATCCACACTTACGGCACTTCAAAAAGTGACGCTTCGTGCGGTGGTGATGAGTTTTCTATTTTATGGTTTGGCAGCATTAGAGGGTACATTGATGCGAGTGGCTTTGGTCAATCCAAATCTTCCTCCTATCGAAGGGCATGCCAGTCATTTTTTCTCTATTATGACGGTGCATCCGATTATTGGTATCTTTGGTTCTACCTATCAGTTGGTGTTTGCAGCATTTATGTTTTTGATTCCCTATCTAACTAAAAAACCACTCTATAGTGTAGGGTTGGCAAACTTTGTATGGCTTATGATCACTATTGGAGCTGCACTGGCTTGGATTGCTGCATTTATCTGGAGTTATGCACCACTCTATACACTTTACTGGCCACTTCCTGCGGATACCACACAGTTTAATGTGATTGGAGGGATTGTCTTTATCATCGGTGTGGCATTGATTATGATAGGAACACTTGGATTTATCTATAATATCTATGCCACTATCTTTGCAAAAGTAGGCGTACATGCCAACAAAACAACCAAAGAGCTTCTTATTTCTGGATTTGGTATTGATGGTTTGTTAAATCTCAAAAATAAATTGACAGGAAAACCACCTTATTCTAAAGAGCCAGCACTTTCACTGCCTGTAGTGGCTATTTTCCGTGGTACAGTCGATACATTTTTAGATGCCATTGTTATTTTGGGAGCAGGTATTCTAGTACTTGTTTATCTGCTAGCAGATGCCAGTGGGGCGAGCTGGGACGTACACGCCGTGGATGCACTGCTCTATAAAAATTTCTTCTGGTGGGGGCTTGACCTTGTGGCAGATGGTTTGGTGCTTATCTATGTTGCAGGTTCGTGGTATTTGCTGGCAACACTCATTACAGGGCAAAAGCTCTTTATGGAAAATGTAGCACGTGCTGCACTTTTGCTGGAGCTTTTTGTTTCGTGGATGGTATGGTCACACCATCTTTTGGCAGACCAAGGGCAGCCTGAAATGATGAAACTTATCTCTGGCGAGATGGTAACGATGTTTGAGCTTCTTACTCAGGGATTGGCACTCTTTATTACACTGATGACACTCTGGAAAGCCAGACCGCTTAAGATGACGATGGAACTCAAGTACTTGCTAGCGGGTCTTCTGGGCTTTGGTCTAGCAGTTCCAGCAGCGATTATCCAAGCAGATATGGGAATGAACAGAATTTTGCATAATACACAGTGGATTATCGGGGCACATGTACATATTGCGTTACTTACAGGGTTATATATGACACTCTATTCTGTGGTCTATGTGCTGTGGCCACTGCTTACGAACAATACAAAACTCTTCTCTATGAAGATGGCAAATGCCCACTTTTGGTTACATCTTATAGGAAGTCTTGGTATGGGAGCATTTATGGGTATGGCAGGACTCGATGGTATGTTGAGGCGACACTTTTATATGGATGGAGAGTTCAAGACATTTATGATTTTAGCAGCGATTTCTGCGATTATGATGCTTGTGGGCTGGTTGATATTTCTTATTAATATTATCATGTCTGTAGGGCTTAAAGGATTGCTTGAGATTTTCCTACCTGCTAAAGATGACACAGCGACATTTGGGATAGAGCCGCAACCTTCTGTGGTTGTTTCACAAAGAAATAAATAATATGAGAGCATTTTGTTAAATAAAAAGAGAATGATCAATGAGATTTTGCATGTAGGTCTGTATGATTTAGTCTTGCAAGATGTACAAAAAATAGTGGGCAAGGAGAAGCCAACGAATAAGGAACTTGAAGAGGTTTTAGAGAAAGAGCCTCAAATCCTTAGAGACTATATGCAGACCAATGTTGAGTATAACCTCAGTAATATTCATCTTCGAAATATAGAGATAGAAGAGATAGATACAGTAGCTAAGCCCAAAGCCCAAACTATCAATGAAAATCTAGAGATTATGAGAAACATAGAGAAATATACTTTAGATTTTGAACATAGTTCTACCTTGGTGCTTATTTTCTCTTTAGAGTTTTTTATCTTGTTCTCTGTGCAGTATTTTATTGTATTGCTAGACTTGGCTGCATGGCAGTGGTGGATTTATGCATTTTTTTCACTCTCTATCGTAGGAGCGTGGTGGTATGCAAAAAAAGAGCAAAAAAAGTATAAAATAAATAAAGAGAGATATGAAAAACTTTATACAGAGACTTTAGCACTTATAGAAGCGCTAGAAAAAGAGGGACATATAAAAAAAGAGAGACTTTATATAGATGAGTCAGATGAGCACATTTAAACCTATAGAAATTTCGTATCTTTGGGATAGCGAAAATTTTGAAAAAGCATTCTCAAAATCGTATACCCATCAGTTTAAAAATTCGATACGTCGATATATAGGATGGTTTTTTATAGCGTTGGCACAATTTGGTGTAGTAGCAGCACTCAAAGGTGGCTCTATCGGACTTTTGATGTTGGCAACGATTTTGATACTCTATTGGTATGGTATCAAAAAGTGGCTGGTGCATCGCAGAGCGTTAAAAGCATATACAAACTCAGCATTGCAAAATAGTGATATCACATTAACTGCTACACAAGAGGGTGTCCGTCAAGAAGATATGCTGATTGTATGGGAAGATATTCAGGGGCTTGTGCCTGTAGAAGATGATATACTGTTGTACCATAAAGAAAAGGCGTTTTATATTCCCTCGCATGCTTTTAGCGCTATAGAAGAAAAGAGTAGGCTCAAAAGCTTGGCAAAAGAGAAAGGTAGGTGGTTCGATGTTTAAACTTAAATTTATTCCTTTGGCTATTTTGGTCATACTTTTGTTAATCTTGATATTTTTTCAAAGCTGGACATTTTATCTAGGAACAACAGATGTAACCTTTGAAAGACTATTGGGTACCAAGCCGTATCAAGAGATAAAAGAGATGTCACTCAGACGCTACAAAAAAGGTGTGTTTTCTCCACATCTTTTTACCATAAGCAGTGACAATGAACATATGATAATAGAGCATTTGAGTAAAGATTGTGCGATACAAAGGATACCAATCGAAAAGCTTCCAGTTGAAGTAAGAGAGACAGACAAAGAGATGGTTGAGGTGATAGAAAAGTCTCCCTATCTTTATCTAAGTAAATCATACAATTTACAAGATCCAAAAGCAGGTAGAATGTGCTTACTTTTTAGAGACACAAAAAAAATCTATCTGTTTATCAATGGGAACTTATAATATGTTAGATTATATTTATGCAGGTGTGATTGTATTCTTCTTGGTTGTGATTCTTGTGATTGCAAAAGTCGAAGATGGTGAAGATATGGATAATAAAGATGAGGAGGAAGAGCAATGAGAGGATTTTTGATTTTTTTTGCTATTACGATGCTTTTGATGGGAGGATATATCTATTATAACCTTCAACATCCAACAGATACGATGATTGTGAGAAATGGGGCTTA
>Ga0256833_1002091_pt1 | contig 14337 bp, 13 predicted proteins | sample 356284metaG_FD_190535 | JGI IMG/M metagenome (GOLD analysis project Ga0256833, IMG submission 190535) | Hydrothermal vent microbial communities from Mid Atlantic Ridge, Atlantic Ocean - 356-284 | ecosystem: Environmental > Aquatic > Marine > Hydrothermal vents | place: Atlantic Ocean: Mid...
CAAAAAAATTGAAGAACTCTATAATTATACCAGAGAGGTGGGCCGGGTAATCGGTGAGTTGGGCTATCGCGGCATCTTTGGTTGCGATTATATTGTTGATCGGGACGAACAGGTGAAGTTTATCGAGATAAACGCCCGCAAGCAGGGAACAACCCTGGAATTTTGTCACTCCCTGGCCCGGATTCTCCCTGCGGGCAGTCCCTCGCTGCCGGAACTTGAATATTTTGCGGTTACTGAAAACAGATTTCCGGAAAAGACTGTGGAGCCGGCGGCCGACTGCCGACCGGAATTCTGCTGGGGCACCTATAATTACAAAACTGTCCGTCAGGTACAAACCCGGCAACAACTGGCGCAGGATCGTCATGAGCAGGAATTATTTGCCAGGGCTGCGGCAGGAGAGATAGAAAAGGGCTATGTGCTGCTTGAGCATGTCGGTGAAAACCGGACCGTACTGCCCGGCACCTTTCTGGCCCGCACCGTGGCCGTGGGCTGCAACCCGCAATTGGTTGCATCAACTCTTGCCCGGGCCAAAGAACAGATTCAGGCAACAATCATCCCTGAAAAACAGGAGCAATACAATGACATCTTTTGATGGATATACCACGGATTTATTGGACTATCTCTGTGGAAAAGAGGTAGAAACGGCTGTTGATGGGGCTATCGCCGATGAGGTAAGTTATCTGCTGGCTGCGGCGGAAAAGGAGGAACGTACCGGACCCATAGTCGCCCTGTTTGCCCGTCTGCAGGAACTGCGGCGGCAGCATGGCTGGTCAGCGCTGCAATTCAATATAGAGCGGGATCAGCTTGAAGCCCTTGCCCGTAAACATCAGGAGCAGGATGAGCATATGGTATCCGTCGGTGGCCGGGTAGGGCAGGCCCTTGCCATTGTTGAGAAGGCAAATGAACGGGTGGATGAATATCTTGGTAAAAAAGATGCGGAGGCGCCCAGCGGTATTGAACTCTGGGAGCAAATCCTTGAAAATCAGCAGCGTATTCGAGAGAAGCTTGGCATGGATGAGGCGCAATGGAATTCTTTTTCCGGCCAGATTCGTCATGCCGTTTCTTCTGTTGATGAGCTGGCCGACCTTATAGATTTACCACCTGAGGCAGCGGCTGATATCACCCGGGTGACTGCAAATTATCGGATGCGGCTTACCCCCTATTACACCAGCCTGATAATGCCGAAAACGATCAATGATCCGATTATGCTCCAATCTATTCCCACCGGTGAAATGGTGGATAATGCCGGTATTGAAATTCCGCCGGTGGCTGCGGATCATTCCCCGGCCCGACTGGTGGACCAGTTTTATCCCCGGGTCGTGACCATAAAATCGACCAATATGTGTGCCATGTACTGCACCCATTGTCTGCGTATCGCCCATATCGGCAAAAAGGATAAGGTTTTTTCCAAACAGGCATATGGCGAAGCGCTTGATTATATCCGGGCCAATAAACGAATTCGGGACGTGCTTATTACGGGCGGTGATGCCTTTGTTTTGCCCAATTCCATGCTTCGGTGGCTGCTGGAACAGTTGGACGGGATTGAACATATCAGGCTTAAACGTCTTGGGACCCGGGTACCGGTAACCGTGCCCATGCGTATTGACGACGAACTGCTCGACATCCTGGAAGAATCCAATGACCGAAAACCGGTCCGGGTCGTTACCCAGATCAATACCGCCAGGGAAATTACCCCGGTGTCCAAAGAGGCCTTCAGGCAAATCTCGAAAAGGGTGTTTGCCGTGCTCAATCAGGCGGTCCTCCTGCGGGGCATCAATGATTCCAAGGTCAAAATGTGGAAGCTCTGCGAAACCATCCAGGAGGCCTATGTCCGTCCGTATTATATTTTCAACTGTTCCTATCGAAATCCGCAGTTTGTTCATTTTCGGGTTCCGGTGGAAAAGGGCAGGGATATCGTCGAATCCATGTACGGCAACATTGTCGGCGATGCCATCCCCCGGTATATTGCCACTGCCGGCGGCAAAATTCCCATGCATCGTTCAAATGTTATCGGCCATGACGGCAATGAACTCATCCTTAAAAAACCCTGGAACGGGGAAGAGGTCCGGTATCCTGATGCTGATCCAGCCCTGTATAATGATGATCGGTTTTCTTTTGCCAGATATACAGATTGATGCAGCAAATCAAACAGATAGGTGATTTTCTTGCTGAACATGAAGGCAAGATGTTTGAGCTGCTCAAGGAACTGGTCACCCTGCAGAGTCATAGTCATAACAAGGAAGGCGTTGATCAGGTTGGTCGGAGGATTGAGCAATCCCTTAAAGGTTTACCTCTTCTCTGCAGGCGGATCAGGCAACATGGGTTTGGTGATCATCTTCTTTTTTCTACCCAGGCTGCTATGCATGGAGAGGTTGGAGAAAGAAAAAATATTCTGATTGTCGGGCACATGGATACGGTCTTTCCTGAGGACACCGATTTTACCAGTTACCTGGAGGATGAAGACAATTGTTATGGTCCGGGTGTAATTGATATGAAAGGCGGTCTGGTGGTTACGATTTTTGCAATAAAAGCACTGGACGCTCTTGGCCTGTTGAACGATCTTCCATTGGTCCTGGTCTTTACGTCTGATGAGGAAATCGGCTCACCAGGCTCGACTTCACTACTGCGTCGGTTGGCGGTAAATGCCTGCTGCGGACTGGTAACGGAATGCGGCGGGATTGAGGGTCAGGTTGTTACCGGACGTCGCGGAAAAAGAGGGTATCATCTTGAGGTGCATGGCCGGGCCGGGCACGCAGCCTTTGCCGGCAGCAACAAGGCCAGCGCAATTATCGAGATATCCCATAAAATTTTGGCGATGGAGGCGCTCAATGATCCAAAAACAGGCCAGGTGGTGAACGTCGGCACTGTCCAGGGTGGTATCGGCGCCAACACGGTTGCCGAATACGCAGCCGCCGAGATCGATTCCCGTTATTGCAGTGAGGAGGCCGGTCGAAAGTTGCAACAGCAATTTGAGATGATTGTCGGCACCAGTATTGTCAATGGAGTTGACGCCTGTTTACAGGTAACCCATGACCGGCCGCTTATGGAAGGAACCAGGGAGAATAAAAAGTTATTTGCGCTTTTTAAAGAGCAGGCAACGCAACTTGGCATTGAACTCTGTGAAGAGTTTCGTGCGGGTGTTTCTGATGCCAATACCCTTGCCGGAGAAGGAGTACCCGTGCTTGACGGCCTTGGCCCTGTTGGGGAATTTGATCACAGTGACCGCGAATATATGCGCAAGGCAAGCCTGGTCGGGCGTTGTCACCTGCTGGCCGCAACCCTTCCCATAATTGCGGCTTTGTTCTCTGGTCAGGAAACCGCCGGTGATGAAAAAAATCCGGTGATGAAAAAGAATATCGGAAATAAAGACGATTCCCTGTCTAGCCGGACTGCCGGATTATAGACGAAGCCGCTTCCGTAACTTTTCGGCTATTGTTTCATCTCGATAGGAGACGATGGTAATCGGTGAGCGGCGAAAGAGTTTTTCCGCAACGGAGCCGGTAAAGGCGTGCGCCAGTTCGCTTTTTGCCTTCACGCCCATGACAATCATATCCACCTCTTCCCGGACGGCATGCCGGAGCAGTTTAGCGGCCGGTTTGCCGACAGTGATGATCAGTTTCATTCGATCTTCAGGGAATTGGTTTTTTTCCAGCAATTTGTCTAAGGCGGCAGCACGCTGTTTCTTTATCTCTTCAACATAATGGGAGCCATCAACTTCATAGCCAAAGGCAGTGATGGTTTCCACCGCATCCACATCCCGCTGGTTGATCACGCTGATAAAAATGAGTTTTTGCACCTTGAGTGATGTTGCCAGCATAACCGCATAGTCAACAATTCCCTGAGAAAAGGGGGAAAAGGCCAGCGGTACCATAATTTTTTGTATTGTTTTCATTGGTACCCCCTAAGATAATTGTGCGGCCAATGGCTTTGCAGCCTCCGGTCCCCGCATTTTTTGCAGAAGAAACAATATACCAAAAATTCCCAGGCCGATAAGGTAGCACCAATAGCGCTGATCATGGGGCAGACCAAGCCACTGGGCAATGCGCTGGGGCTGCATCAGGATAAAAGTGACGGAAAGAAAGATGGGAATCTCCCAGAATTTATTTTTGGCTACAAACCACCCCTGGGTGGCCGAGGCAAAGGCAAAGTTACCCATACAGGTCATGATAAAGATCAAAATGCCCTGGGACCAGGAATTGATGTTATGCAGAATAAGATCCGAGTTAAAAATAAACATAAACGGCAGGATGGCCGTTCGAATATCATACATGAACCCCTGCAGGCCGGTTGCAATGGGTGGCGACTTGGCAATAGCGGCGGCGGCATAGGCGGCAAGTCCGACCGGCGGGGTATCATCGGCAAGTATGCCAAAGTAAAAGCAGAAGAGATGGGCGCTCATCAGGGGCACAATAAAACCCTGGGCTCCACCGATGGTAACAATTGCCGGTGCAGTGAGCGCGGCCATGACAATATAGGTAGCTGTTGTCGGCAATCCCATGCCGATAATCAGGCTGGCCATTGCGGTGATCACCAGCATGAGGAAAACATTGCCCATGGACAGGACATCAATAATTTCCGAAACCAGGTTACCAAGGCCAAGGGCAACCACCCCAACGATAATGCCGGCTGCAGCCGTTGCCAGGGCAACGGCAATCATGTTCAATGCTCCGGAGACAAGGGAAGAAATGATAAGTTTAACTGAATGTTTAAAGGCATCGCCAATTGATTTACCGGCTTTATAGGCCTTGACAGGCTCCTGAAAAAGCATGATGACCGCAAGAACGCAGATGGCATTAAAGGCTGCCAGTTCCGGAGAGTGGCGGACAACAATCAATTCATAGAGGAGCATGCCCAGGGGGATAAGAAAATGCAGACCGGAAAGCAGGGTTTTAAAAAAAAGGGGAAGTTCGTTTTTTGGTAAGCCCTTAATTCCAAGTTTTGAGGCCTCGATATGAGAAATGTAGAACAGTGCGGCATACGAGGCAAAGGCTGGAACGGCAGCAGCCTTAACTACTTCGATATAAGGGACATTTACGTATTCAGCAATGATGAAAGCGGCCGCGCCCATGATCGGCGGCGCCAGCTGACCGTCTGTTGAGGCGGCAACCTCGACTGCAGCGGCTTTTGTTGCAGGATATCCCACTTTTTTCATCATCGGAATGGTAAAGGTGCCGGTGGTAACGATATTGGCAATACTGGAACCGGAGATCATACCGGTCAAACCGCTGCCGACAATAGCGGCCTTGGCCGGACCACCCTTGTATCTGCCGAGAAGGCTGAGTGCAAGCTGGATAAAATAATGGCCGGCGCCGGCCTTGTCGAGCATGGCGCCAAAGAGAACAAAAAGGAAGACAATGGTTGCGGAAACATCAAGCGGAATACCGTAAATACCCTCGGTGGACATGGTCATCTGGCCGACAAACCGGTTGAGTGACGTCCCCTTGAAGGCGATGAGATCCGGCATATATGGCCCAAGAAAGCAATAGGCGATAAAAAAACCACCGATAACAGGCAGGGCAGGGCCAATGGTACGGCGGGCTGCCTCAAGCAGCAGGATAGTAAGCAAAATGCCGAACACAATATCAGAGGTAACCGGTGATCCTTGACGATTGTTGATGGCGTCAAGAAAAATGACCAGATACAGCGCTGAAAAACCTGCCAGGGCCGCCATCACCATGTCAAACAATGGGATTTTTTTATGCCTGGAAAAATATTTTATCCCAAATACCGGTTTTTTAAACAACGGATAATTGAGGTAAACCAGAACAAGAGCAAATGCGAGATGAATGGCCCTGATATATGTGGTGTCCAAGACAATAAACCGGGGCAATGCTAACTGATACAGGCTCCATGCCACCGCAATTGTAGGAATAATGTATTTCTGCCAGCCCTCAGGGCGTCGGCCTATACCTTCTTCCTCCTCGGCCATTTTTTTGGCCATTTCCATTCCATCGTCTTCAAACTGCACATCAATCTTGCTCATGGTTCCCTCTTCCTCCAGACACTTATGCGATAGAAGATCTTTTATTTGCCGTTGTGATAATTGTCGGTTTCGTAAATAGACGAGAAATCGAAGGCGGACAAGTTATAACCTTTTGTTTTCTTACATTTTTCAAAAGATGTTTAGACTTTTTATGAGTCCACCATAATGGCAAAACAACGGCAAATAAAAGATCTTCGGCGATGACGATTCGGTAATCGCCGAAGATAAAAGAAAAAAATCACTTCATCAGGCCGACTTCTTTGTAATATTTCATGGCGCCGGGATGTATGGGAGCAGACAGGCCCTGCAGCATTTTTTCTTTGGTCAGGGTACCGTAGGCAGGATGCAGCTTTTTAAAAGCTTCAAAGTTGTCAAATACTTCTTTGGTTATCGCATAAACAACCGCATCGGGTACCTTTGCCGAGGTGACCAGAGTAGCCTTGACACCAAAAGTATTGACATCCTTGTCATTCATAGCGCCGGGATACAGTTTTACAGGAATAATGGCCTTTGCATAATAAGGGTACTTGGCCAGCAGTTTATCAATACCGGGCCCTGCAACTTCAGCAATGCGAACCTTACGGGCGCCTGAGGTGGCCTCTTTAATCGCTCCGGAGGGATGGCCGACAGTATAAAAGAAGGCATCAATGCGGCCGTCCTGCAGCAGGCTTGCAGCTTCTGAAGCCTTGATGGATTCAGCCTGGATATCCTTTTTAATGTCAATACCGACTGCTTCGAGGGCATCAATGGCATTTTGCCGCTGTCCGGATCCAGGATTGCCGATGTTGACTTTTTTTCCCTTCAGATCCCCGATTGCTTTCACGCCGGAATCAACTGCGGCAACCAGAGTGACTGATTCGGGATGAATAGAGAAAACAGCACGTAGATCTTTCTGCGGCCCTTTGTCTTTCCACTCGGCCAGACCGTTTACGGCCTGATACTGGCGGTCGGACTGGGCAATACCAAACTCGAGATCTCCATTCATTACGGCATTGATATTGAATACGGAACCACCAGTGGATTCAACCGTTGCCCGAATACCGTATTCTTTTTTCTTTTTGTTGACCATCTTGGCAATGGCTCCGCCGGTCGGGTAATAAACACCGGTAATTCCTCCGGTACCAATGGTAACAAACTGTGTTTTTGCCTGGACCGGACTGAAGTTCATCAACATGGCTGCTGCCAGGGCAATACTGAAAAACATTCCCTTTTTCATACAACTACCTCCTCTGTGTGCGTTAAACAATCTGTGAGTTCTCCCGTGTCAAAAATGACACTAATTTATAGACAACTCCCGGTAAGTTGACAAGCAAATATTCCTCATCATCGGAACAGGCTGCTGAAAAAAAAAGCGAGTTTTTCTTGCTTTTTTTGAGTGTTGAATGTAATCCGGGGAATAAAGAACAATTGGTTTACAGGTGGTATTACTTATTTGCCTGATATTCTAACCTTTACTGTAACCAGAGGAACGAAATGGCTGAAAAGAGCCCCGGGAAAAAACAATCCTGTGCACAAACAACTCGGAAAACACAGACCAAAAAAAAGGAAAAGAAAAAATTTGATGTCTCCTTTTATCATGACTGGTGTAAAGCCTGTGGTATCTGTATGGCCTTTTGTCCTCAGAAAATTATTCAGGCGGACAAAAACGGCAAGCCCCTGATCAGTGAGAAAGATAAATGTGTCGGTTGTCGTTTCTGTGAAATTCATTGCCCTGATTTCGCTATAACCGTCTCCGATCGTAAACCTAAAAGGAGGCAGAACGATGTCTGAATACATGAAACAACGCCACCTTCTTCAGGGTAATGAAGCCATCGTCGAAGGCGCTCTCAGTGCAGGTTGTCGGTTTTTCGCCGGTTATCCCATTACTCCGGCCTCCGAAATAGCCGAACAGCTTTCCATCAAACTCCCTGCCGTTGACGGTACATTTATCCAGATGGAAGATGAGATTGCCGGCATCGGCGCCGTTATCGGCGCTTCGCTTGCCGGTGTCAAGTCAATGACGGCAACTTCAGGTCCCGGTTTTTCGTTGATGCAGGAAAATCTTGGCTTTGCCTGTGTCGCCGAGGTTCCATGTGTTATTGTTAATGTCATGCGTGGCGGCCCCTCCACAGGCCTGCCGACCAGTCCAGCCCAGGGAGACGTGCAGATGGCCCGCTGGGGCACCCATGGTGACCATGCGATTGTCGTCCTTGCCGTATCAACAGTAATGGATTCATTCACCATAACAGTCAAAGCGTTCAATATTGCAGAAAAATACCGGATCCCCGTCATCCTGCTTTCTGATGAAGTCGTTGCTCATACTCGAGAATGCGTGGAATTGCCTGACACAAGCGAGATTAAGGTTGTCGACAGGATTCGTCCAAGCGTACCGCCTGACTGGTATAAACCTTATGAGGGGGATGCGCGTGGAGTATCTCCAATGGCTGCCTTTGGGGATGGATACCGCCATCACGTCACAGGCCTCATCCATGATGTTATGGGATTTCCCACCCAAAAACCAAGCGAGGTTGAAGAATTTCAACTGCGGCAGGCCAGGAAAATCTCACGCGGGTTCCCTGATATTCAGATGACCAAGAGTTATTATCTTGAGGATGCCGAAACATTTGTTATTGCCTATGGGGCTGTGGCCCGCTCAGCCTTGCGTGCCGTTCAGGATGCCCGGGAGGCCGGGATCAAAGTTGGGCTTTTGCAGCTGATCACCCTGTTTCCTTTTCCCCGGAGAATTGTTGCGCCTCTTCTTACGCAATGCCGTTCGGTGTTGATTCCTGAAATGAATCTAGGGCAGATGAGCCGAGAGATTCAACGGGTGAACCAGGGAGTGTGTAATGTAGTGAAATACAACAGGATTGACGGCAAGTTTATAACTCCCCGTGAAATATATGGCCAGTTGATCAAACTGTAATCCTTTTTTACTTACTTCAAAGGTACTCTTATGCCTATTCCTGCTCAGGCCCTGCGCCACAAATATCTTCGTCATAACAAAAAATTCCCCCATGTCTGGTGTCCGGGCTGCGGTAACGGTATCGTTATGGGGGCGCTTTTACGTGCCATTTACAGATTGGATATTGACCAGGATGATATTGTCCTTGCCTCCGGCATCGGTTGTTCCGGTCGGATGCCCACCTATCTTGATTTCAATACCCTGCACACCACGCACGGTCGTGCTCTTACCTTTGCCACCGGGGTTAAACTTGCCAAGCCGGAATTGAATGTAGTCGCTATTATGGGTGATGGGGATGCGACGGCCATTGGCGGTAATCATTTTATTCATGCCGCTAGAAGGAACCTGAACTTGACTGCCATTATCATTAATAATTCCATTTATGGTATGACCGGCGGCCAATATTCTCCGACCACCCCTTTTGGATCCAAATCAACGACTTCGGTGTATGGGCATATTGAACATGCCTTTTCCATTGCTGAGCTTGCCGTTACCGCCGGGGCTTCTTTTGTCTCCCGGGCAACGGTGTATCATGCGGATCTCATTGACCGCCTTATTGAACAGGCCATGGAAAAACGTGGCTTTGCAGTGGTAGAGGTGCTTTCCAATTGCCATGTTCAATATGGCAGGCGCAATAAGCTCGGAGGCGCGGTTGACATGCTCAAACGTTTTAAGCAGCAGTCGGTTACCGTAAATAAAGCGGCGAAAATGAGTCCTGAAGAACTGGCGGGAAAAACCACCATTGGTGTCCTTGTTGATCGTGAGCTGCCAATATCCACAGAAGAGTACAAAAAAGTTCGTCAAAAGGCCGCAACGATGAAGGAGAAGGTATGAAGGGGCAAGAAAAAAATCAGGAGCGCTATGAGATACGTTTTTCCGGTTCCGGCGGCCAGGGATTGATCACCGCTGCCGTGGTTTTTGCTGAAGCGGTTGGCGTGTATGACGGTAAGTATGTTTGTCAGACCCAGAGTTACGGGCCCGAGGCCAGGGGCGGAAAATCCAAGGCAGAGGTTGTTATCAGTTCCAGCCCTATTGATTATCCCAAGGCGTTGGAACTGGATCTGCTTCTGGCCATGAACCAGGCTGCCTGCGATGCATATTTTTATGATCTCAAACAAAATGGAATCCTGGTTGTTGACAGTGATCTGGTTGAACAGCATCCAACCAGTCGCATTATTGCCATTCCTTTTACGGCAATAGCAAAGGAAGAGATTGGCCGTACCCTGGTGGCCAATATGGTTGCCCTGGGAGCAATCGGTTTGTTATCAGGGCAGGTGAATCTTGCAAATCTTGAAAAGGCCCTGCTCGCCCGCGTGCCCCGAGGCACCGAAGAGATGAACAGCAAGGCATTGCAGCGGGGCATGGAAGAGGCTCGTAAAATCAATCTGGATGATCTGCCACGGGCAGTTATGTCTGATGACTATGATGAGGTATAATTGATGAAAGTCGTTGCATTTAATGGAAGTGCCCGCAAGGATGGCAATACCACCATGCTGGTGAATTTTGTTTTTGCTGAACTGGAGAAGGAAGGAATAGAAACCGAGCTGATCCAGCTTGCCGGTAAACATCCCCATGGTTGTATTGCCTGTTATCAGTGTTTTAAAAAGAAAAACCGTCGTTGTGCTGTCGATATTGACTGCATCAATGACTGTATCGAAAAAATGGAAGCAGCAGATGGGATTATTCTTGCCTCTCCAACCTATTTTGCCGATCTCAGCCCGGAATTAAAGGCAATTATCGATCGTTGCGGTATGGTTTCACGAGCCAATGGTGACATGTATCGGCGTAAAGTGGGAGCTGCCGTGGTCGCCCGCCGTCGTGGTGGAGCTATCCATGTTTTTGATTCCATCAACCATTTCTTCACCATAGGGCAGATGATTATTGTTGGATCTTCCTATTGGAATATTGGTATCGGTCGTGAAAAAGGTGAGGTAGCCGGTGACGAAGAAGGAGTTGAGACCATGAAAAATCTTGGCAGGAATATGGCATGGCTGCTGAAAAAATTGAATGGTTGAGGTAATTTTCTAGTAATACGCTAAAGTACCACCTTGTGCGGTGATGAAGTTGCGCAGAGTGACTTTTTATTTTAACAGATAACAAAACATAGAGCAGACTTTTCTATTTTCTACTCAACGCCACCGTTGGTGGTGTTGAGTTTTTTTTTGAAAAAAATTTGACCAAAAGCTTACCAGAGCATATAAGGTAATAGGCCTTGAATACGAGGGCTTTTTCATAAAATTTTTAAGAGTTAATCCTTGAGAGACTCGGGGGCATTCCGGGTCAAGGGGAGAGACGGCAGGATACAGAGGAATAGAGGGAGGACCTTCCACAATGCTGGTTATCTGTGAAGATTGTGCAAAAAAATACAATATCGATGAAATGAAAATTAAAGGTGAAAGCGCCAGATTCGCCTGCCGGGAATGCGGTCATATCATTATTGTAAAAAAACCATCAAAGAGCGCCACGGTAAAAGAAAATAAGGTCGACGCAGAGGAAACTTCTGCGCTGGAACAGGAAACAAAGCCGTCCTCACCCAGCCGGGTCGGAGCTGGTTCCATCTCCACTGCAGGGGCTGGGAAGGGGTTGCCGATAAGCGGCTATCTTCTGTTGACACTGGTGACGGGATTTTTAGTCATCAGTGGAACATTTTCCTATTTATATCTTAAATATATTCCACAGATCATTAATGAGCAAATTGAACTTCGGACCATTGCCATTTCAAAATCCTTTGCCGGAGTGATTCAAAAACCACTGCTGGTACGAAATTATTTGCAGGTGAATAAGGAGGCCCAGCGAACCAGCGGTCTGCCCGGAGTTGCTTATGCCGCAGTCACCAATAAGCGAGGAATTATCATAGCAGGCTTTTTTAGTGATCTTACCAGGTTTGATCGTCATTTTGTCACGGAAGTAAAGAAAAAAGGTTTTCCCAAAACCGTGGTTACCGCCAATACGCTGTCCGGAGGAATGAAAGAAAAAAGTGCGGAAATTTCCGTGGGCGGCCAAAAGATTTTTGACCATGTAATCGCGCTTCCCAATAATGGAGGTGAGGTCCATGTTGGTGTCTATGTATCCGAGATCGACCAGGCCATTCGCAACGTCCTGCTGTCTCCACTGACCCTGTCGCTGGTTGGTGGTGTCCTTTTTATTGGTTTTATAATATTTCTTTTGTTGACAAGGGCTATAACCAAACCTACCCGTCAGTTGACGGATATGGCCAACCGAATCAGCCTTGGTGAAATGGATCTGACTATTACCCCTCGCGGTCCCCGTGAAATGCGTGAACTCGCTATAGCCTTTGAACGAATGCGCTATTCGGTTAAGGCGGCTATGGATCGTTTGAAGAAATACTAAGGTGAAAAAGATGCTGCGTTTTCGATTTTTTATATTGACTTTCGCCTGTTGCCTGCTCTTGTCCGGAAACCGGCATGGAATTGCCGCCGGATATCAGTTCTCCATGCTGCCGCGCTATTCCACGGAAGAGATTTATAAAAGAATCACGCCATTGGTTGACTATCTCAGTAGAAAAACAGGACTCCAGATTAGCACGACCTTGACCACAACCTTTGACCAGTATACAAAATCGCTGACAGGAGGAAAAGTCGACATCGGCTTTGAAAATCCCTATATCTACGTCCTTGCATCAAAGAGCCACGAAGCAGTGGCCATGGCGGTTAAAGGAAAGCATGGTGATAAGTTTCGCGGAATTATCATTACCGCCGCCGGCAGCCCACTTCGTACGCTTGCTGATCTTAAAGGAAAAAAAATTGCCATAGTCAGTTATTCAAGTGCAGGTGGCTATCTTTCCCAGAAGCTGTCCCTGTTAGAAAAAAATATTAATGTTACCCGGGACTGTCAAATAGAGGAAGCCCCGGAAAACAAGCAGGAAAATGTCGTTTTTTCGGTGTTTACAGGCGATGTGGATGCCGGTTTCATTCGTGAATCAGCCTTGCATAAGGTTGATAAATTCGTGCCGCCGGGCTCTATTAAGGTTCTCGCCTATACAGAATGGCTTCCAAACTGGGCATTATCCCTCAGCCGTGACATGGCCGTTGCTGACAGAAAGAAAATCGTCAAAGCGATAAGGGAAATCCCCAGTGACAGTCCTGTCCTCCGGGCGCTGCGTATAAAAGCATTTAGACCTGCACAGGACAGCGATTATGATGTTGTACGGAAGGCTGCAGGTGTTCCTGTCCCTTTTGCTGTCGAAGTCAAACCGGCAGGCTGATCAAGACCGGTACTGTTCAACTGTATCTTGCACTGCCTTACAGGTCGATGTGTCCAACCTGCAACCGTTATAATTAATCGATATATTTAGATCAATAATGAAAAAATTAGCTTTCCTTATCTTGCTTCTTGGCTGTTTTCAGACCACCGCTGTTATGGCCGGGGAGTATAATCTCTCCATACTGCCACGTTATTATCCTGATAAATTAACAGCCATGATGACCCCTCTTGCAAGTTACCTGAGCAAACAGACCGGTCTTGCCGTCAAACCGCTGTTAACCGAAAATTTTGCTGACTACGAGGCACGCATTACCAAGGGAAACATTGCCATCGGCTATGAAAACCCACTGGTTTACGTCAATGTTGCCAAGGAGCATGAAGTGATTGCCAGGGCGGTTAAAGGCAAAGGAGGGGATAAATTTCGAGGAATTATTATTACCAGGCCTGACTCCGGCATCACGAAGATTTCCGCCTTAAAAGGGAAAAACATAATGATCGTCGGTAAAACATCCGCCGGCGGTTATCTCTCTCAGAAGCTGACGTTACAGGAAAACGGTATAGATGTTGATCATGATTGTCAGCTCAGTGTGGCTGCAGACAATCGGCAGGAAAATGTCATCATCTCCGTAAGCATCGGTGATGTGGATGCCGGTTTTATCCGTGAATCCGCCTTACACAAAGCCGATCAGTTTATTATGCCGGGTTCTATAGCATCCATAAAGGAAACCGCATGGCTGCCGAACTGGGCACTTTCGGTAAACAGAAATCTACCGCAGGACATAAAAGATGCTATTGAGAAAGCGATTCTCAAACTTCCGCGTAACAGTGATGTCCTGCAAGCCATGGGACTTACTTCCTTTGTATCAGCCTCTGATTCGGATTACGATGTGATGCGCAAAGTAACCAGGTAGGGGGCAAGCTGCTTTCCGGTCTAATCAACTCCATTTTTTATTTTCATTACACAATAAGTAGACAGTACTCTATAATTTAATTATTTATGTCCAACACCCATGGTACCATATATCAATTATTTTAAGCTGTCATTCTACCATTGAGGAGAATTGTAACTCCTCACAGGGCAAATAACTATGCGTTTTCATTACCTCAGACCTGTAACTGCTTACAGCCGCGTCATATTTGCGCAAGCGCGTCTGTTCGCTATAGTCCGTTATGCGGGCAGGCGCGATCG
>Ga0256833_1002092_pt1 | contig 14334 bp, 12 predicted proteins | sample 356284metaG_FD_190535 | JGI IMG/M metagenome (GOLD analysis project Ga0256833, IMG submission 190535) | Hydrothermal vent microbial communities from Mid Atlantic Ridge, Atlantic Ocean - 356-284 | ecosystem: Environmental > Aquatic > Marine > Hydrothermal vents | place: Atlantic Ocean: Mid...
TTACAGATAATTTCTTTGGGTTTTCCAAAAGAAAATATTATCTTAACAGAATTAAAATCAAATAATAATTATATGTATTACAGAGATAAAAAAAACAATCATTATGTACCTAAAAGACAACTAAGAAAAATAGTTTTAAATTATTATTAAAAATAAGCAACCTTAATATTTTTATTACGTCTGCTTTATAAATGTTTTTATATGAAAAAATTAGCTGTTATTTTATTATTATTTCTATTAATTTTTAATTATAAAATTACAAATGCCCAATGTAATATTTTTAGCATTCAGGTAAACGGTCAATCTGTTTCTACTTACGATGTATGCGAAGGTTCTCCTGTTACATTTACATCTACAGGCTCTTGTAGTGTTTTAATGAACAATGATTTTAACAATCAAACAATAGGAGCAGGATGGGCTTCAAACTGCAATCCACAATTTAATAATCCTTGCGATCCAAGTCCTGACGGAACACCATATCTTTGGGTTGGATCATCGGTTACACAACCACGCAGATTAGCAACTGTTGCATATAGTGTTAGCACTGCATGTACAATTTGTTTTGATATGGATTATGCAACCCAAGGTGGCTCATCACCTTGCGAAGGTCCCGACTTGTCATCAGAAGGTGTGCATTTACAATATTCTACAAACGGAGGTGCAACATGGACAGATATTAATTATTGGAACCCTAATGGTGGATACGACCCATATTTAACAGCATGGCATAACTACTGCGAAAACATTCCCATAAATGGCTCATCGGTTCAATTTTCATGGTATCAAGATGTCGGTAGTGGTAGCGGATACGATCACTGGGGAATAGATAATGTTCAAATAACATGTCCTATTAGCACAAGTGTTGTTTGGAATACAGGAGCAACAACAAACGATTTACCAACATTTAATGCTACATTAGGCTCAACAGGATGGTATACAGTAACTTATTATGACACTGTATCGGGAGCATTTGCATCTGATTCGATTTACCTAAATGTTATAGCTTTTCCATCAGCCGATTTTACAGTAACATCACCTATTTGCGTGAGTGATAACTCAACAATAACATATACTGGAGGAGGAGCTTCCTCTTTAAATTACACATGGAATTTTGACGGAGGAAATGCAACACCGGGTACCGGACAAGGACCTCATTCTGTTTCGTGGACATCTCCGGGAACATATAATATAAGTTTAACAGTAGACGATGCTACATGTAGCAGCTCAGATACAGAGCAAGTAGTTGTAAATCCATTGCCAACAGCAACAATATCAGGCACAACAACAGTTTGTGGAGGCTCTTCGGTACCTTTGCAAGTAGATTTAACAGGCACAGCTCCTTGGGATATAGTTTATACCGACGGAACAAATACATATCCTGTAAACGGTATAACAACAAGCCCTTATGTTTTTAATGTAAATCCTGCAACGCCTACAACATATAGTTTAATTTCTGTTAGCGATGCAAGTTGTACAGGAACAGTATCAGGCAGTGCTTCAGTTACAATGTACACTTTGCCAACAGCAACAATATCGGGAAACCCGGATATATGTTTGGGCGATAGTACACAAATAACTGTAAACTTAACAGGTACAGCTCCTTGGAATATAACTTATACCGACGGAACAAATAATTATGTAGATACAGCAATAACCGGTTCGCCTCATACAATTACCGTAAACCCAAATACAACAACAACATATACTTTAACAGGTGTAAGCGATGCTAATTGTATAGGAACAAATATTTCAGGAAGTGCTACTGTTACCGTTTATCCAATACCAACTGCCGATTTTATATTAACTCCAATAAATTGCTTTGGAGATAATACAAATATTAATTATACAGGAACAGCATCGTCGGCAGCTAATTACGACTGGAACTTTGGTGGAGGTAATGCTTCGCCAGGACAAGGATATCAAGGTCCTCAACAAGTAAACTTTGATAACTCAGGGACATTTAATATTAGTTTAACTGTAACAGAAAACGGTTGTGTCTCGCCAACTTACACTCAAGCAGTATTAAATCCTCCATTGTTAACATCTAATATTACAACTACAGATTTATTATGTTATTATGACATAAATACAGGCTCTGCAGTTGTATCGGCAAACGGAGGAACAATAGCAAACGATTATACATATCTTTGGTCGTCGTCAACTGTAAACAACGACTCTTTAACACGTTTACAAGAAGGTATTTATTCGGTTACCGTACAAGATGACAATGGTTGCCAATCGGTAACAAATTTTACTATAAACAGACCTGACGAATTAGTAACTACAACACCCCCAAGTATATACCTATGCAACGGACGTTCTACAATAATTACCGCAACAACTACAGGAGGAACCCCTGCATATTCATACTCTTGGAACGGTAATTTAGGAGGTTCTACATTAATAGATGACCCAAGAGAAGATTCGTTATATACAGTAATAGTAACAGATGCTAACGGATGTACCGATACATCTAAAACAATGATTTACGTTAGTGAGCCTGTTCATCTGGAATTAATATCAAATAAAGATAGTGTATGTCCGGGACAGACAGTTCAAATAACAGCTAATATATCAAGTCCTGCAGGAGGACCTTATCAATTAAGTCTGCTAAACGGAGGTATAATAAGTACCCCTTTCGAAGTAAATGTAGATACTATGCAAGAAATAATAGCTACAGTAACCGATGGTTGTGGCTCAGAAGATATAGATACATTAAAACTTAATTTTTATCCGGCGCCTGTAATAGATTTTAGCCCTAATAAATATAACGGTTGCCAACCTTTAAACGTACAGTTTAATCAAAATACTCCTTATTCTCAAAACGAATCTTACGCTTGGAACTTTGGCGACAATCAACAAGATAATTTATCGTATGAATATAATCCTAAACACTTATATAAAGAAGCAGGGGTTTACGATGTAAGCCTAACATTAACTAACGAAAAAGGTTGTAAAGGAACAAAAGAAATTCCGGGATTAATTAAAGTATATCCAAAACCTGATGCCAAATTTATTGCAGATCCCGAAAAAGTATCAATGATAAAACCTGAGGTAAGTTTTATAAATTTATCTTCGGTTACAGATACATCATATTGGAACTTTATGGACGGTGATACATCTAACGCTACAAACCCATTACATTATTTTAAAGAATCGGGCACTTATAATGTCGAATTAATAGTAACAAGTAATATGGGTTGCAGAGATACCGTTACAGGAAAAATAATTGTAGAAGATCCTATAACTTTTTATGCTCCAACAGCATTCTCGCCTGATTATGACGGTGTAAACGATGAATTTAAAATATATGCAACAGGAATTAAAAAAGACAATTTCCTATTGCAAATTTATAACCGATGGGGCGAAATTATATTCGAAAGTACCGATATAAATAAAGGTTGGGACGGATTAACAAAAAACAAAAAAAATATTTGTAAACAAGGAGCATATACTTGGGTTTGTTCTTTTATTGATGTGCAAAACAACGAAAACAAACGCACAGGCTCTGTCATCTTATTAAAATAAAAATATAATGGCAACATTTTTATGTTGCCATTTTTATTATTTTCAGCTTATAGTTTATTATTGTATAAAATTACACATATAATTTTTGTTATATAAATTTATATTAGCATTATATAAACTTATACATACAAAATATCAATTAGTTAATAAACCTATCTATTTTTATATTAAATTTATATTATGAAAAATTTTTATGCTATAGGGTTAAAGAAATTCGAAAATATGGATTTTAATTCTGCCATAAAATATTTAACTAAAAGCATTAAACAAAATTCGCGTCATATTTACTCTTATTTATATAGAGGATTAGCTTACATTGAGCTAAAAGAATATAAAAAAGCTATTTCCGATTTATCTTTTGTTTTGAAAATAGACCCTGATAATGAGGAAGCAAAAAATAATTTAAAAAATTTAGAAGATTTATAAATTAACCCAAAAATTTAAATTTTCGGGTTAATATTTTTTAATGAACATGTTTATGTTCCAACTCTTCGGGAGTAGCATCTCTTACCTCGACAATATCTCCCTCAAAAAATAATGTTTTTCCTGCCATCATATGGTTAAAATCCATTTTAATGGTTTTTTCGTTAATTTCTCTTACAATACCATCTATTCGATTTCCGTTATTATCTTGCATGGGAATAACATTTCCTACTTTAAATAAATCTTTTTCGATTTTACCATCAATTTTAAACATTTCTTTATCTAAATCAAAAACGGCTTCGTCTTTATATTCGCCATAAGCATCATCCGGAACTAAAGTAAACGAAAATTTATCGCCTGTTTTTTTATTATTAAGATTTTCCTCAAATTTTGGCAACATCATTCCTATTCCGTAAATAAATTGCAAGGGTTTTCCTCCGTAAGTTTCTTCAACTTTTTTTCCTTGTTTGTTATCTTCAAATAATCTGTAATTTAAAGTAACTACTTTGTTTTTTGTTATCACAATATTTAAATTTAATTATTAATTATTTCCTAATATTAATGGTAGTCCGTCTTTACCCGCTCCAACAATAATTACTTTTGAGTTTGGTGATTTAGACAATTCAATTGTTGCCTCTATACCTCTCATTTTAAGCAAACTAGGAGTTAAACTACTATTAATTATTTGATTTGCACGAGCCTCGCCTTCGGCTGCTATTTTTTTTCGTTCGGCTTCGCTTTTTTCTTTTTCTAATTTAAATTTATAAGCTAAGGCTTCTTGTTCTTGTTCTAATTTATTTTCTATTGCTTGTTTTATTTGTTTTGGTAATTTTACCGAGCGTATAAGCATATTTTTAAGTTGAACATTGTCTTGTTTTAACGATTGTTCCGTTAGGTTTGTAATTTGAGTTTCAACCTCTTTACGTTTTGTCGAGAATATTTCCTCGGCTGTATAATTCCCCATAACCTGACGAACAACAGAACGCATATTTGGTATTACTTTAACATCGATATAACCTTTACCTATATTCTCGTGTATATATCCTATTTTTGAGGTTATCGGTCTAAACAAAATTGTTACATCTACATTTATAGACAAACCGTTTTTGTCGAGCACATCAATTGTTTCTTCGTTTTTTTGGTCTTTTACATCGTAAATTATAAGTTTATTCCAAGGTGCAATAATATGAAATCCTTGCTCGTATATATTGTCTTTATCAAGTCCTCCCGAGAATTGTTTAAACAAAACACCTGCTTGTCCAGGTTGCAGGGTATAAAACATTTTACCGCTCGAAAAAATTATTATTAATGCAAATATTGCAACTACTATTAATATTATTCTTTTTTTGTTTATTTTATCCATAATTTTATTTTTTTATATCTTGACAAAACTATTATTAATTTTTGTTGTAAAAAATTAATTGTTTAATTTTTTTATATTATTTATTATCGGTTTTTTTATAGAAATAATGTCCTATAATTTTAAAACTAAACAAACAATCTTCCATAACTTGTCCGTTTCCTATGTTGTGGACTATTAAATATCTTTTTTTATCGGCTGATTTTTTATTAACAACAATTCCGATGTGTGTAATGTTTCCTCCAAGATTCCAGCAGACTATATCTCCGGGCAAATAATCTTTTGGATTACCGGTTATTTTTTTTACGGTTCCTTTGCGTTCAAAAAATTTCATAAGATTAGGCACTCGTCTATGGTCGATATTTTTATCGGTGTGTTTTAAACCCCACATTTTTGGATATTTATTAAAATTTTTTACCATATCCTCGTGCACCTCTTTCTGCAAATCTATTCCAAGTTTACGATATGCTCTAATAATAACATCGGTGCAAACTCCTTTGTCTTTTGGCACATCGCCATTTGGATATTTAATCGAAAAATAAGACGGGTCGTAATCTACTTTATCGTTAGTTAGTTCAATAGCTGCATTTGATAATTTTTGAGAAAATTCGGTTTGAGCATATAAATAAAGTATTGATAAATTTAGAAATAATAATATTATTGCTTTTTTAAAATTCATATCTAATAAATTTTTTTTATTTATTAATATTGCTCTTTTTCGTTAGGAAATTCTCTGTTTTTTATATCTTTAATATAAGCCTCGGTAGCTCCTTTAATTTCTTGATACAGATTATGATAACGACGTAAGAATCTTGGCGAAAATTCTTGTGTAATGCCTAACATATCGTGAATTACAAGAACTTGACCATCGACACCTGCTCCGGCTCCTATGCCTATAACAGGTATAGATAACGAGTTTGTAACTTGTGTTGCCAATTTAGATGGAATTTTTTCTAATACAATTGAGAAACAACCTGCATTTTGTAAAAGTATTGCATCTTTTTTTAATTTTTCGGCTTCGGCTTCGTCGCGGGCACGCACAACATAGGTTCCGAATTTATGAATAGATTGCGGTGTTAATCCTAAATGTCCCATTACAGGTATGCCTGCAGATATTATTCTTTTTACCGACTCTAATACCTCTTCGCCACCTTCCATTTTAACAGCATGAGCTCCGGTTTCTTTCATTATCCTAATTGCTGTTGACAATGCTTCTTTTGAGTTTCCTTGATATGAGCCGAAAGGCATATCAACTACAACTAATGATCTTTTTACTGCTCTAACAACCGAACTTGCATGGTATATCATCTCGTTAAGAGTTATTGGCAGTGTTGAGTCGTATCCTGCCATAACATTTGATGCTGAATCGCCAACCAAAATAACATCTATACCCGATTGGTCTATAATTTTTGCCATTGAATAGTCGTATGCTGTAAGCATAGCTATTTTTTCACCTTTAAGTTTCATCTCGTTTAAAACATGAGTTGTAACTTTTTTTATATTTTTATGAACCGACATTTTATATTTTTTTAGTAAGTTTGCAAAGTTTACAAAAATTTTAAACTCTAAATCATTTTTATGCAAAAAATATTTATTTTTTTTATTTTATCTATATCATTATTTTTTAACTCTTGTTCTACTGATGTTGATATTAATGCCGACTGGAAAGATGTAACTATTGTTTACAGTATTTTAAATTTAAATGATACAATTCAGTATGTTAAAATTAATAAGGCTTTTCTTGGTAGTGCAAATGCTTACGATATGGCAAAAAACAGCGATTCGTTATTTTACAAATCTATAAATAAAGTTAGTTTACAACAAGGACGCACAAATTCTAATGGCGATTGGGAAGGATACGGACAAGAAATTATTTTACAAAAAACTACTGATATACCAAAAGACAGTGGTATTTTTGCAAACGATAGAAATGATATTTTTTATACAACCGAGAAATTACAAAAAAACGATACATATAACGAATATCGATTAGTTATTGATGTCCCTAACAAAGATTTAATTACGGCAACTACAAAAGTTTTTGATAATTTAACAGTAAAAGAACCAACAACATGGGGCAGTAGAAAGGTTAATTTTGCAAGTAGTGTTCCTTATACCGTTAAATGGAATTCTACAAAAGATGCAAGACTTTACGAGGTAACAGTTAGATATTGGTATTACGAAATTATTGGCACCGATACTACTCTAAAACATTTAGACTGGGCTCAGCCTCGAATGGTTTCTACAAAATTAGAACAAGAGGTTGAAATGACATTGGATATTGATGGTCCTGGATTTTTTAAATACGTGCAATCGCAATTAAAACCTCTTGCCTCGGGAAAACGTTTATCGCGACGAAAAAAAGCTATAGATTTTATATTTTTAATTGGGGGCGACGACTTAAATACTTATATACAAGTTAGCTCTCCATCGAATACTATAGTCCAAGAAAAACCATCGTATACAAATATTAACGGCGAAAATAATTTGGGTATTTTTTCTTGCAAGTTTGATGAGACAATTCCCGAGCAAGAAATAGATCAAAGAATGATTGATTCGTTGGCTCTTGGCATATACACTAAAAATTTAAACTTTTTATCTTACAATCAAGCTATTAATTTTTACTCAAATACCGACGAGTAAAAGTTTTATTCGAATTGTATGTAATGTTGTTCTATTTTTCCTGTATCGGTATTTGCTTGTAGCCAGAGTTCTTTATTTTTTAGTCGCAGAATTTTAAATGTATCTTTATCTTGATTTAAAGTTATAATAATTTTATTTTTATTATCGTAAAATTCCCATTGTCCGGTATCGTTTGGTGTGCTGTAAATATTATGATTTTCGAATTGTATATAATTTGCCGATATAGACTGGTATGTGGTATCGGTATTATTAGTAGGTTGCGATTTATTTATATATTTTTGTGTTTCGTTTATTTTCCATTTATTTATTAACCGCATTTTTTTTGTGCGTAAAGAAATAACAGGTCCGTCTTCGTATTTTTTACATGATAATATTGCTGTAATGGTTAATATTATTAATATTATTTTTTTCATGTATATAGTTTTGTAATTTATTTTACATTCGAAAAAAAATATAATCTATTGTTTTGTATATGTTGCTGTAACAGTATCTATTTGTCCGCTACCGTCGTCGGCTGTGTATTTTAAATCAATAGTTTTATAATTGCTTGCAATAACTCCTGTTCCGTTAAATGTAATTCCGTCGGTTGTTTGATTAGATATTGTAAGGTTTAGTCCCGACATACTTGCTGTAACGTCTTTATCTAATCCAAGGTTATAAAAATTGGCAATATACACTTTGTCTGTTGTTGATGTATCTTTGCTGATTTCTACTATATAATGCGAGTTTATGTTGTTTGTTGATTTTGCATAAATTTGACTTGTTTCGTTGCAATCGTATGTTGCCGTAATTTTATCGCGAGCATCGTCTGAAACATTATCTATATTATCGTCGTCGGGATTACACGAATACATCATTAAATACAGTATTGATATTAACCCTATAAAAAGTATTTTTTTCATAATATTTTATTTTTTTTGATTTCTATAACAAAAATTTAGCCAAAGTTAATTAAAATAAATTGTTTAATATATCATCATCGACAATATTTGGTATTGTTACGGTTAAATCTTTTGTTTTTTCCATTTCTCGTTTTATTGTAAATAATGCTCCGCTATTTCTTGCCCAGCTTCGTCGGGATATTCCGTTATATACGTCCCAGAATAACATAGATTTTAATCGTCTGTCGGCATCTGATGTTCCGTCTAAAAGCATTCCGAATCCTCCGTTTATAACCTCTCCCCAACCTACGCCTCCTCCGTTATGTATAGATACCCATGTTGCACCGCGAAACGAGTCTCCTATTACATTTTGAATTGCCATATCGGCTGTAAAGCTTGAGCCATCGTAAATATTAGATGTTTCTCTAAATGGCGAATCGGTTCCTGAAACATCGTGATGGTCTCTGCCTAAAACTATTGGTGCCGATATTTCGCCGTTTTTTATTGCATTGTTAAAAGCTTCGGCTATTTTTATTCTGCCTATTGCGTCGGCATATAATATGCGTGCTTGCGAGCCAACTACAAGTTTGTTTTGTTGTGCTCCTTTTATCCACTGAATATTATCCGACATTTGTTGTTGTATTTCTTTTGGCGATTGTTTTTTTAGTTCGGTTAATACTTGTGTTGCTATTTCGTCGGTTTTTTCGAGGTCTTTAGGGTCTGCCGATGTGCAAACCCAACGAAATGGTCCAAACCCAAAGTCGAAACACATTGGTCCCATAATATCTTGAACATACGATGGGTATTTAAATGTTTTTTTATCGTCTTTTAAGATATCGGCTCCTGCTCTTGATGATTCTAAGAGGAAAGCGTTTCCGTAGTCGAAAAAATATGTTCCTTTTGCTGTGTGTTTGTTTATTGCATCTACTTGACGTCGTAATGATTCCTGAACTTTTTGTTTAAATTTTTCGGGATTTTCTGCCATCATTTTATTTGCTTGGTCGAAACTAATATCTACGGGATAGTATCCTCCTGCCCAAGGATTATGCAGCGATGTTTGGTCTGACCCGAAATCTATGTAAATATTATTTTCGTAAAATTTTTCCCATACATCTACAACATTTCCATTGTATGCTATTGAAACGGTTTCGTTATTTTGTTTTGCAAGTTTAACTCTGTTAATTAATTTATTTATATCGGTAAATATTTCGTCAACCCAACCTTGCGAGTGTCGTTTTTCGGCAGCGTGTTTATTTACCTCGGCAACAACAGATATGCAACCTGCAATATTTGCTGCTTTTGGTTGTGCTCCCGACATTCCGCCTAAACCTGAACTTACAAATAGTTTTCCTTTTAGACTTTCGCCGTTTTTAGATATTATTCTGCCTGCATTTAATATTGTAATTGTTGTTCCGTGCACAATACCTTGTGGACCTATATACATATACGAGCCGGCTGTCATTTGTCCGTATTGTGTTACTCCAAGAGCATTGTATTTTTCCCAATCGTCTTGTTTTGAGTAATTTGGAATCATCATTCCGTTTGTAACTACAACGCGTGGAGCATCTTTATGCGATGGGAATAATCCCATTGGGTTTCCCGAATACATTACAAGAGTTTGATTATCGGTCATTGTTGCCAGATATTTCATTGTAAGCCTGTATTGTGCCCAGTTTTGAAATACTGCTCCGTTTCCTCCGTATGTAATTAATTCGTGTGGGTGTTGTGCTACATCGGGATTAAGGTTGTTTTGTATCATTAGCATTATTGCTGCCGCTTGTTTTGATTTGTATGGATACTCCTCGATATTTCGTGCATACATTTTGTAATCGGGACGAAAACGATACATATATATGCGTCCGTATTTTTTTAGTTCTTCGGCAAATTCTTTTGCTAATATTTTATGATGTTTTTTGTCGAAATATCTTAAAGCGTTTTTAACAGCAAGTTTTTTTTCGTCTTGTGTTAATATGTCTTTTCGCTTTGGTGCGTGATTTACCGTTTTATCATATTCTTTTGGTTTTGGTAATTCGGCAGGAATACCTTCGAGTATTTGTTGTTTAAAGTCCATTTTTTTTATTTTTTAATCCAAAATTAATAAATTTATATTAAAAAAATATTAAGTATCTATAAATTATATCCAAAACGTTTAAGTGTATTTTCTTTGTTTCGCCAGTCTTTGTTTACTTTTACATAAATTTCGATAAAAACTTTTTTGTTAAAAAATTTTTCTATGTCTTTACGAGCCTGACTTCCGACACGTTTTAGGGCACTACCTTGGTGTCCTATTATAATTCCTTTTTGAGATTCGCGTTCGACAAATATTATTGTTCTTATTCGTATTATATCGTTGGTTTCTTTAAATTCTTCGACTAAAATCTCAACTGCGTATGGTATTTCTTTTTTATAGTTTATAAGTATTTTTTCGCGAATAATTTCTTCGACAAAAAATCGTTCTGTTTTGTCGGTTAATTGGTCTTTTGGAAAATATGCGGGTCCATTGGGTAATAGCTCTAATACTCTATTAAATATTGTTTCTATGTTAAATGATTTTAATGCTGATATTGCGTATATTTCTGCGTTTGGCAACTCGTTTTGCCATATTTTTATAAGGTTGTTTAGTTTTTCGTTTTCTGACAAATCGATTTTATTAATTAATACTAAAACCGGAACTTTTGCATTTTTTACTTTTTTAAGAAATTCTTTGTTTTTATCTAATGTTTCGTAAATATCGGTAACATACAATAACACATCGGCATCTTCGAATGCTGATTTTGAAAAATTTAACATTGCTTGTTGTAATTTTGATGCGGGTTTTAATGCTCCGGGGGTATCGGAAAAAACTATTTGAAAGTTATCTCCGTTTACTATTCCTAATATGCGATGTCGTGTTGTTTGCGATTTTGATGTTATTATAGATATTTTTTCGCCAACAAGTTCGTTCATTAATGTTGATTTTCCAACATTTGGATTTCCTATTATGTTTACGTATCCTGATTTGTGTGTCATTGTATATTAAATTTTACTATTAGTTTGTATGCAAAATTATTTTTTATTTTTGTTAAATTGCTGTATTGTCCGTAATTATAAAATACTCCTATTCCGTATTTAATAATGTTCATTTGATTTATTATATTGTTTATTTGTAGTCCTGCCTCGTAATATCCTTTTTCGTATGTAAATGCTTGCAAGTTTTTATTTTTATTGTATCCAAATGCAATATTATTGCTAATTGCAAATTCGGGTTTAAATTTTTTTGTTCGTATTAAAATATTTCCAAAATTTTGTTCTATGTATAACGATATAAATTTATCGACATAGTATTTTCCTATAGGCATTGTAGCAAAAGTATTTTCGGCAAATATCGAGAATTGCCCGGTTTTACTTCCGTGTCCGTTATAAAGGTATCCATCGTAAGGTGTTCCGCTAATGTATCCACCTACGGCTGATATGTTTGTTGTTCCTATTGTTTTATTGTATATTTTTTTTATAATTTTTAGTTCGTATCGCTGATATTTATTTGTAAAATTTTTTTTATCGCTAAACAGCTGATAATTAAAGTATATAATGGGATATTTTGTTCCTGTAGATATTAATACATTGTTAGATTTTATAAATTTTTCTTTATAGGCGTATCGCAGTTTTATTCCATAAGAATATAATTCTATAGGTTTAACATTTGGTTGATAAATATCATACAAAAAATTATACGTTTTTATGTTTAATTTTTTTACAAAAATATTTGTTTTTAAGTATTTTATGCTTGTATTAAATAACGATATTTTGTATTCTTTTTTATTAAATAAATCGTATAGCATAAATTTTCGATAAATTTCGGTTGATGTAAAATTATTTTCGTTGTAAAAGTCGTATCCTCCGTATTCGAACATATCGTCGGTATATGATATTTGTATTTTGTGTTGTTTATTTTTTAATGGTGTTAAATATAGTCCGTATTTATAATTGTATTTTTTATTTTTAAAGCCGTAAGAAATATTTGTAAATACAGAAAAGTAATTTGATATTTTTTCGTTTGTTTTTAGTCCTAATCCGGGTTTAAACCCTTCGTAATTGTTTTCGTTTATTAAATAGTTTATATCTAAACTTAAAAATCCTATGGGAATATATCCGCTAAGCAAGGCTTCCATTGTATTTATTTTACGGTCGAGATGTTCTGCTTTTCCCAAACTGTCGATAAGGTGATATGTGCGTTTGTCTTTTTCGGTAAGCGAATCGATACGATATTTTTTTAATATTTTCTCGGTTTGTTTTATTGATTTTTTATCTACATTTAACTCTATATTAGAGAATTTATATTTTTTATAATCTTTATTAAAAGATATGTTGTATAGGTATGTTTTTCCGATTCCAATAATTTTTGTTTTATTTTTTCCTGTTCCTAAACTAAGGTTATTAAATATAATATTTGTGTTTAATTGTTTCGGAAACCAAACAGAGTCGTTAATAAGCTCGTATTTTTGTTGAATTTTAAAGCTAATGGTATTTGTTTCGGTTGGGTTTGCAATAACATTTTGTATTGCATATTTGTTTGAGTTTATGTATAAAACTCCTTTCATAGAGTTAAATATTTTGCCTTTCCGTGGACGAAATGTTATTACAAAAATTGAGTCTCCCCTACTATTGTAAATTGTATCTTGTATAATAAAAAGATATTTTTTTATGCTATTATTTGATAATGGACTCAAGTATTTTTTTCCGTAAAGCACAAAAATATCTTTGTAAAAAGAAAATGATTGTAATTGTGTGGCAAGCAATGTAAAAGCAGGATTTTGCAAACCTGATACTCTTGATGCAAGAACTGTCTCGTTGTTATAGTCGGGATTTTTAAATTTTCGTTTGCTCACCGACTCTATAATCATAAGATGTTGATGTTCGAAAAATTTTTTTGTTTGCACAAAAAAGCTATCGGGTTTTAGTGTATCAGTTTTTTTTATATCTCCTGTAAATATCATCTTGTTATACGATGTATATTCAAACGATTCGAGATTTAACGGGTTGTTTATTTTTTTATTTTTAATTGCTAATTTTATTATTCGGTGAGCAGGATTCTCGGTTGGTAAAATTTTAATTTCGTTAAGTTTAAACGATTCCTTTTTTAGTTTTATTTTAATTTTTGTTTTATTAACAAAGTTTTGTTTTGTAATAATTGTATCCTTATATCCTATGTATGATATTTTAAAAAAATCTATTTTAGATATATCGTTTATAAAAAATTTGCCATCGATATTTGTTGTTGTTCCTTGTTTTTGTAAGTTAAATTGAATATTTACAAATGCTAATGCCTCATTTGTTTTATAATCGACAACTATTCCCGTAAATGGTTGAGCCGATAAATTTTTGCTTATTGTAAATAATATAATTGCAATGTATAATTTAAAAATATTAAGTTTCAATTTAAAAAAAGTTATAATGTTCTACCCATTTTTAAAAGGTTTACTTCTTTTTCGGTTAAAAAACGCCATTTACCACGGGCAAGTC
>Ga0256833_1002093_pt1 | contig 14331 bp, 10 predicted proteins | sample 356284metaG_FD_190535 | JGI IMG/M metagenome (GOLD analysis project Ga0256833, IMG submission 190535) | Hydrothermal vent microbial communities from Mid Atlantic Ridge, Atlantic Ocean - 356-284 | ecosystem: Environmental > Aquatic > Marine > Hydrothermal vents | place: Atlantic Ocean: Mid...
TACAGGGGAACGAAATTCAAGTCTGTAATCACTCTGCATATTTCCAAAAGTATATTCGTAAGCCAAGCCGACGCCAATTTGGGGGATTATTTGATAAGCGACATTAATAAACGCTTTTCCTGTTCCTCCCCGTATAAACATATATTCATCAATTTGCTGCTCTTCCGATACAACCGAGTTTATTACATGCTGGTTAATTTGTGTGACCGGCTGAATACCGATGCCCACGGAGACTTTTTTTCGCACAATAGGTGCGGCAATCAAAATATTTTGCAAATACCAGTCATCAATTATATCGTTCGTTTTCCCATTATAACTTGAAGTAAGGTTATAATCAAGTCCAATGGCAAAAGTTGATGCGGAAATATTGCTCCACATTGAAAAATTTCTGGCGTTTAGATGAAAAGAGTCCGTCGAAGCTATTTCAAATGAGCGCCCGTACCCGGCGGTAGAGTAAGGTATGTATAAATTCCCTAATGTATTGCAGGCCAATCCGAATTTAGTAGAAGAGGCTTGCAATGTGGCTGTGAAAACAATAAATAAAATCGCTATTTTTAATTTAATAGTCATTGTGCCCCTTCTTCGCATCCAAAACCGTCAATTCTAACATATTTGATAATTAACATTTCTTTATGAGGCGGATTTTTTACGCCGAGAATTCGCTCCACGGAAAGGCTTTGATTTTCTACTTTATATTGTAAGAAGAACCATTTATAATCCAATTCACCGTTTACAATTTTTTGCAGGACAGTTTGGCCGAAATTGCTTTGATTGTAATCGTCCAGCAACAGAGCACTGTTTTCTTTTTTCATAGAAATATTTTGTCTGCTGTCATAAACAAATGAGGAATCCAAGGTGAAATCGGTTAAATTGTCATCCGCATCCTTAACAACGCGCAAATAGAATTGGGAATAAAATTCATTATTAACCAATGTATTGGCGCTGTCGAGAACAGCGGATAATGCAGCGCTGTATATTAATATATTGCTTGGCAAAACCGATAAATCAAATCTGATAAAGCTGTGTACCGGATTGCCTCCTGCAATGTAAACGTTCTGTGTGTTTTGGAAAACGCCGTTTTCTTCCGGCGGAAAAATGGTTAGGTCGTCGCCGATAAACAAGGTGTCCCACACGGCGCTACTGTCCGTCTGGCGCTTAAAAATCAACTTTGGAGCGTCTTCGGCTTTTAAAGTGTTAAAGGAGGCAATTTCGGCAACCGCTTCGTTGCTTCCCGATGCAAGCGTAAAGTATAATCCCGTTTGCGATGAATCTTCAATTTGCTGCCATTCTTTGATCAACTCATTGTCAATCGGAATTGTATATATTATGGAATCGTTTAAAGAATCGCTGAGCGTAAACTCGCCGCTGTAAACCAAATCGCCGTTTGGGGTGTAATTGCGCCAGTAATCGTCCATATTGGCGTCTCTGTCCCATTGATCAAGCACTTTATAGGCTTCGACAGTTATGGCTGAAACGGTGTTATCGCCGTAGTGGCTTGCGCCGTGCAATTCAATGCGGGCGGAATCCAATTTAACGGAATCCGGTGGAAGGAAAACAAATCGGATTAAAAAATTGGCGGAAAACCCTTTATATTTTCCCACGCTCAACTTTGATGAGTAAGATGTTCGCAGCGGCGGCGCAACGACGAAGGTGTCCTGAGCGGCATAAAGCGTGTCAATGCGATACTCGCCGTTAATCAGTAGCTTATCATTAGGCGATGTGGCGTCATCTGTTGAACAGGCGCTGATTATTAAAAGTAAAAATAATATATTAATTTTCTTCATATACAGCCTTTTATTATAAAATATTTAATTTACGGATTTGTATATTTTATGTCAATTGATATGAAATTAAAGTGGAGTTAAAGTGAGATATTTTTCTCCGATACGGTGGAGCGGCATTGTTTCGGGATATATTTTAATATTATTTTTATCATCGTTTAATAACCGTCTGTCATTTATAATAATTAACGTAAAAACCGTTAAATAGTTTCCTTAATAAACAAAACGTAAAGGATAAGGCTTCCGTGCAATCATAAATAAATACTATCGGTTTATCATGACGAATGTGCTAAAAAAAGATAAAAAAAGCACTTTTATATTTTTTTAATTACTCTTCGTCGCTGACAAGACGATCAAAAATATCAAGATAGCGTTTTGCCGATATTTCCCATGAAAAGTCTTCGCTCATAATGCGTTTTCGCAATTCGTTCCACGCTTCTTTGTTTGCAAAATATTCAACGGCGTCTTTGGATGATTTAATAATGCTCTCCGCCGAAAGGTTTTCCAATATAAATCCCGTGCCTTCTCCCGTTTTTTTATCAATATGTTCTACGGTATCAAAAAGCCCTCCTACAGAGGAAACAATCGGCACCGTTCCATATTTTAAGCTGTAAATTTGTTCCAATCCGCAGGGCTCGTATCGCGAGGGCATTAGATATAAATCGGAACCGGCAAAAACAAGATGCGCCATTTTGTCGTCATATTTAGGGCTGTAACTGATTTTATGCGGAAATTTCTTGTGATATTCTTTGATCTTATCAACGAGTTCTTTCTCGCCGTCGCCGAGAATAATCAACTGCAGGTTAAGCTGCAGTAATTCGTCCAAAGCCTCGATTATTAAATCGATACCTTTAAGTTTGGACAAACCGGTAATGACGCTCATTAAAGGAATGTTTTCATCATAAGCGAGCCCGAGACGCATCAGCAGCATACGTTTGTTTTCAGCTTTGCCTTCCAACTCGTCGGCGCTGAATTTTTTTAACAGCAATTTATCTTTATCCGGCGACCAAACACTGTAATCGATTCCATTGAGTATTCCTTCGAATTTATCGCCTTTTTCCTTGAGGAACTCCGCCATACCGTAGCTTTTATCAGGATCATTTAAAATTTCGTGGGCATAGTTCTCCGAAACGGTTGTAACAAAATCGGAAAAGTATACGGCGCCTTTGGTTAAATTCAGTTTGCCGTCTTTGTTAAACATGCCTCCTTCTCTCGTTTGACTTTCGTCAAATTCTATTTCTTTTGCTTTGTCAATATCAAAAACGCCTTGTTCACTCAGGTTGTGAATAGTATAAACGGTTTTGACTCCCTGGAAGAAGGGATCGCCGATATACAGTGTTTTTAGGTAAACGGGTACAAAAGAGGTCTGCCAGCCATTGCAATGAATGACATCGGGCTGCCATGAGAGAATTTTAAGCGTCTCCATGATTGCGGCAGAAAAATAGGCAAAACGTTCCGGATTGTCCTCGTAAGGCTTTTGCGTTTTGGGATCGCTGTAAATACCCGGACGCGCAAAATATTTGGGAATATCTACAAAATAAACTTGCACTTTGCTGTCGGGAATAAAAGCCGATTTTACGTTGGCAATTTCGCTTTTTCCGTTTAGCGTTACGGGAATCTCACGCAGCCGAATCACCTCGCGCAGAACATATTTACGTTCATTAATAAATTTATATTTAGGCATCATTACCCGGATTTCCTGATTAAAGCCTTTATACGCTTTTGGTAATGCGCCGCAAACATCGGCCAGTCCGCCTGTTTTGGCAAAAGGAGATACTTCCGAAGCAAGGTATAATATTTTTAGCTGTTTCATATATTCCCCAAATTAAAATGTTGTTTTTCTGCCGTTATTTTATGACTGATTCGCTTTGTGACATAAGCATAAATCGCTGAATTTTTATAACAAGACAATTTTAATTCAAACCGCGCTTTTTTTATACCCTGATAATTGCTATGATTATGGGGTGAAGTTTAAAGTCCGGAGATTAAAATCGGTATTTGTCATTTGAAAATCTAATTTATGTTGTTCAGATTGAAGACATATAATATGCCTATCGGCATAAAGTTACTTAATTTTTTGTTTCTAATCAAGTTAATAGCAAAAACTTTTCCGTATTATCGTTTTATTATTTGTGAAAATGAGAAATAAGTAGTATTTTTTGAAAAATTGATCACTAATTATTATTAATTTATGGAAATATGCTGGGTTTTCTTAATTCAATCATTCTACCGCTTATCGCCGCCGTAATAATTCCCGTTATTATTCATTTCCTGAATAAGCAAAAAACAAAAGAAATAGAATTCAGTACGCTGCGTTTTCTCAAATTACTCGAAAATAAACGCATAAAACGTCTGCGTATTTATCAAATTCTTTTGGTTGTCATCCGAATGTTGTTTTTACTCTTTCTGATCATGGCTTTTGCCCGCCCGACTTTAAAACATTCATTGTGGAACGGCAAGACCGCTGCCCGTACAACGGCCGTGTTTATCATGGATAATTCCTATAGTATGCAAAGTTATACAAACACCGCAACCTATTTTTCAAAAGCGCAAGAGATATTCAAAAATATTTTGACGACCTTTAATGATAATGACGAGGTATATCTTTTACTGCCAGGAGAAAACGATTCTTCTTCTATCCTGCAGTTGGGCAAAGTTGATCAAGCGCATTGCCAATCGACCTACCTTACGCCGAATTTTTCAGAACCGTTAAAGCGGGGCGAGGCTATTTTACGTTCTCGTATAAATTATAATAGGGAATTGTATTTCCTAAGCGATTTTATGATTAATAAAAATTTAATGAATATAAAATTTCCGGATATTGCTTCGCGTATCTATCTTATTAATCTTAAAAACAAAGAATCATGGCATAATGTCGGTATAGACAGCATGTATTTAAAGACCAATATTTATGAATCGGGTAAAACCGTTGAGGTACGGATTCTTTTACATAATTATAGCGACGACGACAATGCCGACGTCAGGGTCGATCTGTTTTCTTCCGATAATCGTGTGGCTATGGAACATTTTAATTTATCGGGAAACGAAATCAAAGAAGTTGCGTTAAACTATATACCGGCCACAGGCGGTATGCAATTTTTACAAGCCGAGATTAATGACGATGATTTACAGGTTGACAATGCTTATTATATGAATTATCTCATTCCTCAGGAAATTTCGGTTCTGCTTGCGGATGATAGTCCCGATATTTTCTTAAGAGCGGCTTTACAGGCGCTTTCGCAGAAAACGGTTATACGGTATGAACAGACGACTTACGCCTATTTTCAGGGTAAAGATTATAATAAATATGATATTATTATCTTAAACGATCCGCAAAAAATTTCAAACGCCGCAGTTCAACGGCTTGAGGCTTTTGTGAAGAATAATAAAGCTGTTTTTTTAATTCCAGGGGAAAATTCCACGCCCCGACAATTAAACGCTATGTTTAAGGAAAAAATGTTTTTAAGTCAAAAAAACGTCAATAACAGCAATGCATATTATGCCTTTAGCCGAAAATCCATATATCAGGAATTATTTAAACCCGTTTTCAGTAAATATAATAAGGCGGTTGACCTGCCTAAAATAAGGCGCTATTTTCAAATCAATCCGAGAGGAACGATTCCGATACTCTCTTTGGAAAACGGAAACGCTTTTTTAAGCCGCTATTCGGATAAAGGGTTATATTTAATCGCGTCCTCTTTTGCACCGACATGGAACGATTTTGCGCTTAAGGGGCTTTTTGTTCCCATGCTATATCGTATTCTTTACGCAGCCATTCAACACACGACGCCGCAGAATAACTATATCACGGGAGAAAGCATTAAACGGATAATCGCGAACGGCATCTATGCTAAATATGTTTTGCGTGATTTACATGATAATTCTTTTGAAATCATACCGGAACAAATCGGCGGTAAATATGTTTTGAATGTAGGAAGGTTTTCGCATCCAGGAATATACAGAGTCTTTAACGCGGCCGATATGGTTGACGCTTTTTCCGTGAACGTTTCGTCCGCAGAGCTTAAGAAGCCTTATGCCGATATGGAAAAAATAATGCCCGATGCCGTTTGGTTAGACGCAGACAAAGATCCGAAAGCTCGGATTATCGAGGCGCGTAGCGGTCAGGAGCTTTGGCTTTTCTTCCTTATTCTTGCTATATTAATGTTGTTTACGGAAATGTTGTTGATTAAAAAAATTGAAGGTAAAAGTAATTGAATTTAATAATGAAGATACGAAATGATAGAAACGAATATTGAATCGGGGCATACTGCGGAAACCTGTGTTTTGGTGGGACTCCTGAAGGCAGGACAGGATAAACGAATAATAAGCGAGCACCTGAAAGAATTGGGCGAATTGGCACGAACGGCGGGAGCGGAAGTAGCGGATGTTTTTATTCAGGAACGTTCGGCGCCGGATCCGGCTTATTTTATCGGTAAAGGTAAGGCGCAAGAAATAGCTATGTTTATTGAGATGAACGAGATCAATCTGGTTATTTTTGACGATGAACTCAGTCCGGCGCAAACAAGAAATTTGGAGCGAACGCTCGCCGTAAAAGTGATCGATCGCGCCGCTCTTATTCTCGATATTTTTGCGGCTCACGCCCGCAGCAGCGAAGCGCGTATTCAGGTGGAATTGGCGCAATTAAATTATCTTTTGCCGCGGCTCACGGGACATTGGAAGCATCTGTCGCGGCAGGTGGGCGGCATCGGCACAAAAGGACCGGGCGAAACACAGCTGGAAACCGACAGGCGGTTAGTAAGAACCAGAATAGCCGCTTTAAAAAGGCGTTTGCACAAAATCGAAAAACAGACGAAGACACAGCGCCGTCAACGTTCCGAAATTTTTCGCGCCGCGTTAATCGGCTATACCAATGCGGGGAAATCAACCTTGATGAACGCCGTGACCAATGCCGAAGTGCTGGTGGAAGATAAATTGTTTGCCACGCTTGATACGACCATCAGAAAATTGAGACTCGGTAGTGAAAACTATGTTTTGTTAAGCGATACCGTTGGATTTATCCGTAAACTTCCCACGCATCTGATCGCTTCGTTTCGTTCGACGCTGGCCGAAGCCGTCGAAGCGGATTTGCTTATCCATGTCGTCGACGCTTCGCAACAGAATTACCGCGAAAGCATCGAAGTGGTTTCTTTTATTTTAGCCGATCTCGGGGTTGAAAAAAAACCGCAGATTTTGCTTTTTAATAAAATGGATAATATAAAAACGGAAGCCGCTATAAACGAACTTCAACATAATTATCCCGACGCCTTGTTTGTTTCGGCAAAAAGACGGATAGGGATAAACAATTTACGCAAGAGAATAAATGAAATTATCGGCAGACAATATGAAACGCTGCAAGTAAAATTCGATTACTCAAAAGGGGAGATAGAAAATCGAATTCACCGCTTGGCTAAGGTAATCGAACGAAAATTTGACGAAAATTATATCTATTTTACCATTAAATATCCCATGGAAAACCGCGCTAAAATTCAAGCGCTGTGGGAAGAAACAGGTGTAACAATTCAATAAGAGATTAACGATGAAAAATGTCTTTCTTACTCTTTTCGGCATGCTTTTGTATTTACCGTTAACGGCTCAAGTTGTCCATCAAATAGATTTTGACCGCTTTACGGTGTATAATATTAAAGATTGGATCGTTTATGGTCCCGCCAACGAGATAACTTCCATCGATATCGGTCAGGTTGACGCCTATATCGGCACGAGAAAAGGAGGTATTCTGCGTTATGATCTTTTTAGCGGGAAATGGAAATATCCGTTTACTACCGGAAGCGGTCTGCGCAGCAATCATATTCTTAGCGTTGTTTACGATTATAAAGAAGACCGTGTTTATGCCTTAACGCCCAAGGGTATCGACGTTTACAATGAAGCTTTTGATTATTGGGAAGCGGCGCAAAACGATCTTCTTCCGCGGAAACGCCATCCTACAAATGAAGAGTTACAATATTATTATGCTAACGGTGGATATAATTACCCTCCGTTTTATCGTCCGAGTAATTCGGAATTACCGGATTTTTTCACCAATCGAGATTATATATATCGTCTTGAAGGCGAGATAATCGACCGCGATAATAACGTTTTTCAACTAACGGACCGCGTGACCGATCAATTTCGGAGAATTTGGGTCGGCACTAACGGCATCGGCGTGGGTATCGGCGACTTGAATACTCTTAATTTGAAAATTATGCGCCGCTCGGTTCCGGATGTTTTGTTAAGAGACGTTTTATTTGACGGCAGCAATCTGTGGAGCGGCGGGGCCGGCAATCCCGACAATCAATCGGGTATCGGATTCTGGAATCGCAATAAGGATGTTTGGCAATATTACCGCGCCGGTTATAATCTTGATATTTATAATGACAATGTGCGCGTTATCGAAAAATTCAAAGGGAAAATATACTTCGGCACAGCGGGATGTTTATTGGTGTTTAATAAAGAAAAAGAACTATGGAAGAGTTTGGTTCAGCATGACGGTTTGCAATCGGAGGTAATAAACGATCTTTATGTTTTTGATAATAAATTGTTTATAGCGACGGAAACAGGGTTTAATTGGATTGACGCGTCGGGAATAGGGATTAATTCGCCGAAAAATAAAATTCTTAACGGCTTGGAAATATTTAAGTTCGCCTCGCTCGATACCCTATTGCTGCTGGCCACGAAGAGCGGTGTTTATACTTTTTATCCCAAAACGCAGGAGATAGCCCGTTTTAATATTCGGGCCGCTTTGCCGGATCATCATATTACCGCCATAAAGAGAAATAAAAACGAACTTTGGATTGCCGGTTTAACGGGGATTATCTCTTATAATATTAAGAAAAACCTATGGCAATCGTATGTCGATATCCGCCAATATGTTAATGGAGAAATACGGGATATTGTCTTTACAAAGGGACACATTTGGTTTGCGACGGAAAACGGTCTGCTTGAGTACGACCGTAACAGCGATTATTGGTATCTTTACACCAAACGTGACGGCCTACCGAGCAATAATTTGTTCCATATTGATAAATATAAGGGCGAATTATGGCTTAGCGGTTCAGGCGGGATTACCGTATTTCGTCATAAACGTTTGGAAAAATTAGAAGAGTGAGGCGCATAATAGGCGGTAAAACAAGCGTTGACTGTTGACGTATTATGAATAATCGCGTAAATTCACTTCATTGTAATATTTCAAAACACTGGATTTTGTTCAAGATCTAAAATTTAAACCATTGAATCGGAGCGTGGATATGGAAGAGGACGCGTTACAAGAGCAGGAATCGGTTAAAGGCTTCGGTGCGGCCGTGAAAAAATCGATTGATGAGTTAAAAACAACCTTTCGGGCTTTTTTTAAAGCGCCGCGGGCTTTATGGGGCATTAACGTTGCCTATGTGATTGAAGGTTTGGTTTACTTTGGTATTTTAACCATTCTCGGAAAGTATTGTTCCGAAAACGTCGGTTTAAGCGATCTTTACGCCGGCTGGGTTTACGGGGGCGTTACCGGCGGCATCACTTTTGCCATGCTGCTGCTTGGCGGTGTATCCGATAAAATCGGCGTGCGGCGATCGTTAATTTTAGCCTTGATTATGATGATGAGCGGTCGCGCTTTGATCGCTTTTTCGGGAACCATACCGCTTGGTCAAGGCGCTGCGTCACCCATGTTTTTTATGATGATTATCGGTTTGTTTATAATGGTCGTGGCCTACGGCTTGTATCAGCCGGCGGCTTATGCGGGCATTAAACGCTATACTACTGAAAAAACGGCCGCTATGGCGTATGCCGTCATTTACGGACTTATGAATCTCGGCGCTTTTTTTTCCGGCTTTATCTCGCCGATCACGCGCCATCATTTTGAGACAATTTTCCCGCCCAATGGTTTAACGGCCGTATTTTGGGTTTATACGGGACTTACATTGATTGCCGTTTTGACGACGGTGTTTATTCTCACTAAAAAAACCGATAAAGCGGCTGTAGATATGGTGGCGCTTGAGAATAAAAAAAACGGCAAGGAAGAAAAAGCGCTTAAAAAAGAGATTAAAATAAATAATATACCTTTTTTGCTCTCGCTTGGCGTGCTTGGACTATTCGCCGTTTTAACCGTAATGAGTAAACGCGGCGATGTTAACCTGTCGCCTTTTGTGGGCTATTTCGGTTTGGGGTTGACGGCCGTTCTCGCTTTATGGTTGTTTTTAAAGGATCGTCCTGATCATCCCTTTAGAGATAAGCGTTTTGTCTATTTTATTTTTATTCTTATTCCGGTGCAGACGCTATTTGCTCATAACTGGTTAACTCTGCCCTATTATTTGGATCGGGCTTTTGCCGGCACCTTTGTGGGCGAATATTTTGAATTTTTTGCCAACATCAATCCCATTTTGGTCTTTCTTTTTGCTCCGGTTATTGCAGCCCTAACGGCAAGAACCGACGTTTATAAAATGATGATATACGGTACGCTGGTTATGGCGCTGCCGACCTTTTTGCTCTCCTTCGGACCCAATGTTTATCTTTTTTTAACTTACGTTTTATTGATGACCATCGGTGAATCTATGTGGCAGCCGCGGTTCCTGCAATGGATTGCCGAGATCGCGCCGGAAGGAAAAACGGGTTCCTACATGGGTATCGGACAGCTACCTTGGTTTTTGACTAAAATGATTACCGCCTTTTACTCCGGTTATTTTGTTGCCAATTACATTCCAAAACCGGAGAGCGGGTTGGAAATGCACACAGGCGAGATGTGGTTTTATTACGGATTAATCGCCGTGGTTTCGCCTATCGGCTTGATTTTGGCTAAGAAATGGATGCAAAGGGGAATGAAACAAAAGAGTGAAAATTAATCTAATAGCCGCGAATGTCCAGCTAAAGATTAGTCCATTCGCGGCTAAATTATTTGATAAATATCATTTTCTTTACATCCCGTAATTCTCCTGCTTCAATACGATATATCTAAACGCCGGATGCCATTCCTTTAGCATCGCATTCAATCTCATGCAAGCCGGCTTACAAATGTTTATTAATCAAGGCTTTTACAAGCTGACGAAAATTGTTATAGACTTCAATCTTTACATTGACCGCTTTTGGAAGAGAAAATTCTATCCGGGTGAGGGGATTAAAAGGATTGGGATAATTATTAACTATAAATTCAGATGGAATTGAATCTGTTTCTTCCGGAATAGTATATTCAACGTTCATTCGATCTAATCTTGAAGCGGAAAATTTATACCGCCGATTTCATTCAAAAAAGCGGTATCATTATAATAATTTCCTTATTTCAGCAATACCATCTTTCTAATTTTTTGATAGTTTTTCCCCGGTGAATAAGCTTTTAACTTATAAAAATAGACGCCGGAAGCAACACGTTGACCGTTTTCATCAAGCGCATTCCATTCGGTTAGATGACTTCCCGCATTTTGGCGGGTACTCTCCACGGTTTTAATTTTTTGTCCGTTTAAATTATAGATGGTAATTTCCACAAAAGCATTTTGCGGAAGGGTGTATTCGATGCGTGTTTTGGGATTAAAAGGATTGGGATAGTTCTGCTCCAATCTGAAATCATCCAATTCCCCTGTATTTTCATTGATAGAAGAGAGGACTTTTGTCGTGTAAACAAAATTAAAGCGTCCGCCCGGCGCCGCGTCGCCGTTAACATAGAAATCCATGATATTGCCGTCCGTGATGGAATTATCGCTCCATTTGAATTCCAAATCGATATCGCCGCTGTTCTGCAGTCCTAAAACACGGCGTCTTACCCGCACAGCGAGTTGATTGCCGTTCAATAAATAATTTGCGGTGCCTGCTTTTGTCCATGACCAGTCATGTTCATTTTTTTCAACAATTATGGAATCCGCGGGATTCAGACGGTTCATTACAAAATCATACCCTTCCCAGCCGCTGTCTTTATCCCTGTCCGTATCTATGAACAATCGCATCCAGTTGGGATCGTTTGACGGCGTCATATCTTCAGCCGTTTGCACATAGAAATAGAGATAGGCCGAATCACGCGCTACTTTGGCCAATACGATATCATTACGCCCTGTATTATTGACATAATGCAGCAAATTGCCCTGGCCGGCATGATCGCGGTGCATGGTATTGCCTTTGTAATGCCAAAATTCCGGTTTAACGTCCTTCCAATCGTCAAAATTTTGCATATTGATAGATTTTTGCGGCGATGCCGTATCCGGTTTTGCCATTCCCTTAAATTTTCGTACATTATTTACCAGTTGAATATAATAAACATCGCCCTGATTTCCCCAGGCTTTTACCGGTTCAATGTCACGACTTTTATCCCAACTATACTGATCAGGAAAGCCCATAACCATATCTTCCGGGTTTCCGGCGCATCCCGGCCAGTTTTTCCATCGTCCGGCAGTCCATTCATTCCAGCCGGTAATAAAAACAAGCTCCGGATCAAGTTCAAAGGCTCTTCCCCATTGTTCCTGAAAGTTAGCGCCATAAAGATAGCCATTGGCGCTTGTATCCTGCCCGTTTGTTTGCGTATAGCTGCGGCCATAGGAACCGGGGGCGTTAAAATTATTACAGTGTCCTCCGCTAAGATCAGTGGCATTTTGGCCGATGCCAACCGTAACCTGTTCATAGCTGCCTGTCCCGTTATTAACATAGCCATGCTGAGGGTAGTTCTCAAGCCAGCCCCATTGATCGATTCGGGAAGGCCCGTTTACGTAATCGGGCTGTCCGGGACGAAAAGTGAAAAAGGTGCGCATACTATTCCGCAGGGCTTTGGGAACGCCGCTGTTAATCTGTATGGGAACATGCTCGTTTCCCGAGGTAAGGGCTTCATATCCGGTTGTGTAATAAATCCCGCTCTGATAGTCGCCGCTTACAACATCACCGTTGAAAAAGCTGATGATATTATCGGTTTCATTCGTATATTTCCAGACGCCGACGGTTTCCGTTGCCTCGCTTAATTCACAGAGATAGAGTCCCGGTTCCTGTTTCTCGAAGGATAAGGTTAAGCGGGCGTTATCGGTAAAATTAACGAAGGTTGTTTCGGCGATTGCCGGGTTCGAAACAGTGCTGTTGTACGTGAAATTCCATTTATAAAGACGCAATGTCAGATTGCCGATGTCATTACTCCAGCTTGGACAGGTAACATCAATTGCAATAAAATTGGTATCAACAGCATTAAAGCGCATACCCGCCGTATCGCCTTCGCCGAGGTCAAGAATCTCAGGATAAGCCATAATAATGGGTTTTTCTTTCCAGATAAACCATAAATCTTTATAAAGGCCAGGTTGATATAATTCAGTGTAAAGTTCGGAAATGGAGGCTAAGGCGCCCTCTGACGGCCAGAAGGGCAGCATAAAAGCAATTTGCGGCGTCTTTACGCCGTCTTTACGCGCCTGATCCCAAACCTGCAATAGTTTGGTGTAGGATGTTTTCCAGGTGTAGCTGCCGTTGGTGCAGTCAAAAAACACGGCATCCACGCCGGCGTCGGCCAGCATTTCGGCGTGTTTGCGCAAAATCCATTCGTCTGTGGTGCGGTAATAACCGAAAAGCGGTTCGTCCCACCAAAAGACGCCGCCGTCCCACACATTCTGCCAGGCGGGATCATCGGGGTTGTCTTCGGCGCCGGGATTGTTGTTTATTATTTCCGTGATATTGGCCACCGAGCCGTCGGGCATCAGCCAGTCGGCGAGCATATCCGTATGCCAGGTCCAGTAGAACATGGCCACATATTTTCCCTCTCTCTTTTCTCCCGTTTCCGTCCATAGGGGCGTCTTACGCCCCAGGGCGTCGGTGGCGCTCCAGTAATCGCTGTTTACCTTCCAAGTGTTTTGCGCCTGAAGCGGAAGCGTGAAAAGAGTCGTAAATATAGAGAGCGTTAAAAAGGGGAGAAAAAACTTATGTAAAGTCATGGGAATACCTCAAATATTTTGGCGAGCAGTGGATACGGTTAATTAATAAAAACAAGTTATGAAAAAAATAAATTGGCCGCAATCCTTTCCACGTCGAATCCTTGGCAGGCAAAGCGCAGGTTTTTCAAAAAGCCGTAAAAGTTATCATGCTGAAATAGAAGCTATTGCAACAAAAAGATATCGGGATTTGATTTTCAGAGATTAAATCCCGGTATTTTTAAGCGATACGGCTTAGCCGCTTAATAAGCGAACGTATATCAATCTCTTTTAAAAAATCTTCTAACTTTAAAAAATAAAAACACTTACGCATTTTTTTTCTTGCATCTTAATTTTCCTATGTTTATAATAATACCAACAATTTAAAAATCCAAAAAAACCATGTAATGCAAAAAATGAATTAAATAAAATATTACTTTCTTAGTGAATGTATTAACAAAAGAAGGAGACGCGCTTATTGATAAGCCCATAAAAAGGGCAAATGAACCGTAGAATACGGTAATGTTTCGAAAACCATAGCGGTTATAACTTAAGTTAAAACAATATAATATGTTTTAATTTTATGATTAAGCATTTTACTCCGTAAAAATTGGTTTAAGAACATGAAGAACATTGACATAGCAATTCTCTGTTATTAAATTTAGGTGTACGATTGTTTGGTTAATAAGACAGGAGGATTGAAATGTCTA
>Ga0256833_1002094_pt1 | contig 14330 bp, 4 predicted proteins | sample 356284metaG_FD_190535 | JGI IMG/M metagenome (GOLD analysis project Ga0256833, IMG submission 190535) | Hydrothermal vent microbial communities from Mid Atlantic Ridge, Atlantic Ocean - 356-284 | ecosystem: Environmental > Aquatic > Marine > Hydrothermal vents | place: Atlantic Ocean: Mid...
ACAAAAAATAGCACTAATGCCGTAAAGAAGGATATAAAAAGAAGGGTTTTCTGGCTCAATCAAACCCTATCCTTATGCCATCGTCTCCTGAAGTTTCCTGCGGCAGATATGGTCTGAGAGCCATTGCGAGATTTGCTATGGTCATGGACTGGAGAACAACCTTTCCCGGACCTCTGAGCACAGTCACAAATATGCCTTCACCGCCGAAAAGCATGGTCTTTATGTTTCCAACCCTCGCTATCTCATAAGATACGGTGGAATCAAACCCTACAACACAACCCGTACTCACTTTGAGCATTTGGCCCGGCTGAAGGTCATATTCTATGAAATCCCCTGCTGCGTGTATGAAAGCGGTACCCTGTCCGCTGAGCTTTTCAAGGATAAAGCCCTCTCCTCCGAAAAACCCTGAACCCAAGCGCTTCTGAAAGGCTATATCCAGATTGACCCCTTCCTGAGCAGCCAGAAAACCGTCTTTCTGCACCAAAAACTCCTTTCCCGGCCCTATATTTACAGCCATTATCTTCCCCGGAACATTCCCCCTGAAAGCCACGAATCCGGTGCCGCCCTGAGGTGTGAACTCTGTGAGGAAAAAGGACTCCTTCATAAGAAAGGCTCTTTTCAGCCCACTTAAAAGTCCCCCTTTTGCCTTAGCTTCCATTACCATGTTTCCGCTCATGTGGTTCATGGCACCTGCTTCTGCATATACCTTCTCGCCGGGATTGAGTTCAACCATCACAACCTGCAGGTTATCTCCAAGAATTCTGTACTTCATGCCACAACAATGGAATGGGTGTTAATTAGTTTTGGGTTTTTTGCCTCGTTGAAGAATATCTCAAAATATGCGGCTGCCGAGATTTGTATTACAATACAATGCCGATTAGAAAAAAATAAATATTAGGAGAGCGCAATGGCCATCATGCCAACGATCCCTGAGGAAGTATATGAGAGAAGGATGAAAGCAGTCATCAAGGAGATAGAAGAGAACCCTAGGATACTGAGTAGCAATAAGGAGTTGATAAGGGAATTTCTGAGAGAACTCATCCTCAACAACTATTCAAAAAGCAGAATATACAAAAACGCACTCTATCTAATGCAGATGGCTGAACACATAAAGGTTCCTTTTCAATATGCCACTAAGAGAGATATAGAAGACATAGTTCTATGGATAATAAACAAAGATGTGGCTGATGATACGAAGCTCGATTACAAAGTGGTTTTAAAGAGATTCTACAGATGGATAGGTAATGGTGAGTATCCCGAATGTGTTAAGTGGATAAGCACTACAAAGAAGAAAAGGGATGAAAAACTGCCTGAAACCATGTTGACTGAGGAGGATGTAGTGAAGATGATAGAGGCTGCGGACAACAGCAGAGATAAGGCGTTCATAGCCATGCTCTGGGAAACAGGTGCAAGGATTGGAGAACTGATAGACATGAAGATAAAGAGTGTTGAGGACTATCAGTACGGAAAAAAGGTAGTTTTGAGGGGAAAAACCGGTGCAAGGAAGATTTCCATAATATTTTCAGTTCCATATGTGCAGGCTTGGATAGCATCGCATCCACATAAAAACGATCCTGATGCTCCGTTATGGGTAAACATAGGCACTAAAGGAAATGGAAAGAAGGTAGGATATGCCGCTCTCAACCATATGCTGAGAAGGGTTGCCGAAAAAGCAGGGATAAATAAGCCGATAAATCCCCACCATTTCAGGCACAGCAGAGCAACATATCTCGCAAACACATTCACAGAGGCTCAGCTATGTCAATGGTTCGGATGGGTTCAGGGTTCAAGGATTCCTGCAACTTATGTTCATCTATCTGGTAGAGATTTAGATAGCGTATATGCGGGTATATATGGGTTAAAAGTAGATGAGGAGCCTAGAGTATCTAAGTACAGGGTGAAGGAATGTCCGAGATGCGGTGCTCCCCTTGAAGTAAATGCGAAATTCTGCCATAGGTGTGGCATGGCTCTGGATTTGGAGACTCTTGAAACCATGGAGAAGACAGAGGAAAATATAATCGATGTCTTTCTTGGATCATCGAACCCAGAGCTTAGAAGAATGTTAAAGGTCATCAAAGAGCTGTATGAAATGTCTGAGGATCCCACGGTACGGGGTTTGCTAAAAAAGCTGTGAAAAATGACATGGAACAAAAATTATATTTTAATTCTTTCTTGATTTAATTCCCGGCATAACGGAAATTTTTTCCTTTTTTTACGTTTTTTGTACCTATTTCTTACATTTATTGTAAATATTTTTTAAAAACCGAAACGTTCAAATATAGAAAGACAGAACTGGGAACATGAAACAAAGATTGTTAAAAAAGAAACATATAAAGTTTATAGAAGAAAACAAAAAAGAGATTGAACTGGTGGCAAAATACGGAAGCAATAAAGAAGTCAGAGCGATGGCAGAGGCCCTGCTCGTAGCATATAAAAGAGAGAAAATAAGGAGATATACATGACAAAACATATCAAACAGTAAAATTGATTTAATTCATATACTCTACAGCTTGCTGCGGTCGGGTTCTTCATTTAGAAATTTTTTATTTGCGAGAATTTATCTCCCATAACCAGTACAACCAAAAATACATTAGAATCAATCAGATACATCTTCATCCTCTCTCAACTTCCTTATGTCCTCTGTGGGATTCGCACCCTCCACGACGTTTGAAACAGATGCAAGAAGATCTCCCAGCTTCTTTTTCCCGTTATTTGTGTTTATCTTTTCTTTGAACTCCACCAATATCTTCAACTCAGCCAGAACTACAGGCATAATGCATTCATCTTCCCTTTCATATTTAAGGTTTTCTACACATATTTTTGCTTGTGACAAGATGCAGAGGCAATGATCTCAGAGCGATGGCGGATACACTGCTTATAAAATATAAAAGATATAGAAATGAAGTATTCATGATAAAAACACATAAAACAGTAAGATTTAATTCAATTCTTGAATCATAGACGTAAGTATCCCAAGATGTCTTAAAATGAAGAACCTAACACAGCAAGCTGCGGGTTATGGGAATTATGCAGTATCAACTTGCAACTAAAAATCACTTTCATCGCTCTTAAACCTGTGTATGTTCTAAAGGTGTACGTTCGAAGATGGGGATGAGAAAACTTATAAAGTCTTTCTATATTCCCTGTCTAAAGGATGTGATTCTATGAGAAAGAATAGGATCATGATATTTGGGGAATCTATTGTAGCCATCTTTATTGTAGCAATAATGCTAGGTCCTAGCCTATCACCAGCACTTCAGACAGAATATATCTCAGTTGATATCAGCGATTTAAAAGACAATGATTTTACAAAAGAATGGGATCATTCTACAAATGTCGAACTGACGATAAAGGGAGACGGGAATGAAAGTATAGTCATCGTAAAATTAAAAAACTCTAAGCAAATATATTCCACGTTTGGAGATCTTGGTACAATAGATGCGCCAGTTTCAGTATTTGTTTTTACAGTCGCAGAATCTAGATCTTTTGGGTTTTATGTTATGGACGGAACAAAAATGGAGATAAAAATCCTTGAAAAAGGTGGCATTATCGACGTTTCTAAAGAAAATGAATCATCTATTTCTATAGCTGGAGAAACTTATTCTCAACTGTGGAATGGTTACGGAGTAAACATAAAAATGAAAAAAAGTATCAGATGGAAGGCAGAAATAGAGGCATTGGATGGAGAACTCGAATATTTTTCACTTACAAATTCTTCAATTTCTAGATTTGGATCACTTGATAAAAACATAACTGAAAAAATTCTTCCTCCCTTTTCTAACGGTCTAAACCTTCGAAGTAAAGACTCCCTAAACTTCCGGGTAAAGCTCTTCAAGTACATACATCAGGTAGATACTTCTCCTTTTTTGGTTGCAATACCTGGATTTAATAGAACCGCACTTCCTGGAGAAAGTATATTGTTTGACGCCTCGAATTCTATAGCATGGAATAGTAGTATAGTTTCTTATAAGTGGGATTTCGGTGATGGTGCGACTGGTGAAGGGAAAAGAATTGTTCATTCCTATATAGATGACGGGACATACAATGTAACACTAATTATAAAAGATAAAAGAGGATATGAAAACCGCCACGAAATAAAGATAAAGGTTTTAAATATACCTCCAAAAGTACAGACAAAGCCTTATATTATAGTAAAAGAGGACGAAAATATAAATTTCACAGGAACAGTGAAGGATACACCTGCAGATATGAAAATCCTAAATTACACATGGTATTTTGGAGACGGACACACATCTTATGGAAAAAATGTAACATATTCTTACAAAAAAAGCGGTAAATATACTGCTATGTTATATGTAAAAGATGAAAAAAGTGTTGGAATTAGCTACATCAACGTAACTGTGAAAAACATTCCTCCAAAAGCAAAAGCAAGCTATAAAATAAAGAAAATGCCATATGGACAAGGCTATTTATGTTTCTTCGATGCGTCCGAATCTACAGACACAGCAACAGATATGAAAACATTGAGATATTTATGGGATTTTGGAGATGGTACTTTTATATATGGTAAAAAAGTAACCCGCATATATTATGATCCTGGCAGATATACAGTGGAACTTACTGTTATCGATGACGATGGCGCGAAAGATACTGAAAAAATCAATATAGAGGTAAATTCTTCCGCTCATCCAATAGCAATAGCAGGAGAGGATAAAAAGGCTGAGACATTTACTACTCTTATTTTTGATGGATCTTCCTCATATGATCCTGATGGTATGATAGTGAATTATACATGGGACTTTGGAGACGGAACAACAGAATTCGGGGCAATAGCATATCATCAATATTCCGATAATGGAGTATATAGAGTCAAATTAACTGTCAGGGACAACACAGGGCTCATAGGAAAAGATACACTCGTTGTCAGAATTATTAATCGGGCTCCTGTGGCAAAATCAAACATACTCCCTATAGGAAATATTGATATCTCTCCAGTAGCCGGAATGATGATTAACAAAATATCTTATGATAAACTAGACATACCGTATCCAGAAAATAATTATCTCATACATAATATTTATACTAATCAAACTGTATATTTTTCTGCTGAAAATTCTTTTGATATGGATGGTAAAATTATTAATTATACATGGTCGTTTGGAGATGGAGAGAAAGCGTACGGGATGAACGTTTCTCACAAATATTTGAAATCGAATAACTATACAATTCAGCTTTTAATTAAAGATGATGATGGAGCTTATGCTTCCTGTAATTTTTCTTTAAATGTTTCAAATAGACCACCGAAAGCCAATTTTACAGTAGATTCCGTGGTAAAGTCTTACAGTATGAGAAAAACAAGAATTGAAGTTACTTTCAATGCATCTTTTTCGTATGATCAGGACGGAATGATAATTAACTATACATGGGACTTTGGCGATGGCACTCTTGGATATGGTGTTATAGCAAAACATAATTATTCTTGCCCACCCAGTAAATATATCGTAAAATTGAGCGTAAAAGATAATGAAGGAAGTAAAGGAGAATATTCATCGCTTCTCATTCTAAGCAGGAGCGGTAAAAATTATATTCTAATCCCACAGTTCGATGCTCACAGAAACTTTACCGTATGGAGTGGAGAAAATCTGGAGTTCAACTCTGCAGGAAGTTTTGATTATGATGGTACTATAATTTCTTATAAGTGGGACTTCGGAGATGGAAATATAGCATATGGAAGTAAAGTTTCTCACAAATATCTAAAAGTAGGCACCTATATTGTAAAGTTATCTCTTAGAGATTCCGCCGGTGGCACATCGTATAGAAAAATAAAAATATATGTGATTAACAGAGCTCCAGTTGCAAATATCTCCGTAGGTGATGGAAGTGAATGGAGCACATATATAAATGAGATATTTTTCAACGCATCTTCTTCATATGATCCAGACGGTAGTATAGTGAATTATACATGGGACTTCGGAGACGGGACCGTGGGATATGGCAAAGAAATAAATCATTCTTATTCTGAGTTCGGATATTATTTTGTCGTTCTAAAGGTCACGGATGATATGGGTGCCATAGGAACGAAAAAAATAGTTATAGTTGTCGGAGATGGTTGGTATTACTGGAAATCATGGCCTGAAAACAACGAGTACCTATGGGGTTGGATATCTTGGTATGACACATATTACTGGAGGCACTGGGTTAATGGCTTTAGATGGCATGGATGGAAGGGGTGGTTTGAATGGAAAGAAAATAGAACATTCATGAAAGATGAAAAAATAACATTTTATGCTACAAAATCCTATGATATCGGTGGTAAAATAGTAAATTATACATGGGATTTCGGCGATGGTTCGAAGTCATATGGACCTGTTGTTCAACATTCCTACATAAATAGTGGGAACTATATGGTATCTTTGTATGTGAAGGATGAAAACGGAGAAATAGGGGTTAATAGGACATTAATACATATTATTCCCTATCATGGAGGAAATGCCCCTCCTGTGTCTATTATAACCATAAATAATACTTTAGTGTCGGAGGATGAAACTATAACTTTTGATGGAAGTTCCTCCTATGATGTGGATGGTGAGGTTGTAAATTATACATGGGATTTCGGCGATGGCAGATTTGCATATGGAAAGAAAATAAACATATCTTACAGTATTTCCGGAAGCCATATAATCACATTGACAGTAAGGGATGATAAAGGAAGTACCGGAACATCGAGCATCAACCTAACAGTTGTAAACATAGTTCCAAGAGTTTCTCTTCAAAATATTTTATATGTAAAAGAAGACGAAAATATCTCCTTCTCTCCTTTAGTCTATGATACTCCATCAGACCTCGAGAACATCCATTATTTATGGGATTTCGGTGACGGGACAATATCTGATGATCCTTCTCCTCATCATTCATTTAGTGAGGAAGGTGTCTACAAAGTCAATTTAACGGTTATTGATGATGATGGGGCCAGTGCTACGACCTCATGTACTGTTTATGTGAAAAATATAGTCCCTATAGCTGATGCCGGACCTGATAAAACTGGGTATGAAGATGAGATACTTTATTTCGATGCCTCGGCATGGGATACTCCTTCGGATATTGATAGTCTTCATTATATATGGAATTTCGGTGACGGTATTTTTGCTACTGGAAAGAAAGTTTCTCATTATTTTACGCAATCTGGTGAGTATACTGTATTTCTAATGGTGGTAGATGACAATATGGCTGTAGGTGTCGATTCTTGTAAAGTATTGGTAAAAGATGTGCCCCCTCACGCAGATTTTTCATTTTCTGGACACCAGAGTGAAGATTCCATTATTTATTTCAACGCATACAACTCTACAGATACGCCCTCTGATGTTCAGAATCTGATGTATTTCTGGGATTTCGGTGATGGTTTTTCTGGCATAGGCAGAGAGGTGGAACATACGTATTATTATTCTGGAACATATACTGTAATATTGAAGGTCATGGACGATGATGGCGAAATCTCTGTAGCAAAGAAAAAAATAGAGATAACCGACAATGTCCCCAGATTTAAGTTACCCAAAGAAATAACTATTTATTCAAATAGACTAATTTTCAATGCTACTGCATATGATACACCTTCAGATATCTCTAATCTTAAATATCATTGGGATACGGGCGATGGACACTCCTGTGAAAAAAGCGATCTGCTTCATTATTACAATTTTTCCGGTAAGTACATATTAACTTTAAATGTAAGTGATGATACATCCACCATAACAAAAAGATGTATTGTAAACGTGCACATGGATGCCGATAAAGATGGGATTCCTGACGAATGGGAAATAAAACATGGTTTAGATCCAAGAAATTCCACTGGAGAAAACGGGGCTTCAGGCGATCCGGATGGAGATGGACTGACCAACATTCAGGAATTCTGGATAGATACCCTGCCAAGAGTAGCTGATACTGATGGAGATGGGCTTTTTGACCTAGATGAAGTAGAAAAATATTTTACAGATCCTACTAAAAAAGATACAGATGGTGATGGGCTTTCCGACTTTATTGAAGTAAAAAATTGGTTCAAATATTCGGAATATGATCTGCGCGCATCATTTTTCAAGCCAACATCCTCTTCCAAAATAGACATAAGTGGATTCCCTCAGGGAAGATATAATGTAGTTATATACGGAAGAGCAAGAATTAACAAGTCATATGAAAATTTTGATGTCCTTGATTTCTTACTGAACGGCGAAAAACTTAATCATAAAATGATGTTGCTTGATGAAAATAGAGAGTCACAGACTAAAGTCACAAACACCCATTTACACTTCAACAATTCCTTTGTATGGGTGAATTTTCAGTATGTTTTCAACTTCTCCAAAACATATTCTGATAAATATATATTGATATCTCCAGTGCCGGGGACATTTTTGACAATGGATAAATTTAGAATAGAACTTAACTTAACTGCAATTAAAAAATTCAGGACAAACCCAAGAAATTCAGATTCCGATAATGACGGGCTAAAAGACGCTCTAGAAAATAACTATGAATTAGGAATATATAATAAAGATACCGACAAAGATCATTTCTGGGATGGTGCGGAGATCGCATACTGGAGATATTCAGGGTGCAATATCTCAGAATCCATAAAGAGAGCCAAGATTTCAGATTTTGATGAGGATCATCTCCCAGATGGTGACGAAATTATCTATGGTACACCTCCTGATGATAAAGATCCAGATAATGATGGACTGACTGACTATGGTGAAGTTCTGGCATATCTTCCATATAAGGAATATGATGTAAGTCATCTAAATGATTTTCAAATAAAAATATGTAATTATTCTTCATATTCTTTAAGATTTAGTGTCATGGAATATGTCACTTTTGGTGATGAATTATTGGATGGGCACCCTATAAAAGATGTATTTTTTGTAAAAAATCTCGCTATAAGTATTTTAGATAAAAACAGTAGCTTTTGCCTGAAGAACAAAGAAGGAGATGTTATCGGGACCAACTATTCTTCGATGGACAATCTCATGGATGCTCATCTGGAAGGTAATATGGTAAACGCCACTTTATACAGAAGTATCTCTTATAATGCCCATCTCAAGACAGGAACTTATTACATTACATATACATCATTTTTCGAGAGCTCTATGGGAATTTTCCGATTACTAAGAAGGGGAGCAAATCCCTATAACCCAGATATGGATGGGGATATGGTTCCTGACGGATTAGAAGTTAGAAAGGGTGCTAGTCCTTTCTTGAAAGATACAGATGGGGACGGGCTGAATGATTCTTCAGAGATATATGGAGAAAAGTGGGGAAATAATAAAACTGCATACACCAATCCAAACAAAAAAGATACAGATGGGGACGGAATAGACGATTGGAGTGAGATTAACATTTACCATACCAACCCTACAGATAGAGATACTGACAGAGATGGGCTTTCAGATTATAAAGAAATATTTACTGTATATGGAAAGAATCATACAAGCCCTCTTTCATATGACACTGATGGAGATAACCTTCCTGATGGCTGGGAAGCCAGACATTTCGATGGAACTCAGTATAATCCATGTGTCAATGAGGCTTATGCTGATTATGATGGGGATGGCCTTAACAACTCCCAGGAATGGACTGTAGGAACAGATCCCAGCGCCTCAGATACAGATAAAGATGGTCTCAGCGATTATTCAGAGATTAAGAGCGTTATTTTTAGAACAAATATAGAAAAAGGAGCTGAAACATCTGAAAATTATGCAAAAAAAGGAGACTGGATATACTACAATGGTTCAGTTTATTTTTACTGTGAAAATGTTACAGGAACTAATATTTCAGGATTTTCTCCGGCAATAAAGTTGAAAGACGATACGGAGATTTATGAAATAAATGATTCTCTTTACGTAGTATCCCCCAAATCTGTATACAATGGAACCATAGAAGGTAAAGCGTGGAGATTCAACGAAAATGATTCGGTAAAAACATACGTGGAAACTTCTCTGAAGCCTGCAAAGGGTTATAGGGGTAAAGAGTTGTATACAGGAACGGATCCTTTGAGTCCAGATACAGATGGGGATGGCTTACTTGACGGATATAATTTAACGATATCAAACACATCCACTGAGATAGGGTATTATACTAATGAGAGCATATTTTTTATAAAAAACTCAAATGACACAATAACCTTTGTTGGAGAGCACTCTATTTCTACAAACCCCTTAAACGCAGATACAGATATGGATGGCTTGAAAGACGGAGTAGAAGCATTTATGCAGAATTTTACTGTTTCTATAGATAAAAACATAACATATGTTCTCGGAAAAACAAGCCCGGTAAACGGAGATACAGATGGAGATGGCCTTGAAGATGGGAAAGAAGTGCTGGCTTTTAGATCAGATCCTCTAAATCCAGATACGGATGGGGACGGCATTATGGACGGGATAGAGGTTTATACTTTCGGTACATCTCCGACGAATACCGATTCGGATAACGACGGTTTGAAAGAATCTGAGGAAGTTAGGGTTGTATTCAGAACAAATGCTGTAAACGGAAGCTATGGAAATGGCACGTGGATTGCTGTCGATGTGGACTGGTCAAATGGAAACTGGACTCTTGAACCATTTGTGTTCCTAAGTAATTCATCTACAGGTGGAGATCTTCCTGCTGGTAAAACTCCTCAGGGGTGGAATATCACCATATCTTTCGAAGATACAGTTTATGCATATATTCAGATATCTAATTCCACATGGGCCAAATACATCTACCGTGCTTTTGCAGCGCCTACATCTCAGTTACCGCTTCTTCCTTATGCTCTTAATAAAGAAGAAGTTTATGGTTATACAGATCCGGCTAGATGGGACACAGACGGCGATGGAATGCCTGACGGCTGGGAAGTGAAATATTCATACGATCCATTAAACAAAAGCGATATAATAATAGATAGAGATAACGATGGCCTCACCACCATTCAGGAATATATGGAGTTTACAAATCCGAATATTTCTGATTCAGACGGCGATGGAATGCCTGACGGCTGGGAGTGCTATTACAGGCTCAACCCGCTTGTAAACGATAGTATGAATGACTATGATAAAGATGAACTCAGGAATATATATGAGTATCTCAACGGTTCTAATCCAAGAGATTTTGATACAGATGGAGATGGTTTGCCAGATGGCTATGAAGCAAAAAGAACATTCAAAAGAAATTCTACAAATTATTTTGATCCTGTTAAAAGGGACTCACTAATGGATGCGGATAATGATGGGATGAGCAATCTGAGGGAGTATCTCTGGGGCATTCCTGATGGATGGAACTCCTCTTTAATGGGAGTATATCACGGAGGTACAGATCCGCTCTCCCCAGATACGGATGAAGATGGGATTCCTGACGGGTGGGAATATGAATATGGGTTAGATCCCCTTAATTCTACAGATGCTCTTAAAGATTCCGATAAAGACATGATGAAAAATATAGATGAATATCTTTATGAAATTCCAGCAGGCTGGAATATCTCTTCCTCAGGTCCCTGGGAGAGTGGGCTAAATCCTCTAAAATGGGATTCGGACGGAGATGGAATGCCTGACGGGTGGGAGTATAGATATGGACTGAATCCTGTTAATTCAAGCGACGCATATGAAGATGTGGACAGAGACTCCTTGATAAATGTAAAGGAATATGAATACTCCAGACCTTCAAAATGGAACGAGAGCTTAATGGGAGCATGGAACAGCACTTTGAGCCCCGTTAACTGGGACTCAGATGGGGATGGATTGCCGGATGGATATGAAGCATACTATGATCTAAATGCAAGAAAGAATGATTCAGGTATCGATACCGATGGAGATGGCCTTACCAATCTTCAGGAATATCTTTATGGACTCTCCATAAACTGGAGCATCAGTATGAATGGCACATATTGGAATGGAACAAATCCTCATAACATCGATACCGATGGAGATGGCCTTACAGACGGATATGAGTATTACAACGGAACAGATCCCCTTGATGTGGATTCCGATGATGATGGGCTATGGGATGGATACGATGCCGTTTATGAGAACGTAACATACAAAGGAGAGTTGAGATATGGCACTGAAGGAACCAATAATGATACTGACGGAGATGGTCTTACAGATGGACAGGAAATCGGATTAAACAATACAACAGTCCTATTTTCTCCAATCCCGAGAGAGAAAGGATGTCCAGTTAAAGTAACAGATCCTTCCCGTTTCAGGCCAGATTATGATGTCTCTACTACGACATCTCCAACATCAAGTGATACAGACATGGATGGTTTACCGGATGGATGGATAGATTCTAACCATAATAAGATGGCAGAGCCGTGGGAAGGAGAGGATTTGAATCTGAACGGTAAGAGAGAATTCTGGGAAACAGACCCTGCAAACGCAGATACAGATGGAGATTATATTTCAGATTCCTCGGAATCTGGGAATTATACATGGTGGTTTGACACAGAAAACTACACTACTCCATATGGACATGTCACATACGAAGGGAAATATACAAACATTTCTCTCATCTCCATACCGAACGGCTCCTATTATCTCGGAGTAAAATCCAGCGGAAACCTCTCAATTTCTCTATCGAATAACAGCGGCAGTATACTTTCATGGAATGTCTCGATTTCAGGAAATGAATGGTATACCAATGTGTTTGGCACAGAAGCCTCACCTTTGAATATATCTATCAAATCAGAACGTGGGGCAGAAAAGATATTTTTAATAAAGATCTCTGATGAAATCTCATATTATCCCACTATCTTCGGTAATTTTTCAGTAGAAAATCTGACCGAGATACATAACCATACATTCAATTTGAGCATTCCCAATGGTTTATTCTTAACAGATTCAACTATTTCTCTCATATCATATTCTCCTTCAACTAATCTTTCAATAGATATAGGTAATGATAGCATCACAGAATGGAGATTCCCTGAACTCGGATTTAACAGAACTCTGGAGAATTCAGCGGATTATTTGAGATACTATGCAGGATATGAGGGAATGAAAGCCGATGGATCGAATATAACAATACCTATAAAAGTATATGGGGATTCTGGAGAGATTTCTTTATCATATATTATTTCGTATATACCATATATATCCTCACCTACTGATGCAGATACGGATTCTGACAGTCTTAACGATGGTTTAGAGCATAACATTTATTTCACAAGTTCACTTTTAAAAGATTCTGATAGGGATATGGTCTCCGACTATAATGAATCCGTTCTGGGAACGAACCCATGTTTCAGAGATACTGATAGAGATGGCCTGTGGGATGGATTTCACGATCTCAATGGGAATGGTATATTTGACCCAGGTGAAGAAATAGGAGAAAACACAAATCTAAATGGAAAAATCGATTGGAACGAAACAAATCCGCTCGTCCCAGATTCTGATAAAGATGGACTTCTAGATGGGAAGGAAGTTATCCCCGGAATCCTCTGGTTTGAGGCAGAAAATATATCTCTATATAACATGCCTGATGACAAAGCTGGAGGAAATCTTTCAGCATCTCCAGATCCATTCAACAACAATTCCCTGATAGAGGGAGTCGTGCTCCAACACCTGCAGAGTAATCATACATACAAACTTTATTTCAGGGCCAGAACATTGTCAGAAAAATACGTATTTTATGACAGCTTCGATGGAAATATAGATGATAGATGGGATGCTGAAGGAGCAGAAATAGAGGATGGAAAATATTTGAAAATAAGTAGCAGTAAAAATACGCCCTCTCACCTAAATCTTTCTATAAATTCACTACATCTTGGAAATAATTATACTGTACACATATCTTTCGATTATTATCCTGTGCCATCGAACACATTTAGATGGTTCCAGATATGGGGTATAGACCAAGATAACAGTTCATTGAGGATACTACAGAACGGAAGTGCGCTATATATTGGAGGAGAGACTGTGCCTTTTGAGTATGTTCAGTTCGACTACTGGCATCATTTCTCAATATATCTACTCAATTCAGGCGATTATTTCATCTACTACGATAACCTTCTGGTTAAAAACGGAAGTTACAGCGGTACTAACTATATTTCTGCAATAGGTGGAGGTACAGGCACAGCTCTATTTGATGAATTCTCTATCAGAAACACTTCATATATATCCATACATATTTACAATGTATCAACCAGTTTTCCATTGACTGATGACTATCATTGGTATACCATACATTCCTTTGAAGTTTCCAGATGTTCGCCAGTTCTTTATGTAAATGCCTCATCTTCTGATGTACTTCTGGATGAAATAACTGCTGTGGAATTTCAGGAATTAACTGTAAACACAACGGAATATGGAAATGAAATACCTGTAGTATATTCTCCCGAAGAAATAACTCTGAAG
>Ga0256833_1002095_pt1 | contig 14329 bp, 11 predicted proteins | sample 356284metaG_FD_190535 | JGI IMG/M metagenome (GOLD analysis project Ga0256833, IMG submission 190535) | Hydrothermal vent microbial communities from Mid Atlantic Ridge, Atlantic Ocean - 356-284 | ecosystem: Environmental > Aquatic > Marine > Hydrothermal vents | place: Atlantic Ocean: Mid...
ATAAAGACGGATATGAAGCATCCCAATCCTGCTTTCAGGGACAGGGTTCTTTTCAGGATTTCCAAAAGAGAGCATCCCAGAGTTGGAAAGAAATACCATGTCTGGCCGCTTCTGGAGTTCTCGTGGGCTGTTGATGATCACCTTCTCAGAATAACCCATGTTCTCAGGGGAAAGGACCTTGTTATGGAGGACCTCATGGAAGAGTACCTCTGGAAGCTCTTCGGAATAAAAGGACCTGAGTTCATACACTACGGAATGCTCAGGATTAAGGAGGCAAAGCTCAGCAAGAGCAAGTTCAGTGCAGAGGTTAAGAGCGGAAAGTTTTCAGGATGGGATGACCCGAGGACATGGAGCCTCCAGTCCCTGAGAAGGCGGGGAATAAGGCCTGAGGCCATAAGGTCATTCATACTCTCATTCGGGCTTAGCCAGAGCGACATAGAGGTTCCTGCTGAGAACCTTTACGCTGAGAACAGGAAGCTCATTGATGCCACGACACAGAGGAGGATGTTCGTTCCCGACCCTGTGAAAATAAAGATAAAAGGCATGCCTGAAATAGTAGAGGTTGAGTTAGCAAATCATCCTAAAGAGGATCTCGGAAAGCGCAGAGTCAAAGTGAATGATGAGATATACATAGCGAGAGAGGACTTTGAGAGGCTCAGAGGAAAGGAGATAAGGCTGAAGGACCTTTTCAACATCGTGCTTGATGAGGAGAGCGAGTTCACCTCCATGCCTAACAAGGATATTCCCAGAATCCAGTGGGTCTCTGATCCTGTGGAGGTTGAAGTGATAATGGTTGATGGCAATGTGGTTAAAGGGTACGGAGAGCGCTCCCTCACCGAGATGAAGGTAGGGAATATGGTGCAGTTTGAGAGGTTTGGATTCGTGAGAATAGACTCAATGGAAGGTGAAAAAATAAGGGCCTATTACGGGCACCCGTAGGGAAATTTATTTAAAGAAGTTCCAAATGGAGGCAGGATTACCATGGCAGCAGAAGGCGGATGGACACAGGCTGAAGTTCGTGAGCTCAAACCGAACAGATACATGATAATAGATGGAGAGCCGTGCAAGATAGTCAGCATAACCACCTCAAAACCGGGGAAGCACGGTGAAGCCAAGGCCAGAATAGAGGCTATAGGAGTATTTGATGGACAGAAAAGAAGTGTTGTGCACCCTGTTAAGCACAAGGTCCAGGTTCCGATGATAAACAAAGGTACGGCACAGGTGGTATCCATAATGGGCGATGAGGTTCAGCTCATGGACATGTCAACCTATGAGATGTTCACCGTGCCCATTCCGGATGAGTTCAAAGATGCTCTTGAGCCGGGAAAGGAGATACAATATCTAGAAGCCCTCGGAAGAAGGAAGATAACACGCGCATGAAAACCTTTCTCTTTTTTCCGGAGCATCTTGAGGATGCAAAGATTTCCATCCTCGGCGCTCCCTATGACCTCAATAGCAGCAGGAGATATGGGTCGAGATTTGCTCCTGATTCTGTTAGGGCTGAATCAAGAGATATGGAAAGCAATTTCATGGGAATGGAGCTATCACATCTCCCTGTGGAAGACATAGGAAACACGGAAACAGGTGGATGGAAAAGATTCACGAAATCACTGCATGAAAAGGTAAATATCATAAAAGAAAAGGGAAGCGTGCCTGTCGTTATCGGTGGTGACCATTCCATAACCCCTGAAATAATCAGATCCATTGGGAGAAGAGATATCCATGTGGTCTCCATAGATGCTCACCTAGATTTTGACAGAGAACTATTCGGAAATACTCACAGCCACGCCTGCCCGAGAAGATGGGAAGCTGAGATGCTAGGTGCTGAGAAAATACACATAATCGGCATAAGAAGCTGGCCCACAAAATCCATGATTGACGCCAAAGAAGCTGGAGTCCATATAATAGATGCAAAGGAGATTATGGAAAAAGGCATGGAGTATGTTATTAAAAGCCTTCCTGAGGGCGATGTATATCTAACAATAGATATAGATGGAATAGACCCTGCCTATGCGCCGGGAACCGGGACTCCTGAGCCTTTTGGTCTAATGCCAAAAGATGTTCTTGCGATTATAGAGAGATTATCAAAGAGGATCGTTGGGATGGATGTGGTTGAGATATGCCCGCCCTGTGATGTAAACGGCATAACCTCATCCCTGGGCGCTCACTTTATCTCAGCGTTCATCGCCTCTTTCTTTTCCAGATGAATAGAGCTGTAGGTGCGGCAAATATGAAGAGCGCGGAAGTGAATCCGGGTATCGGATTCTCATGAACTGAGTTATCCGAACTGACAACAATTTCTCCGCTGGATGTGTAGTTTATTGCGGCGAACTCATCACTTACCTGTATGTTTCCGCTGTAAAGCACAGTGTGATAGTAATCGTCCAGATGATCTCCGTTTCCATCGTCAACCCATGTTGTAAACCTGTCCGCATCCCTTATTAAGAACTCATCGTTCACCACATCCACATTGTACCAGTATCCCTGACCGTCTGTTGAGGGTATATACACCTGAACCCACGCATGTCCGCCCCATTCATTCTTTGTAGAATCGTAGAGAGCTCCCATTTCCATCCTAGCAGGTATCCCTAGCGCTCTTAGGAATGAGATGTAGAGCATGGATTGCTCATCGCAATCCCCCCATTTATCTCTCAAAGTGGCAAGGGCATGCTTTGGAAGGCCACCATATACCTGCTGGACATAGTTCATCTGCTCAGATGTGGAGTATGTGAAATTCTCTACCATGTAATCGAATATGGCCTTTGCCTTTGAATAAACATCTGGTTTATCGTCAGCTATCTGGTGTGCCAAGTTTCTTATCTGAGGTGCTGATGGGTTGATCATTATATCTGGTATGCCATCTCCATCCCTGTCACTCGTGCCCAATGCAGTATCATCCTCTTTCACGGACCACTCATCTCCTGTGTACTGGTTTTTTATGCTCTGTGGTATGTCATCCACCGTGCCGCTTGAGTCCATCTTCCAGACCAGAGTGGATGTTTTTATCCTCATCTGTATCGTTATTATGTCTTCCCTGTCAAAAGTACCGAGGCTTCCTTCCCATATATCCCATTCATATCCATATTTCATCTTGCTGTCTGTTGGATATGGATTCATTTTCATATCCACTACATCCTGCACATTCTTCCTGCTTATGACCCTAGGAAGGTCAAGTGTATAGTCTCCAGTGCCAGAGAGAGTTATTCTCCTCTCAACGGTGAATTCCGCCTCCTTTGGGAGAACTCTTCCGTACCCAGGAACATTGTTGTTTATCAAATCCTGAAACTGGGGTGAAAGCAAGAGAAATACCAAAAAAATTACTAAAACCGTTAAAACTATTCCTTTGATAATCCCACCACCTCTTTTCCTAGGTGGCTCTGGAGGCCTGTAGGTCTGCGTATGAGGTGCAGAGTATTCATAATCCTCAGGGGGAGCGCCAAAATATGGAACATCATCTTCCATAAAACTCACTAATCCCTGAAGTATTAAAAATTAATGGTTAAAAAATGGTAAAGGGGTTTATTCTCTCTTTCTGTAGAGAGCAAAGGCGATTCCTGCCATTGACAGGGCTAGGAGCGCAGTTACTGCTTCAAATCCAGGTACAGTGTCCTTCTTTACTGTCTGAGGCTGTGATGCTGGCTGTCCCTTCACAAGAAGTGTCATCGTAGATGATGGGGCATTTGGATTTGAATCCTTGTAACCTGCCTTGTGCGCTACTACTGTAAGGGTGTATGATATATCATCTGTCACCTTGGGGGCTTTGAAGGTTATAACTGCCTGTCCATTTTCATTTGTAGGACCAGATACTGTAACATTTGCACCGGTTATTGAAGGCTCCACTCTGACCTCTATGTTCGCGCCTGAAACTGGCTGTCCTCCGGAAGTCACTGTAACAGTTATCTGTGTGCTGTTTCCACTACCTATCTCTTCATAGCCCTTTTCTATGCTCACAGAAAGGGAGGGAAGTTCCTCAGGATGCACTGTTACAGATATAGACTTGCTGGCGTGTACATATCCGGGCTTGTACGCTGATATTGTCAAAGAAACATCTGTAGGCTCATCAACAACAGGTGCTGTGAATGTTATCTTTGCCATTCCATTCGCATCTGTGGTGAGTTCTGATGATGAAAGGCCTCCACTGCTTGCGCTCACTACCACTTTTGCTCCTTCAACAGGATTTGCTCCATCTGTAACTGTTACTGTTATTGTCATCTTTCCATTTGAGTTCACTGAAGTTGATGATGGAATGACAGTCATATCAAGATTTCCAGAGATGGTGTGATATACATTGAGGAATGTGAACTTATTGTTCACTCCATTTATCATTGCCTGAAATCCTTCGTATTTCTCACCGTTATAGTACTGAAGGCCTGTGAGATATGCGAGTACGACAACTGCAGTGTCGTCATAGAGAACACCCTGGGCCTCTTTTACATACTTCTGCAGGTCTTCCACCGTCTTTGCTGTTTTTACCTTCTCCATAACTGAGTCAAAGGCAGGGTTGGAATAGTGCATGAAGTTGTTGGCATTTCCCGTAACGAAGTTATTCAGATAACTCGGGTCAAGAGGATAGTTGAACTGAGTCATTATCATGTCAAAGTTGCCGTTATTCATATCAGCACTTATGTTTGCTCCATCCTCCTGGACCCATGTTACATTTATACCGACGCTCTGAAGAACAGTCTCAAGGGTCTGGGCCTCTGCTGCGAGATAGTTCACCTCTGTGATTCCAACGCTCTTTATGGTTAAGCTTATGGGTGTACCATCAGGAAGATCTACAAATCCATCACCATCTTTATCGGAAAATCCTCCTTTTGTGAGTATTGACATGGCCATCGACTTATCAAATGGCCTTGCAGGAAGAGAAGTATTGTACCAGAACAGATTGTCCCTTGGAATTATGGAATCTCCCTTTATGCCGCTGTTCTGAAGGGTCTTTGAAACGAAGAAGTCCTTGTCCACAGAATAAGATATAGCTTTCCTGAAGTCGGAGTTGTTGAGTGGGGCGTTTGCACAGTTGAATACCATTTCAACGGTCTTTGTTGTAACGGGCTTAACAATGTTAGCACCCTGAACCTGGGATTTGTAATAAGCATCTATGTTTTCAAGTATAACATCTATCCTACCATTGTTAAGGTCATCTACCATTGCCTTATCTGTGCCTGAAATAACGAAAGTGACTGAATCAACATATGGCCTTCCCATGAAATAATGAGTGTTTGCGTTTATGGTTATTGTGGGTGCTGTGAATGTGAAATCCACGGTCACATAGTCAAATTCGCTCATGTGATGTATTGTTATTACTCCATTCTGGCCGTCCAAATCATAATCAGAGGATGAGAGAATGGTCTCATTCTTCCAGTTTGTCCTCTGGAAACTACCATTATACATGACAGGACCGTAGATATGAATGGTTACAGACTGAACATCGGTATGTGGCAATGTGAAAGTGACATTGTCACCGCCCTTTCTTGTAGCTGGGTTTGTAGGGTCATTGAGAGTTATATTGGTGTCTGTACCTGTCATTGTTCCATGTTCATATCCCATAAATGGTCCTGTACCAACAGGGGAGTTTGCGCTCCCATCCTTTATTATCGGAACCATCAGAGACTTTGTAAAGAATTCACTGTTCGGCTCCTTGAGGACGAACTGAACGGTCATATCATCCACAGCACTTACGCTCTGTATTGGAGAGACATAATCGTGATAGATCCCGCTTCCAGCCATATACTGGTTGTATGAATATACCACATCTGCAGATGTCAGAGGAGATCCATCAGTAAATGTAACTCCACTTTTGAGCTTTACAGTTACAGTAACATTGTCTGATCCAACAGTCCAGCTATCTGCAAGCCAAGGAAGTATTCCCTCAGTGGGCTTATAAACAGCGAGAGAGTCATATAACAGTCCCATTATCCAGCTATCTTCAGTGGCCTGCAGTGGATTTGTGGTTTCTGGGGCCTTATAAACTCCCGCTACAAGATTTCCCCCGAATTCCTTTGTAGTGGCCGTTCCAGTATAGGTAAATCCGCCCACAACTACCAGAAGCATGCTTGTTGCCACCAGCAATGTGAGGGCAATGCTCTTTACCTGCTTTCTTTCCTTATTTTGCGTCATTTTCTTCCTCCTTAACATTTATTAACTGATTCATAGCGTGGTTAGAGAGAGGAAGGGAAGTCTCATATATATATCTTTCTCTATCAGGTAGGATTTTTCAATTTCCCATCTAAAAATAGTTTCACAGCCTCTGGAAGGCACTTATGCTCCTCTTCAAGCACCCTTTGAGCCAGAGTTTCCACGGTGTCATATATTTATTAATAAAAAAATATATTAAGATAGAGTAATCGAACCTTCTCCAGCACCTGAAACCTTGAATATGTATCCACTTTCAACGTCATCATTGTTTATTCTTATCTGATCTCCAGTATCTATAAGATCATCTCCGTTAAGGTCGTACCAGACCACGCCGTTTCCATCTGGAGAATTCGCAGTCACGGGGAATGTAGAGTTACGAATAAGATATGTACCATCTGGCCTCTGAATAGAATAGGCAAGACTGTAGGGATTAATATCGTGTGCTGAAAGTTGTAAGGTCCAGTTCGTTTCTCCTATTTTTTGAGCGACAAAAGCTATAGGTTGTGGAGGTGGGGTTTTAGTCGACTCCATACTAGCTACCATTAGCCACAACTCTTCAGGCATTATATATGTCTCATTTCCGAAAGTATATTTTTTGAAGGTGTACTCATACGTGAATTCCTTCCCTTTGTACAGAGTAAAATCTCCTTTAACGACCATGTATGCGTGGGGGTCGCTTTCCGTGCTTTTGCACTGAATAAGGCTCACGTCATAACTAGCGTTATAGTTCACATCAACAGCAAAATCCCGTATCTTCACTTTATCGCCTTCATGGAAATCCTTCGGCGTGTAGCTTTCAGGACTTCCATCCCCATCATGGTCATACTGCTCCAGAAATTCCTTGTATGTCATCTCTTTTTCCCCAACACCGCCTCCGAGCAGCAGGACAGCGGCAATTGCTGAAACAACCACTATGGCTGCCACCACTATTGCTATAATCGCCTTTTTGTTAGAACTCTTTGGAAGTGGTGCGGGTTGGGGTGTGTATCCATGACCATAGTATGCTTGCTCAGGTGCCTGAAGCATGACCCCACAGCTTGGACATTGGACTGTGCCTTCAGGAAGTTCTGTTCCACAATTTGGGCATCTCACGGTAATTCACCGAGACTCCATTGAAAAACATTATTTAAGTCTTTCTAAATGTATAAGTATTCCTACGAACATTATATCTTTATTCTCCCTTCAAGAAACAGTTTCACAGCCTCTGGAAGGCACTTATGCTCCTCTTCAAGCACCCTTTGAGCCAGAGTTTCCACGGTGTCATCGTCTTTTACTGGAACGCATCTCTGAAGTATTATTGGCCCTCCATCTATATCCTCCGTGACAAAATGCACCGTGCATCCTGAGACCTTCATTCCTGATTCAAGCACAGCTTTATGCACCCTCTCCCCATAGAATCCTTTTCCTCCAAACAAGGGAAGAAGGGCAGGATGGATATTGATTATCTTCCCCCTGTATTTGTTTATGAAATATGGAGTGAGGGCTCTCATATACCCTGCAAGGACTATGAGGTCCGGTTTGAATGGCTCTATAGCTTCTATTATTTCCTTCTCATGCTCTTCCCTGCTCTTTCCCCTGTGGTCTATGTATATGGGCTCTGCACCGTGCTTTCTGGCCCTTTCAAGTGCATATGCATCCTTGTTGTTGGAAACAACTGCGCTCACTCTTGCATCCCTTATATAACCGGAATCTATCGCATCCAGTATGGATTGGAGGTCAGTGCCTCTTCCCGAGGCGAGAACAACTATTGACTTCAAGTAACTATCTCCTTGAGCTTATCCATCTTTATTGCCCTTTTTATCTCCATTGCGAGGCGCCTTCCTGTGCTCATGGGCTTCCTCCATAGAGCATTTCCATATGGATGGCCCACGGACATGTGCACATTGGTACCTCCACCTATTCTCGGTGCCACATCATATATGTAAAAATTCAGGTCCTTATCAACGGTTGTTTGAAGGCAGAAAGGTCCGATTATTCCCGGAGGATAGTATTCCTGCGTGGCCTTAACGAACTTCTCTCCGAGAGCAAAGACCTTTTCAAGCAGGGATTCCCTCAGAGTTGCTGAGTTGTGCCCTGTCACGGTGTATTCTGGCACGAATTGATGCTCTGGAAGGGTCAGCTGCTGCGGTGCAGGTAGTCTGACATGGCCATCAAGGGAGGTTTCAAATCTCCAGTCTATTCCAAGGAGTTCAAGTTTTTCTCCCTCTTCCTCAATAGGTGAATAGAAGAAGTCAAAGTTAAACACAGGACCTATGACATAGCGCTCTATTCTCGCATTTTCCAGCAATTCTGGCGTTATTACTCCCTGCTTTATCAGCTTATCAGCCTTTTCCCTGTATTCTTTATAAGAAGCGGCTGTGAAGAAACCTCGCTCCAATTTCTTAACTGCGTGGTGCATCTTCACTATGACCAGCTCGTTTATATCCTCTGGGTTCTCTATCCTCTCAGGATATGGTAGCCCTGCCTTTTCTAAAAGCCAGTAGTAATCCCTCTCTCCACCGCGGTCCTCACTCCTCAGAAGGTTTCTAGAACCCACAAGAGGAACCATGAACTCGTCCTCAATCCTCTCAACACTTGCGTAAGAGGTGAATGAGCGGTTTGATATGAAAAGGACATTATCATCCCTCAACTTTTTCTGATTCTCTTCCTTTAAGATGTCGGCGAATTTATCCAGCACCCATGCTTCATCAACCATACCCCTCTTAACCCTGCCTTCTTCATCCCTGAATGCCCTGAAATATCTGGTGTATGTTTTCTCCCTTCCTTTCTGAGCTATGGCCAGGGTTCTGAATCCTTCTTCCACAGCACCATCAAAGACATCCAAAGCTGAATGCGATGCTATCGCGCCTATCTTTATCCTATCATAATCGTACTGCTCAACTATCTCCTGAATGAGCTTTCTGTCAATCATGGGATTACCTCTCTCCGCAATCTTCGGTGGTATATTTAGATTAGCGGGTTGGGAACTTCGGTGGAGCAAAAGTATTATAAAGGGATATGGTTAGGGGGAAATCCCAGTTATAAAGGAGGCAAAAAATGGCAAAGAAAGCCAGAGCAAGAGCCGCAGCGAGAAAGATGCGTGAAGCGTGGAAAGCCAAGCAATGGTACAGGATAGTGGCACCTGATATGTTCAACGGTGCTGAGCTAGGTGAAACCCCAGCTAGAGAACCTGATATGCTCATCGGAAGGGTAAGCGAAGTGAGCTATCAGGACCTCACAGGAGACTTTACAAAATCCCACATAAAGCTGTACTTCAAGATAAATGCGATAAAGGGCATGGATGCTGCCACGGAGTTCATAGGCCACAGCATGACCAGTGATTATCTCAGAAGACTCACCAGAAGGAGAAACAGCAAGATAGAGGATGTTGTGGATGTAAGGACCAAAGACGGCTACAAGATAAGGATGAAGACGGTCTCCATATCTCTGGGAAGGATTTCAAGCTCTCATCAACACCTTGTAAGGATGAAGATGGAAGAGATAGTAAAGAACAGGGCTGCGGCATCAACCATGGCAGAGCTGATAAAGGCCTCAATAAATGGAGAGCTTCCCAAAGAGATAGCGAAGGAGTGCAAGAAGATACATCCTCTAAAGAGGGTTGAAGTTAGAAAGTCCGAGATTCTGGAGAAACCGAAGATAACAAGGGAAGAAATCATGGAAGAGAAGAGCGAAGAGGAATCCATGAAGGAGCTGGAAACCATAGAGGGAGTAGGGCCTGCAAAGGCGAAGATCCTCTATGATGCTGGATATAAGACTGTGGAAGATGTTAAAAAGCTCAGCCTTGAAGAGCTTGAAAACATAGAAAAGCTCGGAGAGGCCACAGCTAAGAAGATTTACTCTGCGCTCCATCCCGAAGACTCTGAAAATGCCGAGGAATAAACAAAAAGCCGAGGTGGCTCAGCCTGGTGGAGCGTCGGACTCATAGGGACTTCTGAGACGCTCGTCCCGGGAAATCCGAAGGTCACGGGTTCAAACCCCGTCCTCGGCACTTCCAAAGGAGGCATTAATTGGAAAAAGAAGAGGCGATAGCCATACTGGACAACAGGGAAAGAATGCGTGAGATAGATAGAAACAACATGCTCTCCTCAATTCTCAGCCTCCCCGAGCAGCTTGTTGAGGGTATGGAGAGCGGAAACCGGGTTGAAATCCCATATTTCAGGCCTGATAACATAGTCGCCTGCGGAATGGGTGGGTCCGCCATAGCTAGCGAAATAGTAGCCTCATGGCTATCTGAAAGGCTCAGGATTCCCTTCATAACAAACAGAAACTACCACATTCCCTCTTTTGTTGGTAAAAATACCCTTGTCCTCGCAATCTCCTACTCTGGAAATACCTATGAAGTGCTGAACATGGTTGAGGAAGCCATGGAAAGAGGAGCTAAAGTGATAGGAATATCCTCAGGAGGGAAACTGAGAGACATACTGGAAGATGATTATTATTTCATAGAACTTCCATCGGGTTTACAGCCAAGGGCTGCCCTTGGATATCTGGTTGCTGCGATGGGCAGCGTCATGAAGTCTCTGAAAATATATGACCCTGATGTTGAGATACTCTCCATATCTGCCCACCTTAAATCCCTAAGGGAAAAGCTCACTCCTTCCAGAAAATACGAGTACAACGAGGCGAAAAGAATAGCGTGGCAGATATACGGCACAATCCCTGTTATTTACTCCTATGGTTCCTATGTGTCCGCAGCCAACAGGTGGCACACGCAGCTAAATGAGAATTCAAAGGTTCTCTCATTCTACGGTGAGCTGACAGAGATGGATCACAACGAGATAGTTGGATGGGATTCTGATGCCAAGGGATTTTCCGCTGTGTTTCTCAGGGGAAATGAGAGCGCTCTCCTCTCAAAGGTTGTGGACTTCACAAAGGGCATCATAGAAAAATCAGGTGGAAAGGTTGTTGATGTCTGGGCCGAGGGAGATTCCTCTCTTGAAAGGATGTTCTCCCTCATCTATAAGGGAGATTTTGTCAGCTACTATCTGGCAATGCTTAAAGGGGTGGACCCGAGCCCTGAGGATGTAATTGAGAGGTTGGATGAAATACTTTAATATTGGTGCTATTTTAGAGCCGGTGATACCATAAAGCTCTTCGGAGTTGATATAGACCCTGATACTGGTATAATAAATGGTGCAAAGAAGACCGTGAGACGGCTCAGCGACATGAAGGGATATTTTCAGGATATAAATGAATGGGAGCACATGCTTGAAGAAAACCCGACAATCTATGAGGTTTATGCCATAGAGCAGGAGGAAAAGGAAGGCGACCTGAACTTCGCAACAACCGTGATACATCCCGGAAAAGTGGGAAATGAGTATTTCATGACAAAGGGCCATTACCATTCAAAATCCGACAGAGCAGAGCTTTATCTATGCCTGAAAGGCAAGGGTATGCTGCTATCTCAGGATATAAATGGGAATGCCAGCTGGGTTGAGATGGAGCCCATGAGGATGGTCTATGTTCCTCCCCATCATGCGCACCGCACCATAAACACAGGGGATTCTCCATTAATATTCCTCGCCATATATCCGGCAGATGCAGGCCACGACTACGGCAGCATAGCTGAGAAAGGCTTCTCAAAGATAGTTGTTGAAGAAAATGGAAAAACTGTGGTTAAGGACAACCCAAAGTGGCTGAGTTGAGGGATTAAATTATTCCCATATCGCTCAGCTTCTCCGGTAGATATGTGTCTGTGACATAGTCCAGACCGTACTTTGCCAGAGCCTGCTGCTCTGCCTTCTTCTTTATCTCAAGCATGGTCTTTATCTCCGAAATCCAGAAATCTGTCTGGAACCTAGGATCGGATAGCTCAGCTTTAAGAGCTTCTATGTCCCTTTCATTTAGCTTATCCGTAGGCAAATCATAGTTCAATATGTCAGAAGCGGTTACCCCTACGAATTCAGCTGTTGGCGTAGCCAGATACTCGGATAGATGGGCTGTTTTTATGGCTCCATATGCCACGGATGCGAAAATCCTGAATGACCATGGGTCTCCATCTGTAAAAACCACAACGGGCAGATTGAGCTCTTCGTTCATCCTTTTCAGGAACCTTCTTGTACTGCGGGCTGGCTGACCCTTTAGATGCACCAGTATAGCCCTCTCCTTCTCATCAAATCCGTTCTCCACAAGTCGGTCAAACATACCTCCTGTCTCTATAGCTATGACAAAATCAGCATCCACATCAACGAATTCTATCTTATCCTTCTCAACATTGTAAGGTATGGTGTATCCTGAGTCGCCAACATCGTCCCTGCAGTTTATCCTCTTCTTCACACCCTTTCTATTGGTCTCATTTATGGTTATGTTTCCTATTACCCTCGCTCCGTCCTCTTCAGGCCTGAGCTTGAAGTCCTCTCTCAAGTATCTTGTAATTATCTCCAAGTCTTCCACTAGGTTATTGGATTCGTCCTGCGCATGGAACTTGGCATCTCCCCACCCCTCAGATATGTAGTACATCTCTCTAAGGGTTGATGACTTGTTCTCCCTTATCATGTCCTTTATGAAGTCCAGCATATAGAGGGTTCTGAGGAGCATGTACGCCCCGTCAAGCTTCTTTGCGCTCCGCTGTCCATAGCTGTTCCCGTACTTCCAGACCCCGTGCTTTATATCAAAAACTATGTTGTTCTTGGTCCTCACAGGTATTTTCATGGAGGGTATCTTTCCAGCCTTTATCTGCTCGTATATCTCCTCTGCGATTTCCTCAAGCTTTTTCACCGCTTCATTCTGGCTCTGCCTGCTCACTGACTCACCTCCTCGCCAAGCTCTATAACCTGAGATTTCTCTATGTTCCAGTCTCCGGGCAGGGGTTCTGCACCCACGACATAGACAGGATTAACATTTTCCACATATAGGTCCACATCCTCATAATCCCCTCTCTCGCTTCTTAGTTTAAGATGTATCTCAAGCTTTTCTGTTGGATCAAGTGCTATTTCCCACATGATCCCCCTTCCATCAGCCTTGCCCTCAGGTTCCATGGATATTATGTCGTCCCTCTCTATTTCTGCATATAACCTGAATTTTGCCCTCTTTTCCATGTAATTTATCACCTCAATATCAACATCGTATTTCTCATCAGCATACCTGCTTCTGGAATCAACCCAGAGTATGCCCATTATCTTTGTTATAGTCCTGTCTATTGGAGGCACAGGCTTTCCTACGATCTCTGCGGATTTCCTAGCAATCTCTGGAATCAGTTTCTGCACTATCTCAAACTTGCTCCTGACCTTCTTCTTCTTTTCCTGCTTCTTTATATGGAATCTCAGATGGCGAGCGCACTCCTTCAGCGCCTTGTCTATCTCATCCAGAATCTCAGGTATGTCCGCTATGGCCTCCTTAGCCTCTGAGGTATATGGAACTCTGGTTGATGCTATGTGCACGAGTATCACAGCAGGTCCTGTTGGAATCCCTTTACCTCCCTTCTGTTCCAGTCCGTACTGCTTCCAGTTCACCCTCTCAATCGCGTGGGTGATTGCACATGCCCCTTGCTGATAAAGTAATGGAACGCGGTTTGCGAACCTCAGTATCTCCACAGGCTGGTCCTTTGGAAGATTTCCCCCATACACTATTCCGACTTCAACCTGAAAAGGATTCCCTGAATACACAGCAGGTTCACGGGTGACAGGGGGAACATAGTATTCGGGTTTGTACTCATCCATGACATTTCTAAGGCCTTTCTTTATGAGATGAGCGCCTATTGGTGAGAGGCAATCGGATGGCGGAGCCATTATCTTCACCTTCTTCATGGCCTCAACCAGCCTCTTTGCCTCATCCACCCCTATATCCTTCGGTCTTTTTTTAGGGTCTATGCCTGCAACTGAGCATATCTCCTCTGCAACCCTTGAACTAACCCTTGAAAATTCCGTGGAAAGGAAGGAGTTCAGCTGCCTGTTTTTGGAGTGTTTCAGCATTTTCAAAAGGGTTCCCAGCTCCACCCCATATGGATGAGGCTTTATCTCCACAGTCTTTTTCGGAAGTTTATCGGTGGCCCGCTCAAATATGTACTTCTTTCCGTTTTCTATGTATGTTATGCGGGCGTGAGGGTTAACGATTGCGGTCCTTCTCAGATACTCATACACCGATTGCTTTCCCCTTATCAGCCTTCCTTTTATGTAAACCTCAATCCTAGTTCCATGCTCAACCTCATCCCAGAGAATGACATCCTCCTTTATGACTTCGGGTTTGTTATGCTTTG
>Ga0256833_1002096_pt1 | contig 14326 bp, 12 predicted proteins | sample 356284metaG_FD_190535 | JGI IMG/M metagenome (GOLD analysis project Ga0256833, IMG submission 190535) | Hydrothermal vent microbial communities from Mid Atlantic Ridge, Atlantic Ocean - 356-284 | ecosystem: Environmental > Aquatic > Marine > Hydrothermal vents | place: Atlantic Ocean: Mid...
TCTAACGGTCAAAGCCCCTCCGCCGGGAAAAAGAGAAAAATCCGTTTATTTTTGGCCTACTTTAGGCTAAAAATAGCTCTAAGAACTATGCCAGCGATCCTTCTCGTCGTCAAACAGGGGGCCAATATTCCGGAAAGGATTAAAGATGCCCTGAAGAGGCACTTTCTGGATCGTGGTTTTTCGATCATCAGAAAGCCTCGCGAAGATGAGGACGTGCGGGGGATTGTTGTTCTCGGGGGAGACGGAACCCTTTTGCGTTCCGCTCCCCTGGCCTATCGTCTGGGGGTTCCTCTTCTGGGGGTCAATCTGGGCAAGCTCGGGTTCCTTACCGAGATTACCGAGGAAGAAGTCGAAGAGGTCTTCGAAGATTTTGCCCGGGGGAAATGTAAAATCGAAGAGAGAATCCTCCTTGAGATTCATCATCAAAAAGAGACTTTCTGGGCCTTAAACGAGGCCGCTATTTTAAAAGGCCCTTTAGGGCATATGATTCACCTCAAGGTGGAGTATGGTTCCAGACTTTTGACCATCTATCATGGAGACGGCCTCATTATTTCCACCCCCACCGGATCAACCGCTTACAATCTTTCTGCCGGGGGGCCTATCGTTCATCCTCAAAGCGATTCTCTTATCCTTACCCCGATCTGCCCTTTTATGCTGAGTGCCAGGCCTATCGTTATTCCTCCTCAGAAAGAAATAAGGGCCTCGCTCCTTTACAGGGCGGAAGAAGTCCATCTCATTGTAGATGGTTATATAAATCGGACCGTTTCTCTGGGGGAAGAGATAAAGATCAAAAAAGCGCCGGGAGCGCTCAAACTGGTGCGCTCACCGACGCGGGATTACTTTGAGATCTTGAGGGTCAAACTGGGCTGGGCCGCCAGAAATGTTTAAGCCTCTTCGCCTTCTTCTTTGCGGATCTTGGCCAGAAGACGCTCCTTTTCTTTTTCCATGGCCTCTTTGCCGGCTTCGATAGCCTCTTTCAAGGTTGCCGTTTTTTCTTCAAGGAGATCCTTACCCTTGTAAATGACTTCGTCAGCCTTTTCCTTGAGTTCTTCTTTTAGCTCTTCGGTTTTCTCTTCCAGGCGGCATTTGGCCAGTTCGACTTTTTCTTCCAGTTCTTCTTTGGTGTTGACCAGACGCAACCGGGCTTCTTCTGCCGCCAGACGGGCCTTTTCGCGCAATTCCTCGGTAGTGTCTTTCAGAGTTTCCCTTATTTCGCGACCGCTTTTAGGAGCCAAAAGAAGAGCTATTCCAGCACCAACCAGCCCTCCCAGGACAAAAGAAAAAGCCACGGTAGAGAACGAAAATTTTTTTTCTTCCATCATAAGGTTTCACCTCCTATCGGTAATCTTCTTTTCAGGGTTTTGAGTGCTACCTGCAAACCTCTGGCCACGGCAGCCACCTCAATGGCCGCTTCGGCCACGTTTTTAGAAATGACTTCTGCTACGACTTTGGTTGCCCTTCCAGTTTCCTCAACCGCTTCAAAAATTTGATTGGTCTTGGCGATCTTGGCCTTAAGGTCTTCCACTATGGTGTTTAAATGCTGCAGGAGCTTTTCTACCTCTCCTAAAACTTCAGGGACATCTTTTTGGACCTTTCCGGTAGTCTCTTCAAGAAGGGCGTTAACTTTTTCAAGGGTTTGTTTTATTTCGTCTGAAAGATCCCGGAAAATTTCCTGAAAGGTCTCAAGCAGTTCTTTGGCTGCCGGGGGTAGAGGAGAGAGATCTTCCAGGAGGCGTTCAAGTCTTTGAGAAAGATTGCTAACGTTATCAAGGGTTTGCTGGGTGCTGCTGATGACGGGCTTTATCTCTACATCAAGATCCATGACCACGGTGCGGATCTCTGAAAGGCTCTTATCTACCTCAGCCAGGGTGTTTTTTAAACGGCCCAGGAATCCAATAAGATAAAAGACCAGTACTGCGACCGAGACTCCGGCGGCAATTCCGGCAACATAAAGGGCCTGCTGAAGATCCATCTTCTCCTCCCGGTATGTTGGCTTTTGAATTTTTGCGAGGTTAGTTTTAAATTAAGTCGGGCTTTTTGATAAAGCAAGAAAAAGTTTAAAGGATAAGAATAGGTGTCTAAAAAGCGTTTAGAAGCGATTTTTGAAAGTATTGCCCGCCAATTACAAACCAAAAATTTTAAAAGATTTTCTCAGAAGAAGTTACTGGAGCCCCCTTTACCGGAGAGTAATAAACGCGATGAAATCCTTTTTGAAGAAGCCGCTTTCTGGCTTTCTCTTTCTCCGCCCTTCAATCAAAAAGATTATCCGGAGCTCATCGCTTTAAGTGCTCAGAAGAGATTGGAGCAGGAGGGGTTTTATGTCCCTGTCTCTCAAAATCTGGCTCAAAAGGCGGTGAGGAGCTTCTTAAAGACACACGGGATCGAACGTAAATATCTAGGCTACGAAGTCCCCCCGGACCTTGCCGTTTCTATTATTTTCAAAAGCTCTGAAGAGGATCTAAAACGTCGCCTGGATTTCCTGGAAGAATATTCTTCTTTGTATTGTGCTTCCTGGTTGGCTCAAATCCTTTCCTTTTTTGTGGAAAAACGGTTGCCGGAAAGAAAGCTTTGTCTTGAAAGAGTGCAAAAACTTTTCTTGGAGGCCCTGGAAAAAGGCTATATTAAGGAGTTCTCTTCCAAAGACCTGATGCTAATGGCTGGAGAGATCCTTAAAAAGGGAATTTGCCAGGAATTTTTCGTTTCTCCCTCCAAACTCTTTTCTGTTTTTAAAAAGCATCTCGGAAAGGACAGCAAAGTATCTTCAACCCTAGAGATGGCCCTCTGGGCCCTTTTTTTAGGCCAGACAGAAGAAGCCCTCTTCTGGGTTGAAAAGACACAAAAGGACTGGATCTTTAGCTTTCTTGAAGCCCTTTGTCTTTATTACCAGGGAAATATCGGGCTGGCCCTGGAGAAGGCCGATCTTTCTTTAAGCCTCTTTCGGGCAGGATCAAAAACAAAATATCCCCTGAAACTCGGGATATGGGGCGTTTTTCTGGCCAGGATTCTGCTTGCCGGGGGAAGAAGCCTTCGTAAAGAAGCTATTATTTATCTAAAAAAGCTTATCAAAGAAGAACCCCTTTTATCTAAAACCATGCTCCGCGAATATCTCAAGTATCTTCGTCATAAAGGGAGTGAAGTTTTTCTTTCTCCGCGAAGTCCTATAGATCACCTTTTTTGTGCCTGGATTCTGGAGGGAAAACTTCAGGCCTTTGATGAAGATTCCGAAGATGAGTTTTCCGAAGTCTTCCTGGAAAGTTTGAGATTTTTTCAGGAAATTTATGAAAGGGAAGGTCTCCTTTTCTGGGCGGCGGAAATAGCCCGCACTTTGGCCGTCCTCGGAGATCAGGAGGCCCGGGATTGGCTTGAAGAAAGGGGGCTTCTTTTTAAGGGATCTTCCTCAAGCCCTTCCTGGAAGCGGGACCTTGAAAATCTCAGGCAATTGCTACAGGAGGGGAACTTTGGAGAGGAGAAAAGGCGTCTCGTATGGGTCCTTGATTTTGAAAACCAGCAAATCACCCCCCTCGAACAAAAAAGAAAGAAAGATGGTTCGTGGAGTAAAGGGCGCCGTGTATCTCTCAAGAGGCTCTTTGAAAGGGATTACGATCCTATCTCTTCTGAAGACGAACGGGTGCTGGCTTATATAAAGAAGGAAGAATACTACGGGGGCTATGATTATATTTTTGAGCCCGAGGTCTTTTTAGCTCTGGTGGGGCATCCAAGGGTGTTTGAGGCCAAGACTTTTACACCGCTTGAACTCGTAGAAACTCTGCCGGAAGTGATTCTTCGGGAAGAAAAGAAAGGGCTGAGGCTCCTTGTTGACCCCTATGTGCCCAGTAGTTCTTCCACCCGTATTTATCTGCTCCGGGAGGGAACGAAGATCAAAGTTGTTCGCATTACCCCGGAGCTACGGTCCCTTTCCGATATTCTGGGGAAAAAGGGACTCTTTTTCCCGAAAGAGGCGGAGGGAGATTTAAAGGAAATTCTTTCTTCTTTATCAGAGAAATTTTTTCTGAATTCTGATCTGCAACCTGAAGAGGCCTGCGAGGTCCCTCCCGAAAGGCCTCTCCATCTCATTTTGCGACCGGCAGGGGAGGGGCTTGAGCTTACGGTCCGAGCCAGGCCTTTAGGGCCCAAAGGGCCCTCTTTTCTCCCCGCAGAAGGCCCAAAAAGATCTACGGCCCGTCTTGAAGGGAAGCTCCTTACCACTCTAAGGGATTTGAAGCGTGAAAGATTACTTTTCGAGAAGCTGGGAAAGGCTCTCGAAAATCTTAAAGGGCTGGAAGCTTTTGAGGCTGCTCAGTGGCGGGCTCCAGACCTTGAGACAGCCCTTAATCTTTTGGAAGTTCTTGAAAGGTTACCTTCAGAAGATTATTTACTCTTCTGGCCTGAAGGCCGCCCTTTTACGGTAGTTTCTGCCCCTGATGATATACCTCTTACCGGAAAGAGTCTCTCTGACTGGCTGGAGGTCGATACTCCCGCAAAAATTCTTGATGGAGAAGTTAGTTTTTCAGAAATTTTGAGACGCTTCCCCAAAAAGCCTTCCCGTTTTATCCCCATAACCGAAAAGCGTTTTCTTGCCCTGCGAGAAAATCTTTACCGGCGCCTGCGGGAGCTGGCAGAGCTTGCTGAGATCAAGGGCGGGCAGGTTCGTCTCCACCCTTTAAGGGCCTATCTCCTTGCTAAAGAGGGAATATGTCCTTTCAAAGGAGACAGAGAGTGGGAGGAATTTCGCCAGAAGCTGGAAAAGGCCTTATCCCTGAAACCAGATGTCCCCACAGGGATTAAAACCAGGCTACGCCCCTATCAGGAAGAAGGATTTGTCTGGCTGCGGAGGCTTTATGAGGCCGGTCTCGGAGGATGTCTTGCCGATGATATGGGCCTCGGGAAGACCATCCAGACCCTTGCTCTTCTTCTTTCTGTGGCTCCAAACGGTCCTTCGCTGGTGGTTGCTCCGGCCTCGGTGCTTTCGGTCTGGCAGGAAGAGATAAGGCGCTTTGCCCCTGCCCTGGAGGTCATCCCTCTCGGGGAAATAGAAGAGAGAGAAAAGGCCCTTTCCGGCTTACAACCCGCTCAAGTAGTTCTGGTTTCTTACGGCCTTCTTCAGCAGGAGGAAACGGCCCGTCTTTTAGCCAGGACAGACTGGAACGTGGTAGTTCTTGACGAAGCGCAACACATCAAAAATTACCGCACCAAAAGGGCCCGTCACGCCCTGAAACTAAAAGCCCGCTTTCGTCTGGCCACTACCGGAACCCCTATTGAAAATCGACTTGAAGAACTCTGGACTATCTTTCGTTTTCTTCAGCCCGGGTTACTCGGAAGCCTCGAGGATTTCAGGCGTCGGTTTGTCTTGCCCATCGAAAAATCAGATGATGGGGAGGCTCGCAGGCGGCTGAAAAGACTTCTGCGTCCTTTTATCCTGAGGCGCCTCAAGACGGAAGTGCTTAAAGAGCTTCCACCGCGCACAGAAACCGTCTTGCGGCTGAAATTCTCTCCTCAGGAACGAGAACTTTACGAAAATTTGCGTCTCCAGGCCCTGCGTAGTCTGGAAAATGTCAGCGAAAATCCGGCAGCACGGCTGGAAGTCCTCACGCAACTTTTGAGATTACGGCAGACATGCTGTAGCCCGCGACTTATAGATTCCTCCCTTTCGATCCCTGAAACCAAACTTTCGGCCCTGGTTGATCTGCTGGAAGAGATCCTTTCCGGGGGACACAAGGTCCTGATTTTTAGCCAATTCGTAAAGTATCTGCACCTTATAGAAGAAGCCCTTTCCAGAAAGGGAATACCTTACTTTCTCCTTGAGGGGAGTCTTTCAGCCCGCAAGAGGGAGGAGCTGGTAAGACGTTTTCAGCAGGAAGAAGCCCCGGTATTTCTCCTTTCTCTTAAAGCCGGTGGAGTAGGGCTTAACCTTACCGCTGCAGATTATGTCATTCTCACCGATCCCTGGTGGAACCCCGCGGTGGAGGATCAGGCGGCGGATCGAGCCCACCGTATCGGCCAGAGTCGGCCGGTTACGGTCTATCGTCTGGTAATAAAAGATACCGTTGAGGAAAAAGTCATAGAGCTACACCAGAAAAAGAGGAAACTAGGGGAAGAAATCCTTTCAGATACAGGCACTCCTTCCCTTTCCCTGGAAGAATTGAAAAATCTTCTTCTTTAAAGGTTAAGGTTTTTCCCTTATAACACTACGAATAGTCTGGATCTTCCCTATGGTGTTTCTAAAGCCGGGCTTTTTGGTAAGGTGAGGTCAACTTTCACCGGTTGACGCCTTTTCAAAGCTATAGTAGCTAACGAGCGGCCATGGTTGAGATAAAACCCTTTCGAGGCTGGCGTTATAATCCTGAGCGCGTTCCTCTGAAAGACGTGCTGGCTCCCCCTTATGATGTGGTGACGCCGGAAGAACAAAAATCCTATCTTTCCCGAAGCCCTTACAATGTATTCCATCTTGAGCTTGGAGCCACCTACGAAACAGACACCGCCTCTGAGAACCGCTACACGCGCGCCCAAAAATACTGGGATAGATGGCGCCAGGAAGGCATACTTATTAAAGAGGAAAAACCAGCTCTTTATCTCTATTGCCTGCGTTTTCCCTGGCAGGGGCAATTCTTGAAACGGCGGGGAATTATTGCCCTGGTTCGTCTGGCCCCCTGGCAAAGTCGAAAGATCCTTCCTCACGAAAAAACCTTTGACCGGGTTACGGAAGACCGCTTACAACTTCTTCGGGCCACCAAGGCGCAGTTTAGCCAGATTTTTTGTCTCTACCACGATAAGGCCTTAGAAAGCTTAAATATTCTTGAAGAAGAGGCCTCTTTTCTTTTCAGAGTAGAACAAAATGAAGAAGTCCACGAGCTTTCGAGGGTGACTTCCCCCAGGGTTCTGGCAGAGGTCCAGCAAATTTTTTCCAGAGAGCTTCTCTATATTGCCGACGGTCATCATCGTTATACTACTGCCTTACGCTTCATGGCCGAGATGGAAAGGCTTTACGGCAAGGAACCTCCCCGCTGTTTCCATTACATGATGATGTATCTTTGCCCCTTTGAAGAACCGGGACTTTTGGTCCTTCCCACTCATCGTCTCTTGAAGCTTCCTTTTCCTCGTGAAGAAATCCTTAACCGGCTTGCAAGATTTGGAAAAACAGAAAGATTGGCTAACCTTCCCCCGCAAGAAGATCTCGCAAAATTGCCCCCTTCAAGTTTCATCTTGTTGCATCAGGATGAAGTTTTACGTTTTTCTCTTGCCGAAGAAATCTTGAAGGGCTGGAAGGAAAGTGATCTTTCCAAAGTAGGTCTTTTACCTGTGGCGGTTTTCACCCGGCTTTTGAAAGAGGCCTTTGGTTTTTCAGAGGCCGAGCTAAAAGAGAAAGGCCGGCTAATTTATACCCCCTGGGTAGATCTTGTCCGTCACCATTCTCAGGAGGGTTGGTGGGGCTTTTTGCTTTCTCCTACGCCTTTGTCAGCCCTTGAGCAGGTGGCCAACGCTGGTCTTATTATGCCCCATAAATCTACCTATTTTCACCCCAAAATCCTTACTGGAACGGTATTTTTTGAAATTCATCCTGACAAAGGGCCTCCCTGTTAGTGACTTCTAGGGATCTTCTAACCCAGAAGCTGGATCTGCTCCGAAGGCTCTGGAAAGCGCACCGCAAAACCCTGACGGAAGACCAGGAACTGAAACACCTTTTAATTTCCCATCAAAGGGCCTTCGAAAAGGCCCAGAAGGTAATGAAAGAGACGGGGGGCGAGGCCTTTTGTGCCCGCTGTGGCCGGGAAAAGCGCTCCTGTTGCGGAGAGGATATGGAATTTCACTGTGATGACCGGCTCCTGCTGGCGAATCTCATCTGTGGAGTAGAGCTTCCTACACAAAGGACCTTTGAAAAAGGCTGTTACTTCCTCGGGAAAGAGGGCTGTCTCCTTCGTATCCGGCCTCTGATCTGCCGAAATTTTATCTGTCCAGAGCTAGCAGCCTTTCTGGGAACGAAAAAAATCGCCCTCATTCAACATAGTCTTGAAGAAGAGGCCCGGGCCCTTTTCTTTCTGGAAGAAAGGATTTCTTGTCTTCTGGCCAAATAAACCCTAAGAAAGGGGTTCAAGGTCTTTTCTCAAATTTTTTGCCAGCCATGTTACCTGCGAAACTTTCTCAAGGATCAACATGAGGTTGAAGGCTTCGGTCAGGTTTTTCCCTAGGGTAACAGCGCCGTGACCACTTAAGATGATCACCTGGGCCTCTTTGGCTGCTTCCGAAACCCGGGCGGCCAGTTCTTCAGAGCCCGGGGGAAGAAGGGGAACTTTTGTGACCTTCTTCAGGTAAATGCGGGCCTCAGGGAGATAAAATTGGGAAAAGTCTTCCCCTGCCAGATAAAGAGCCAGAGTGTAGGGAGGATGAGCGTGTATGATGGCAGAGAGGCCTTCTCTTGCTTGATAGATGGCAAGATGCATCTTGCTCTCAGAGGAAGGGTTTTTCCCTTCGAGGAGATTCCCCTCTCTGTCTAGAACCGCAATGTCTTCCGGACGCAGCTCTTCTTTGGAGACCCCTGAAGGGGTAATAAAAATCTGATCTTTTACTTTGAGGGAGAGATTGCCTTCAGGGCCGACAAGGAGCCCGGAGCCAGCAGCCCTGCGGGCAAAATCTACCAAAGTGGTGCGCGGAAATCTCATGGTCTGACCTCCTGACAATCGAGATTTATTAGCTGTCCTGTTACATGCCCGATGGCCAATTCTCCCTGACTTTTGACGACTAGATTTTTGGTTTTCCAGAGAAAGGCCTTTTTGGACCGCTTGATAAGTTCGCTTTCGAAGCCGAATTCAACCTCCAGTTTTTGGGCCGGTAAAAGGCCGCATTTGGTATTTACTTCTTCCTGTTTGAGATAACGCAGGATGGCCGGGTTGTCTTTTTTACGGGCAAAGACCCAGAAAAGATGTTTTTCTCCCGGTCTGGTAAGCTTCAGGTTCATGGTGGCGTAAAAGGCGGAAAGTTCATCGTGGACAGGGAAATGTTTGAGCTTATAAACACTTCGTTTCCCTTTTTTAAAGCGGATGACCTGGCCTCTTTTTTGATCGTAAATATATTCTTTGAGGACCTCTTTCCCTCGTCTCTTGCGCCAGATGCGGCTTTTTACAGGATAGCCATTTTTGTCAATCCAGGTTGTCCACTCGGATTTGAAAGGGAAGAAGAGCTTGACCACCCCTATAGTTTTGGACCTGGCCCGCAGTTTGATAAGAGGCCCCTCTTTCTGGATTACGAATTTGATCTTACCGGCGGTAAGGCCAAGCCAGGAAACTTTATATTTGAGGACGACCTCCTGAGCGGAAACAGGGCTAATCACAAGAAAGACAAATAGCAGACTAACGAGCAAATTTTTCACGCAAACGCTCCTCTACATTGGGTGGCACCAGGCCGGAGACGTCTCCTCCGAAACGAGCCGCTTCTTTTACGATGGTAGAGCTAATAAATATCCACTTGAACCCCGGCATTAGAAAGATAGTGTCTATCTGGCGGTTCAGGCGCCGGTTCATTAAGGCCAGCTGAAATTCATATTCAAAGTCTGAAACCGCCCGCAGGCCCCTTACGATAACCTTAGCACCCTTTTGGGTGGCAAAGTCCACCAGGAGCCCCGAAAAACTGGCCACTTCGATTCGCTCTCGACAGGGAAAGTCGGAAACGGCCTCTTTTACCATCTCAAGCCTTTCTTCCAGGCTAAAAAGGGGTTTTTTGGCCGGGTTTTCACCAATTGCGATGATAAGACGGTCAAAAATGCGAAGGGCCCTTTTGATGAGGTCGATGTGCCCGTTGGTGATAGGATCAAAGGTGCCGGGGTAAACCGCAAGAGACTCGCTCATTCTCCCCTCCGGTAGAAATGGAGCTCCGTTTGACCGTAGCGTTTTTGCCTGAATCTGGTCAAGAGGGAAGTTTCAGGGGGAAGGTCCTCTCCGGCCATCTCTTCCACTATTACCACAGCCTCTTCGTTAATAAGCTTTGGTGAAAGTTCAAGAAGTGTGCGGCGGGCCAGTCCCCTGCCATAAGGCGGCGTGATAAAGATCAGGTCAAAAGTTCCTTCTAATTTTTCAAGCCCTCGAGGGAGTTCAAGCTTAATGATACGGATGGTTTCTTCTCCGTCCAGGCGCTTAAGATTTTCTTTTACCAGCGAGAGGGCTTTCAAACTGTGATCCACAAAGACTACCTTTTTGGCCCCACGCGAAAGGGCCTCAATCCCCAGGGCCCCGGTGCCGCAGAAGAGGTCAAGCACCCGCGCGTCTTTTACTAGATTTCCCAGGGAATCAAAAAGGGCCTTGCGGACCTTGTCCATCATGGGGCGAATATCAAGGCCTTTGGGGGCAGAAAGTGAAAGACCGCGATATTTTCCGGAAGTAACACGCATAAAAAGAAAAAGCGGGGGTTTAGACCCCCGCTTTTAAGCTCAAGCCTTTTCCTACTTCATTTCTTCAAAATCGGCGTCGATCACATCATCTCCGCCCTTTTTCTCTTCTCCTGCACCTCCGGTGGTTCCCGTCGTGCCAGCACCACCGGCCTGGCCAGCCTGGGCCTGCTTGTAGGCCATCTCCGCGATGCGGTAAGAGGCCTGGGTAAGCTCTTCGGTGGCCTTGCGGATGGCCTGAACATCTTCACCCTCCATAACCTTCTTGAGGGCTTCGATCTTTTCCTGAATTTCCTTGCGCAGGTCTTCAGGAACTTTGTCTCCCAGGTCAGAAAGAGATTTTTCAACCGAGTAGATGAGGCTGTCCGCCTGGTTGCGGGCCTCGATGAGCTCTTTGCGCCGCCGGTCCTCCTCGGCATGCGCCTCGGCCTCTTTGATCATCCGCTGAATTTCTTCCTCGGTGAGACCAGAAGAAGGCTGCACCACGATGGACTGTTCCTTCCCGGTAGCAAGATCTTTGGCTGTGACGTGAAGTATTCCGTCCGCATCAATGTCGAAGGTAACCTCAATCTGTGGCACACCCCGCGGTGCAGGAGGAATGCCTACCAGCTCAAAACGGGCGATACTCTTGTTGTCTTTAGCCATGGGGCGTTCACCCTGCAGAACATGGATGGTAACCGAAGTCTGGTTGTCCGCCGCCGTGGTAAAGATCTGACTCTTGCGGGTCGGGATAGTAGTCCCCCGCGGGATGATAACCGTGAACACGCCACCCAGGGTTTCAATCCCGAGAGAGAGAGGAGTTACGTCCAGGAGAAGGACATCTTTGACCTCTCCCTTGAGCACTCCGGCCTGAATGGCAGCTCCCATGGCCACCACTTCGTCGGGATTGACACCTTTTACGGGCTCTTTGCCGAATATCTCTTTTACCTTCCTCTGGACCGCAGGCATACGGGTCATCCCGCCTACCAGCAGGACCTCGTCAATGTCCTGAGGCGTTATGCCGGCATCTTTCATGGCTATACGGCAGGGCTCCTCCAGACGATCCAGAAGATCCGCTACCAGGCTTTCGAGTTTGGCCCGGGTAAGCTTCATAATTAAATGTTTGGGACCGCTGGCATCAGCGGTGATAAAAGGAAGGTTAATTTCCGTCTCCTGGACGGTTGAAAGCTCGATCTTGGCCTTTTCGGCAGCCTCTTTAAGACGCTGAAGGGCCATTCGATCCTGGCGCAGGTCAATACCATGCTCTTTCTTAAACTCTTCGGCCACGTAATCCACGATGCGCATGTCGAAATCTTCACCGCCCAGGAAGGTGTCTCCCGAGGTGGATTTTACTTCAAAGACCCCTTCACCAATCTCAAGGATGGAGATATCGAAGGTGCCACCTCCGAGGTCAAAGACCGCTACCGTCCCTTCTTTCTTTTTATCGAGCCCGTAAGCAAGGCAGGCTGCCGTGGGCTCGTTGATAATCCGCAGCACGTTAAGCCCCGCAATGCGGCCTGCATCTTTGGTGGCCTGACGCTGGGTATCATCAAAGTAAGCAGGAACCGTAATAACCGCCTCTTTCACTTCGGTGCCCAGATATTCCTGGGCGTCTTCTTTGATCTTGCGAAGGATCATGGCCGAAATTTCAGGCGGGCTGTATCTCTTGCCCCGCACTTCCACGTGAGCATCCCCATTGGGGGCCTCCACGATCTTGTAAGGCACCCGCTTGGCCCATTCCTGGACCACCGGATCTTTGAACTTGCGCCCCATAAGGCGCTTGATACCGAAGATGGTATTTTCAGCGTTGGTAATGGCCTGCCGTTTGGCCAGCTGCCCTACCAGGATCTGGCCATCTTCAAGAAATGCCACTACCGAAGGGGTAGTGCGGGTTCCCTCCTGGTTGGGGATGACTTTGGGTTCCCCGCCTTCATAAACCGCCATACAGGAGTTAGTGGTTCCGAGGTCTATACCTAAAGGTTTGTTTGTCTTCTCACTCATACTATCACCCTCCATTTAAGAATTTTTGGAATTTTCACCGGTTTCTTCCGGGGTCTTTTTCTCTTGAGGTTTTTTAGCCACCGCTACCAGAGCAGGGCGAATCACCCGTTCGTGCAGGGTGTAACCCTTCTGAAAGGTGCGAACCACCGCCCCTTCCGGATGTTCGTGAGTTTCTTCGACCGCCAGGGCCTCGTGTAACTCGGGACGAAAGGCCTCGCCAATGGCCACTTCAAATTGTCTGAGCCCAAATTTCTCAAGGGTTTGCAGCAAGCCCTTGAGAGTCAACTCGATACCTTCCACGATGGCTTTTACATCGTGGCTTTGTTTGGCGGCCTCAAGGGCCCTTTCCAGGTTGTCCACAAAGGGCAAAAGTTCCTTCATAAAGGTTTCAAGCGCGTATTTGAAATATTCTTCTTTCTCACGTTTAAAGGCTTTCTTAAGATTTTCGACCTCTGCCGCATAACGGAGCATTTTTTCACGATACTCTCTGGCTTCGGCTTCTTTTTGTTTTATTAGCTCAATGAGTTCTTCCCGGCTCTCGGGATATTCCTGGCCTTCCTGCCTGACTTCTCCTTTGGCTTCCATCTTGTCATTCCCCTCCTCGGGTTTTTTCGCAGGGACACCACCACGATAGAGGTGATACACCTTACTCATAAGCAACCACCTCTATCGTTTTTTATGTTCCTGGGAAAAATTAAGTACGGGGAATGAGCTTGTCCAGAAGGTGAGAGACCACCTGGGAAGTATAATCCACCACCGGGACTACTTTGGAGTAGTTCATACGCATGGGGCCAATGACTGCCAGGCCTCCCAGGGGATATTTGGCGTGGAAGTAAGGAGAGGCCACGGCGCTCAAATTTTTGGGAGCACCAAGCCCCGTCTCCTGCCCGATGAGGATCTGAACCCCCTGCCCACCAAGGCAGCGTTCGATGATTTTGAGGAAGATGTTCTTTTCCTCAAAGGCCCGCAATAATTCTTTGAGTTTTTCAAGGTCTTTAAACTCCGGTATTTCAAGAAGTTTGCTCAAACCTTCCACGAATGGTTCTCGGGGGGAATCTTTTTCTTCAAGTTCTGCAAAGATGTTCTCAAAAAATTTCTTTTCAGCTTCTATTTCTCGCAAAAGTTCGTCCCGGGCTTCCTCCAGAGTGAGGCGAGGGAGTTTGTAATTGAGATACTCCGCCAGGCGCTCAAGGGACTTTGCAGAAACCTGAGGAGGGATTTTTAAAAGCCTGTTTACCACTGTCCCCGCTTCCGTGACAGCAACCACTAAAACCAGCCCTTTACCCAGGGGGACAAAATCAATTTTTAAAAGCCTTTCACCACCCAGTTTGGGTGCTGAAACCACGGCCGGGAAACCCGTCATCTGGGAAAGGAGGCGAGAAGCGATCTTCAGCAACTCTGAAAGGTCTTCTATTTCTTCGCTTTCAAAGGCCTCTTCAATACGCTCTTTGGCACTTTCTGGAAGAGGTTCGGTCTCAAGAAGGTTTTCCACATAATAACGAAACCCCTCTTCCGTAGGGATGCGCCCGGCAGAAACATGGGGCTGGGTCAAAAAACCCAGTTCTTCAAGGTCCGCCATGATATTGCGAATGGTAGCCGGGGAAAGAGGGGGCTTAAGACGCTTTGATACCGTCCGAGAGCCTACCGGCTCTGCGTAACGAATGTAATCTTCCACTACAATGGCAAGGACCTTTCGGTAGCGTTCTGAAAGTTCAAAGGCCTCATACATATTTCTTAAACCTCATGTAAATTAGCCCTTTGAGCCCTAAGATGTCAAGAAAAGGAACGAAGGCTTACCCTCTTTTGCTTAAAATTACACTTTCCAGGGCACAAAAAACTTTTCTGTCTGCCGCGCATGGGCTATTCTTCCTTAGAAGTTTAAGGAGGACCTGAGATGGCGATTATGGAAGATTCTTTGCCCACCGAAGGTAAGGGGATTCGTTTGATCCTGGGGGAGCCTGTGCAGCGGGATTT
>Ga0256833_1002097_pt1 | contig 14314 bp, 15 predicted proteins | sample 356284metaG_FD_190535 | JGI IMG/M metagenome (GOLD analysis project Ga0256833, IMG submission 190535) | Hydrothermal vent microbial communities from Mid Atlantic Ridge, Atlantic Ocean - 356-284 | ecosystem: Environmental > Aquatic > Marine > Hydrothermal vents | place: Atlantic Ocean: Mid...
TATTCTTATTGCCATAATGCTAAGTAACTCTCTTCCAAATTTTCTAAAATTATCAACTTCTCTATCATCTCTCTTACTGCTCCCTCTCCTCCATTTGATGATAGTACTTCTGTTGCAATATTTTTAACATAGACAGAGGCATCAGCAGGGACATAAGCATATTTTGAAGCAGATAACATAGTATAGTCATTCAAATCATCTCCAATAGAGGCTACATTATCCATAGTTAAATTTAACTCTTTAAGTATCTCTTCGAGTCGCTCTTTTTTCTTATGAACTCCTTGGTAAAAATGTTGAATACCTAACTCTGTTGCTCTATTCTCTACAATCTTTGAACTGCGTCCTGTAATAATGGCGACCTTTTTACCAAGCTTTATCCAAGAGGCGATAGCAAGACCATCTTTAACCGAAAAAGATTTTAACTCATCTCCATTTTGAGTATAGACAATCTTTCCATCGGTCATAGTTCCATCTACATCTAAGACTATCAGTTCAATACTCATTAAAGTATCCCTTTTGTACTAGGAATTCCTGCATTTTCATTGATAGTAGTTCCACGACGAAGAGCAACAGCCAATGCCTTAAAAGCAGCCTCTATTCTATGGTGTTTGTTTGTTCCTCTATTGCAGATAAGATGAACTGTCATAGAGGCATTAAAAGTGATAGCTCTAAAAAACTCCTCTACCAATTCAACATCAAAACTACCTACTTTTCCCTCCATAGGCATCTTAAAAACAAGAAATGGACGATTTGATATATCTAAATCGCATGTTACAGATGCTTCATCCATAACTATGGTTGCATTTCCATAACGTTCGATATTATTAATAGGATATAACTCTCTTTTAAGTGCTTGACCAATAACAATACCAATATCTTCTACCGAGTGGTGGTCATCTATGTGGGTATCACCTTTACATATAACTTCTAAATTAATTTGAGAGTGTTTTGAAAGTGCCTCTAACATATGGTCAAGAAATCCAACACCTGTATCGATTTTAGATTTTCCTTGACCATAAAGTTCAAGTTTTACAGAGATTTGTGTCTCTTTAGTCTCTCTTGAGAGTTCTACCATGCTATATCCTAATAGTTTCTAATTAGGACATTTTACCATATTAAATTATTTTCTTACAAGAAAAGCGTCAGATATTCTATAACGATTCATAAACTCTTTCGCTTCTTCTTTACTATTAAAACCTTCAATTCGTACACGATGAATAGGTAAATTATCTTTTACCCCTGTCTCAATCTTTACTCTATAGTGAGAAGAGAGCAAATCATATCTTCTAGCAATCTTTTCAGCACCTGAATAGTGTCTAAATGCACCTACTTGAATTGTCTTATCTCCACTCCTATGAAAAGAGGGGAATGAACTTTTAGATGAATTTATATGAGCTATTCTAGGTGTAATTTTAATAGTTTGCTCTGGCTGAATATAGGTATCACTAGGGCTAATATCATAATCATATGTAGCATAATTCATAGTATCAATTGGTTTATCAATTTTAACTCTTCTACTATTACTATCTTTAAAAGTAGTGGCAATACAATCAACACACTCATCTTTTTTCTTTTTTTCCAGATGTTTCCAAGTAGATATTTTATCTTGAAATGCTCTATTTCTATTAAAAGAGGTCTCTATTTTTGTCTCTGCTACAATAGGTTCAATATGTTCAATCGAACTCTTTTTCTCAACACATCCAGTTACCATAAATGTACCTACTGCTAAGAGTGTCATTAATTTTTTATCTATAATAATATTCATTTTTTTACCTTTATATAAATCTAATATCTAATATTTGGGTTATAACTGTTTTGTGTATATCTACTGTTACTTGGTCGTATATTTCTAGCATACTGTTGATAGAACATCCGAACTTTAGAGGTTGGAATATTAATTGTATATCCTCTATCTTGAGGAGCATATCCATTTTTTAGATGAGCATTAATTTTTTTAAGGTAGTAGTTGTCCATATGTAATAGCGATGCTACATGAAACAAATTTTCACCTGTTCGTACCTTTACAGGAGTAATACTGTCTCTGTTAATCCGATACATCATCTCTCCAATTCGGTCATTACTTTTGAAAAGATAGTTTTCGCCAATCATTGCCATTAAGAGTATTTTCTGTATATACTTTTTAGTCTCTGGTTTTATATAATTGTTATTTGCAGAGATTAAAACAGCTAAACTCTTTGTTCCTGCTTTTTGTATGGCTCTATTGACACATCCATTTCCACAATTATATGCCATTGTGGTTAGATACCAAGCTCCTAAATTTCTATTCATTTTATATAGATATTTAATAGCTGAATCGGTTGCTCTAATTGGGTCATATCGTTCATCAATTGCACTATTTATCTGTAAATGAAACTCTTTAGAAGCTGTATTTTCTGTAAATTGCCACAACCCACCTGCACCTGTTCTAGACTTTGCAACAGGATTAAACTCTGACTCAACCATTGAAATATATATAAATAGAGGTGAAATATCTTTTTGATACATCATCTCTTTTAGAGTTGGAATAATCAATCCTCCACGCTTTACAGCTTTAATAAAACGTTTTTTATACTCTCTCTTATGCACTTGCACAAATCTTTTAAACTCAGGATTGTCAATAAAGTTCTCATCTACATCAAACTCTGTTAATACATAAGAGTAACTAGGAAACTCCCTACGAATATCTGAATATGCTAAAGAGCTGAAAAGAAGTGATATAATTAATAATTTATAAATTTTCATACTTAATCCTTAATATTAGATAACTATTATATAGTTATAAATCTAAAATTTTTCTTAAGTATATTAATTATTTTATTTTTTTAAATAATTTTTTTGAATTTGAAGTTGTAATAGTCGCAATAGTATCTTCATTACTATTAGAGAGTTCGACCATTTTAGAAGCAACTAATTTGGTATATGAGGGTTCATTTCTTTCTCCTCTATGTGGGTGAGGAGTTAAATATGGAGCATCGGTTTCAATAATTAACCTATCTTGAGGAATTTTAGGATAGACATTAATAAGTTTTTTAGCATTTTTAAAGGTGATTACACCACCAATTCCATAGTAGAAATTTCTCTTTGCCAATTTAAGAAGAGATTCATTGGCATTGTAACAGTGTAAAACGCCACCCTCTTCTCCTGCATATTGTTCTAAAAGAGATAAAGAGTCAGCAGAGGATTCACGGACATGAACAATAAGGGGTAATTTAAGAGATTTTGCCCAAAGAATTTGGTCAATAAAAACTTGTTTTTGAAGTGCTTTCTCTCTCTCTATTTCATCTTCATTTTCAGGTAGGCGAAAATAGTCTAAGCCACACTCTCCAATGGCAACACATTTAGGGTGAGAGATAAATTTTTCTAAATAGGTTCTATCATAATCTTTTGCATCATAAGGGTGAACACCAACGGCAAAATAGATTTCATCAAACTTTTCACTCAGTTCAACTGCACGTTCTAAGGTTTTAGGGTCAGCACCTGGAATAATAAAACGTTCAACTCCTTTAACTTTTGCTCGTTCTATTACTTCCTCTATATCACCATTATATCTATTATCATCCAGATGACAATGTGTATCAATTATCATATTATTATAACCTTCTATTTTCTATTTCAATAGAAGAATATTACCATATTTTTTAATAAGGTAACGTAATTTCTTGACCTACATAAATCATACTAGGGTCATTAACAATATTATTATTACTTGCCATTATCTTTTTATACTTCATCTCATTTCCATAAACTTTTTTAGAGATACCTGCAAGAGTATCACCTTTTTTAACAATGACAACTCTATCTTTTGAACTACTCTCTTCTTTAGTATTACTCTCTATTTTAGCAATACTATCTTCTTTAATAGCACCCTCTCCAATAATCTCGCTATTTAACTCTTGAGTATAAACTGAACTCTCTACATTAGATTCATCAAGAATACTATTCATAGCTTGACTTAACTCCATTTGAGTTTTTATCTTATTTTTTGATGCATTAACTTCTGCTATCTCTGTATCTACTAAAACATCTACTTCCATAGTATCTAATGCTTTTAAATAATCATCTTCTACAGTAGCTAACATAGTTGGAGCCTCTTTCGCTGTTTTCTCAATAGAAGCAGTTTTTTCTAACTCTACACTTTCATCTGTAGCTTCGACTTGAGGAGAGACTACATTACTCATCATAAACTCTTCATCTATAGATGCTATTTTTTTTAACTCTACATCTTCATATTTAGTAGCTTCAATTTGTGAAGAGGCTACCTTACTCATCATATGATTTTCATTTAAAGCATTTTTATTTTGATAAAAATCAAAACCTACATATCCAACAACAGCTAACGTTGTCAATGAAAAAAGTTTCTTAAAAAGTAAATTTCTCTTTACCTTATTTTCATAAGCATGTACACTTGAACCTTTTATTGCCTCTGCATATTCATCTTCTCTAAACATCTTCTCTTCCTTTATTTTTGTTCTTAAAGAATTCTAATCAATAAATTGGTAAGAAGTATGAAAAATTAAATTTTAATTAAATATTTATTAAAATATATAGTTGAACTTTTTAATAATAGGGAATAGTAATCTCATCTCCAACATAGAGTGTTCTCGATTGTTTAGATAGGTTTTTATTTGCATCAATTATTTTTTGAAATGCCTTTGAGTCTCCATAATATTTTTCTGCAAGTGTCGAAAGTGTATCACCTTTTTTAACCAAAACTACTCTACCTCTAACTCCTTTTTTATCATCTAACTCTTTAGAGATTGATTCCGAATAGCTCGAACTCTCTTTCATGCTACTCCCATCTATGATTTTACTTATCTCATTACTAAGATTTTCTATCTCACTATTAGAACTCTCAGCTACTTTATCTACCTCTGCATTATCTAATATTACCATTAGCTCATTATCACTATATTCATTTTTATCTGTAGCGTGGTATGAAACACCTAAAACACCCTCTTTTTTAGAAAATAATGATAGAACTTCATCTTTATAAAAATAGTTAAAGATAAAAAATCCAACAAATAGTAACATAGTAAGATTTAAGAGAACCAACTTAATAGTTACCCCTCTACTCTTATCATAAGTATTTATTTGTGCATGTTGTGTCGCTTTTAAATATTCATCATTACTTCTGTACATTAAGACTCTCCAATAGTGTTTTATAAGTACAATCTTAACAAATTATTTTATATTTAATACTTAATATTTAGTTAAAAAATCAAATTAATAGCTTTTTTGCAAATAGAAGTGCCTCCTCATTAGGTTTTTCCCCTCCAATAATACGAGCTATCTCTGCGACTTGACCTTCTTTATCTAGTAGAGTAACTTTACTTTTGTTTTTAACTTTAGAAACTAAAAGATGCTGATTTGCCTTAGATGCCAAATGTGCTTGATGAGAAATAGCAAAAATTTGATAGACAGCAGAGAGCTTTGAAATCATATTGGCAATTGCTATTGACTCATCTCCTGAAACATTAGCATCTATCTCATCTAAAATCAAAACTCCTCCCTCTTTAACACCTGAAAGGGCGACCACCATAAGTGCTAAACGAACACGGTTAAACTCTCCACCTGAGAGTTTAGAAGCTGTTGAGCCATTCATATTTATCTCAACAACGTCTTGCCCCAACTCTCCTAATCCTTGAAGTGTAAAGATAAAATTAACCTCTGGGAGTTTTAACTCTGCTAAATATTTTTTTAACGGTTTTTCTAAACTTATTGCTTTTACTTTTCGTGCTTGTGAAATTTGTCCTGCTAAGATAGATAGTTCAGAAATCTCCATCTGCAAAAAGGACTCCAACATACTTTTGTCCGCTTCAATATTTTTATATCCTGCAAGTTCTTTCTTTTTCAACTCTGCGTATGCTATCGCCTCTTCAATACTTCCATATCTATTTTTTAACGATGAAATTTTCTCTAATCTATCTAATACAGCTTCAATATCAACTTCTGCTAACTCATCACTTAGAGACTCAATATCTTCAAAATCTGCTCTTAATTGGTTCATCATCTCTGAAAACATGGAGTCATCTTTCTCTAAAAGTCGATAAATTTCAGAGACAGACTCTTCAAAAGCAAAAATCCCGTTGGCACTCTCTAAAGCTTCATTCACTTTATCTATACGTGAGAGTTGCTGTTTAACTTTAAGCAACTCCTCATCTTCACCCACCATAGGCTTTAGTGACTCTATCTTCTCTATCTCAAATTCAGTAAACTCAATAAGCTCTAAAATCTTTGCCTCATCAGCTTTTATCTTCTCTAATTGGTTTAATTTGATTTTATAATTAGCATATCGACTCTTATACTCTTTAAATAGTTTTTTAAAACTTTTATCTTTGGCTAAAAGTTCATTGTCTATTAACTTTAACAAATCACTACTCTCAAAACCACTCTTGTCTCGAACTGACAGAAACTGCACAAAGGGGCTAAACATTTCATTGAGAGCTTTTTTAGAGATATTTTGACCATCAATTGTGTAACGTACTTTCTCTTTTCTAATGCTCTTAAGTGTTATCTCCTCTTCAAATTCAAACGCTTCACTCTTTAATCTTTTTGGCTTAGTTAGCAACACTTCACACAGTTTTGCCTCGGCTGTTCCATAACCAAAAGTAGAGAGAATGCTGTTCATAAAGAGTGATTTACCAGCTCCAGAAGGACCCGACAAGACAACAAGCCCCTTTTCTAACTCAACTTCAACCTCATCAAAAGATATTAAGTTCTTTAAAAATACTCTATTTATCATTATTCATCATCACCCCATGATAGTTTTTCTCGTAAAACAGAGAAGTAGTTTCTCTCTTTTTTATGTAACAATTTTGCTCCAATTTGAGCACCATTTATAACTAAAACCTCTCCAGCTTGCATCTCATAGCAATCTTGACCATCTACCATTACAACCACATTATCTTTAGGAGAACTAAAATCAATGGTAAAGTCAGATGGTAAAACTAAAGGGCGTTGTGTTAAAGAGTGTGCTGCTATAGGAGTCATAATAAATGCTTCTGTTAAAGGGTACATCACAGGTCCACCAGCTGCAAGATTATAGGCTGTAGCACCTGTTGGAGTTGCAATAATTAATCCATCTCCCCTATAGGTATTAAACCAATCTCCATCAATAGAGGCATCTATTTTAACCATGTGCGAGATACTAGGTCTAGTTATCACTACATCATTAAAAGCATAAAATTTTTTACGCCCATCTGCTGTCTGTATGTAGCCATCTATCATCATCCGATTATCAATTCTATAGTTATCTATTAAAAGATTATCTAAAAATCTATCTACCTCTGAAATACGAACATCAGCTAAAAAACCTAAAGTTCCTCCATTAATTCCAAGTACAGGCTTATGGTAACCGTAACTCTTTCGTACTAAGGATAGTAGTGTTCCATCTCCACCTAACGAAACTAAAAAGTCTGATTGTTTACACATATCATCAAACTCAATACTAGATGATAGACCTAACATTTTAGCAGAGTGTTCAACCAACAAAACCTTAATATTTCGTGCTTCAAACTCTGTTTTTATCTCTTGATATATAGAGAGTAGTTCTGGAGCATTTGGTTTAATTACAAATCCTGCCACCTCTATTTTAGTTAATCTTTCATCACTCAAAAAAGACTCCTTTTTTTACATACCAAAAGCATATCATAAACTAAAGATTAATCAGATTAAAGACTCTTATCTCTTCTCAACCCTATATAAAACAGCATACATCAAGGGAACAAAATAGAGATTTAACACGGTTGCCCATGCAATTCCAAATCCAAGACTTATTGCCATTGGTTGTAAAATAAGAGCCTGTCCAGATGCAAAGAACATCAAAGAGCTAAGCCCTAAAACAGTTGTAACAGAGGTTAAAATAATTGGTCGTAAACGCTGACTAGCATACTCTAAAATCTCATCTATAGTATTAGCTTTTCGTACAAACTCTAACATAATAAGACCATCATTTACCACAACACCTGCTAAACCTACAATACCCATTGCACCAGTCATGCTAAGGTTTAAACCCATCAGTTTTGTACCTACCAACACTCCTAAAAGAGAGAGAGGAATGATTGACAAAATAATGAGAGGTTGAACAAATGAGTTGAACATCCAAACCAAAGTAATAAAGATTAAAAATGCAGCAATCATAGAGGCTTGGAGTATCTCTCTAATAATCTTATCATTTGCTTTTTTCTCACCTTTTATAATGACCTTTACCCCACTCTCTCTAATCTTATCTAGTAGAGGTTTTAACTTTTTCATAACCTCTTCTGGTACAATTATACTCTTATCAACAGATGCATAGAGTGAATTTACACGTATTGAATCCTCTTTAAAGATTTGTACAAAACTCTTTTGATAATAGAAATCACAAACATCTTTGATTGCAACCACTCTCCCCTCTGGTGTGGTTATTTTAAAATTTTCTATAGTATCTTTACTATCTTTATATTTATCTTCTACCTTAACACGCAAAAGCCCATCTTTGTTAAATATTTTGCTATACTCTGCTTTAAAAAATGAACCACGAAGTGCTTGAGTTATAATATTTTCATTAAGCCCCAACAACTGCCCATACTCATTAACTCTAAGCTTTAACTCTCGTTCACCCTCTGTAGCATTGTCTCCTATATCATGTACCCCTTTTATAGTTGCTAACTCTTTTTTGACTTTAGATAAAGCTTCTAAAACTCGCTTTTGAATAGGGTCTGAAAAACCTATTTCAACATCATTTCCCACCATTCCTGTCTGTTGAGCATAGATATTAAACTCTTCAAAGACTCTATTACCATGCTCATCTTTAAGCTCACGCATCTTCTCTAAAATATCCTCTTGCACCTCTTTAGTAATGGTCTGTGCCGATTTATCTCGAATCATATCGTGACTATCATACTCAACAGAGAAGATAGGGTTAATATATTTATCAAAAAAGTTCTCTGGTGCTCGTTCATGTAGATTTATAAAGATATGAAAAAGGTTATCTCCTGTATCAAAGGTTTTGTCTGGATTCATCTTAAATCCAATAACAGAAGTTACTGAATCTACCTCTTTTTTATCAAGATATTTTAGCAACTCTTGCTCTATTTGAGTAACATACTGCTCGGTATCAGTTAGAGAGTTGTTGATGTTGACTTTACCATTCAAATATATCTGTTGCACATCAAACTCTGGCATAAGTTGAAACTTTGTTACCTTTTCCATAGCAACTGTACCTACCATAATCAACGAAACTAAAAGAGTTAAAGAGATAATCTTAAACCGTAATAACTTCTCTAAAATAGTACGATATATGGCTTTTAATACTCTCCAGAATTGACTCTCTTCTTGTTGTATCTTATCTATTTTTCCAATAGAGAAGAACTCTTTAGCGTGAAGTGGTAAAAAGTAGAAAGCTTCAAAGAGTGAACTTAAAAGTAGTATAGATATCATAATAGGCAAAATTTTAATAAACATTCCCATCTTACCTGTCATAATAAGCAACGGTAAAAAGGCAAATACAGTTGTAAGTGTTGCTGTTAAAATGGCAGGGAACATCTCTACTGCTCCATCAATAGATGCCTCTCTTGGAGCTTTTCCCATCTCAATATGTCGGTAGATATTCTCAGCAACAACAATTGCTTCATCAACTAACATTCCAAGAGCTATTAACGCACCCATAAGTGACAACATATTTATGCTCTCCCCCATCATCTCGGCACTAATTAGAGTAATCATAAATGATGCTGGAATTCCAAGTCCAACCACAAAAGCGATACGAACATTAAGCGAAAGAAGCAGTGCTAACATTACTAGTATAAGCCCAAATATAATATTTGATGAGACTAAGTTAAGCCTATTTTTAATCCAGATAGAGGTATCGGTATAGACTTCAAAAGTTAATCTACCCTTGTATTTGTTATTATACTCCTTTAATACCTCTCTCACCTCTTTTGCTAACTCAATAGCATTTCCATCTTTTGTCTTTTTAATATCTAATGATATATTTGGTTTAGAGTTAAAGTGTGATAGTTGCAAAGGTTCAGCTAAACCTACTTTTACCGAAGCTATATCTTGCAGATAGAACCGTTTTCCATTAACAGAGAGTAGTGTCTTCTCTAACTTTTTTTTACTCTTTTCACCATTAATAGTTGAGATGTAAAGATGCTCCCCTTTTGCCTTAACTGTACCTATAGGAAAAATAGAAGAGAGTGATGAGATAGCACCATAAACAGCTGATTTAGAGAGACCATAAGCATCTATTTTGGCTTGATTTAAGGTAATAAGTATCTCCTCATCAGACTCACCACGCACTAAAATATCGGCTAAATCTGGTATGAGCATTAACCTATCTTTTAAATCGTTAGCTCCATCAACCAACTCTTTTATAGTGTGACCACCTGCAACAGCTACTAATACTAAAGGAAAGGTATGCACCTTTATCTGTGCTAATGGTTCATCCATATCACTTGGTAGGTCTCGTCTATTTTTAGAGATAATATCTTTAACATCAGCCAAAATAGCTTGATTGTCACTGTTAGGGAGTATCTCTGCTTTAATAGTAAAAAACCCATTTTGAATAGTGCTATATACCGTCTCTATCTCTGAAATTGTCTTTAAATCATCTTCAATACTCTGAACTGCAAGTCTATCCAATAGATCAGCACTTGCCCCTGCATAGGCTCCATTAATTACTATCTCATCTAATTCAGATGGAGGGAATATCTCTTTAGGAATAGCCTGATAGGCAAAAATAGACATCACTATCATTAACACCATGATAAGGTGATTAAGAACAGGTCGGTCTATAGCAAACTCTAAAAACTTTCTAATCATTATAGAGATTCTCTTTGGCGTAGATATTCTCTAACTTATTTTTAATAATCTCCTGCTCCTCTTGAAGTATTACTTTTACCTTGTTAAGATGTGCCAACTCTCGACTTTTATAGTAGATTTGATTATCTAAGTAGATATTTGGTAACGTTAAAAGTAGTACCAATAGAGTTAGTGATATAGTAATAAGTATCATGCTTGTTGTTACACCATTCTCTTCTATTTTTGGCTTCATTATAGTTTATCTCCTTTAAAAATAAATGTTCTAAGTTTTGCAGAGCGTGAACGAGCATTAATTTTTAGCTCTTTTTTTGTTGCAACAATGGGTTTACGAACCAACATTTTCCCCAACTGATGGTTTTTCCCACAACTGCAACGCATCGCTTGAGCATCACATATACATGCTGTTGCCCACTTTTTATAACGCTTTTTTACCAAACGGTCTTCTAATGAATGGAAGGTAATAAGTGAGACAATAGTATCTTTTAAATCCCCTGCTCTAAACTTCTCCTCAAGTGTATCTAAGAGACTCTCTATCTCCCCTAGTTCATTATTTACCTCTATACGAATACCTTGAAATGACAATGTAGCAGGGTGAATTTTACCCCCCTTTGGAGCAACAGTTAAAATAATCTCTGCCAACTCTTTTCCACTCTCAATAGGCTTTATAGCTCTTGCCTGAACAATAGCAGATGCCACTTTTTTATAGGAGCGTACCTCTCCATAGTGATTTAATATATACTCTAACCTCTCTTGTGAGTACTCATTTACTACCTCATAAGCAGATAATTTTGCTGTTGTATCCATTCTCATATCAAGTACTTCACTATCAAAAGAGAACCCTCTATCCATCTTATCAAGTTGCAAAGAGGAGACTCCAAAGTCAGCTAAAAGAGCTACAATAGGTTGCTCTTTTAGTGTTGGTAATATATTTGCAAATGTTCCTTTGTAGAGTATTGAACGCTCTTTAAAAGGTTCAAGTCGCTCTTTTGAAAATGCTAAAGCTTCACTATCTCGGTCTATGCCGATATGTTTTATATGTTTATACTTCTCTAACATAGCTTCTGAATGACCAGCATACCCCAATGTACAGTCAATAAAATAACCCTCTTGTATGGTAGAAAATCCATCTAAAACTTCATCTAATAACACAGGAATATGTGGTACATTCATTAAAAACCTTTTTTAACTATTTTTATTTTTGATATAATAACAAAAATTATTATGGATTAGATTTATTAATCTTGACATAAATCAAGGTAAAGCCTTAAACTTTATTCTATAATCACAAAATTTTGCTTAAGGCTTTAACATGATTATAAACTATCCTACTTTTTTCAAAACTAGACCTACCATTACACTTATTGACCCACTTCAAAAATTTCTTGGTGTTTTTCAAGATGGTATTGTAGAATATACCTATTTAGATGCTGTCAAACTTGCTGGTCACTCATGCCCAACAGTTACAGGTGCATACCTAATGACACTCAAAGGTCTAAAAGCACTCTACAAAGATGAGTTACCTATAAGAGGTGAGATAAAAGTTGAGTTTAGCCATAGTGAAGATGAGGGAGTAACTGGAGTCATATCTAATGTTATAACTCTTATTACAGGTGCAACAAAGAGTACAGGCTTCAAGGGTATTCAAGGAAAATTTGCAAGAGATAACCTACTTGAGTATAATGCTGATTTTGAGGGAATAGTAAAGTTTACAAGAGAAGATACCAATAGTTCAGTAATCGTCACTTACAACCCAAACTCCATTCCTGCTAATCCAAAACAGCAAGAGCTTATGGGTAAAATTTTAAGAGGTGAAGCAAACGAATCTGAAGAGATAGACTTTGAGGTTCTTTGGCAACAGAGAGTTGAGAAGATTTTTAATCATGTTGGTGAGGTTATTGAAGTTAAAGAGGGGTAGTGTATAATTATGAAAAAATAGAGTTTATAATGAGAACCCCATACTGGTTACTAGAAGAGGAGCTACTAGAAGAGAACCTAAAGATACTAGCCTATATAAAAAAAGAGACTGGCATAAAAATCCTTTTAGCACTTAAAGGGTATGCTCTTTGGAAGAGCTTTCCTTTAGTATCAAAATATCTTGATGGGTGTTGTGCTTCTGGTCTTCATGAAGCTACTCTCTCTAATGAAGAGTTTAAAAAAGAGACACACACCTACAGCCCTGCTTTTAAAGAGGAGGATATTGAAAAGATAGCAACCATCTCAAACCATTTGGTTTTTAACTCCCCTACTCAATACCAACGCTTTAAAGCCTTAGCAAAAGAGCATAATCCAAATATCTCACTTGGATTGCGTGTAAATCCTGAATATTCAGAGTCACCTGTAGAGCTATATAACCCTTGTGGAGTCTATTCTCGGTTAGGAACAACTATTAATAATTTTGATAAATTACTTAAAAGTGAAATAGGTAGAGAGATTGAAGGGTTACACTTTCACGCCCTTTGTGAACAAGATAGTATGGCACTTGAAAATGTTCTAAATGCCTTTGAAGAGAAGTTCGGTAAATTTCTACCCTCTCTAAAATGGGTAAACTTTGGAGGTGGACACCACATTACAAAAAAAGGTTACAATCAAGAGCTACTTATTAAAATAGTTAATGAGTTTAGAAAAAAATATCCACATTTAGAGGTTTACCTAGAGTTAGGAGAAGCTGTTGGTTGGGAGACAGGAACACTTGTAACATCGGTAGTTGATATTCTCCATAATGGTATAGATATTGCCATTTTAGATATATCAGCAGAGGCACATATGCCAGATACTATCATTATGCCATATCGTGCTAAAGTTAGAGGAGCAGATAATCCAAATAAAAAAGCTTTCACCTATAGATTAGGAGGAAATAGTTGTCTAGCAGGTGATATTATGGGAGACTACTCTTTTGATAAACCTCTAAAAGTAGGAGACAAAATCATCTTTGAAGACCAAATACACTACACAATGGTTAAGGCTACTACTTTTAATGGAGTAGCCCTACCCTCTATTGCCATTAAACATTTAGATGGCAAAGTTGAAGTAGTTAGAGAGTTTGGATATGAAGAGTTTAAGAGTAGATTGTCTTAGGTTAACCCTTTCAACTAATTTCTATAGATATAGGAAAGCTCTCTGTCTCTAAAGAGGATTAATGAGAATATATGCTGAAAAAAGATATGATTTTATCTAAATAAATTTTCTAAAAGACATTATTTAAAAAGAAAAAGTAATGTTTCATAATCTTCATCTTCCATAAATACTTTTGAATGGTTTACCCCTCTGTTAATAACATGATGATAACCTGCTAGGTCTATTCTTTGTTTTCTTGGCATGGGGTATTCCTTTTTTTAAAGGTATTATAGCAGGAATTTGGTGGATATTCAACGTCTGACCCATATATAGACCGTAACCAATCTCTGTCTCTATAGGCTCTATTTTATGCTTTAGATGGGCTTTGGCTACATCTAAGATTGCTTCACACTCTGCTTTATCTGCAAAGTTCTGTAAAAGTAAAAAACCATTACTC
>Ga0256833_1002098_pt1 | contig 14307 bp, 10 predicted proteins | sample 356284metaG_FD_190535 | JGI IMG/M metagenome (GOLD analysis project Ga0256833, IMG submission 190535) | Hydrothermal vent microbial communities from Mid Atlantic Ridge, Atlantic Ocean - 356-284 | ecosystem: Environmental > Aquatic > Marine > Hydrothermal vents | place: Atlantic Ocean: Mid...
CCTTTGCAACACTTGCCCGCACAAGGTCTATTGCAGAATTTATCTCTTCAGGACCAGCAAACTGAGTGAGATTGAACTCGAAAAATTCAAAGGGATTTGAATCAAAGTTCTCTGCAATCACCTTGGCTACCTGTTCAACTGCAAAGGACTTTCCTGACCCTGGTGGGCCAAAGACCCCTATACAGAGCGGGCGCTTACATACCTCCCTCATGACATAGCTATTCATCACGCCCCTTAGGGTGACAACTGGAGCAATTTCTGCAGGATCCGTGGTCCGAAGATGACCAATATGGAACATTCTTAGGTCCTTAAATCCCCTCTTCCTGTTAACCTCTTCCTTCAGATTCTTTAGTACCTGTAGGATGATGGAGATATAGCCAAGGTTCTTCGGCTTGTCCTCGATTGAGCAGGCACTTCTTTTTTCAACATTGGTGAAGAACTGACGTATGGCCTGCTTCCTTTCCTCATTCCAGGCCTGACACGAAACCTGCTCAAGTACGCGTTCCATCTCAAGACTGTAGGGAGGAAGCTCAAAGAAGCAGGGATCTGCCTCAGTTTCAAGAAACGAACAGGGAACACCCTTTGGATAATTGGAGGAAAAATCCAGATTGGGAAACTCAAGGGCACCTGAAAAGGCATATCCTTTCTGTCTGAGAAGTTCCCAATTCATTAAAACCCTCTTTGAAAAATCAAAGAAGAAGCTCCGTTCACTGGGAATCTTGGAAAGTCGCAAGGCATCAAGGGTAAGCATAGCTGTTACAAGGGTGTCGTAACACGGAACAGAGCCCCTTTGCCTGTTGGAGCCCCTTTCCGGCAGGCTCGCTGCCTTATGCCTAAACATCATGTGCCTTGGCCCCACATAGAGCAGGGCATTGGGGAACATCTCAACGATAATATGACATTTAAAGCGCATTGAGCCAGGACGCCAAAGCCCCACCTCGTCTGACTTCAATGCCCGAATGCACATGGCAACGAGGGTTTCCCACACTACTGCGCTGTCCATTTCCATTCGCGTGGTTTCAAGGTCGGAAATGCGACAAAAGAGCATGAACTTGTTGCCAAAGGCATCTGCCCAGTCTTGCCAGTGTGCAGGAGTAATGCCGAGGGCCATGGCCCATGCATTTGGATTTCTTTTTTTTAGATCCTGGGCAATCCTTGGCGGGTTCCCACCGTCATCCACAATTATGATACCGGAGTTGCCCTGAACCTTATTCTCGTTATGTCCAGAAAGATCCACCTCATCAGGTCTGTCTGGTCTCCCCCCAGGAGGCAGGATCTGGCGCATCATGAACCATCCATGGTCTCCGTCGTACGGAAGGTCTGTCTTCCTGTAAAATATCTGAAATACATCCTTGAGATCACCGTAGGAGATGGTGCTTATCTTGGGAGAAAGTTCAGAAGGAGTCAAAAAGGATGATAGCCAGGTAAGGCACTGTTCAAGCCTTCCCTCTTCAACCGTCACGTCCCCTGCCAAAAGCTCTATAAAATCTCCAGGATTGTAGCCATAGGCTGGAAGACTGCCTTCAGCAATCATGCTGACTTCTTTTATTGGCAGATTGGTGATGCGAACATTGGAACCCAAAAGGAGAAGTTTTTGATTCTTTTTCACCTTACTGCTCCATTTCTTTTTTGAATCTTTCTTAATTATCAGAGCTAAGGTATCATTAATTCCACTGCCATATAGGCCCCTCTACATCTTGCGGCCTGCTGACAGAAGATGACGAAGGCATTGAGTCACCACTGCCTTCTTGCCCATTAGATTCCAAATTTTCTCCAGATTCAACACCCTTATGTAACGACGTTTTTCCCATGTTTTTCTTGACGTACCCAGGGTGTCTCCTCATGGTCTCTATCTGTGAGGTCGACTCATAAACCGTTGGCGATCCAGAAGAATTTTTTGCAACAGCTTCCGAACCGGAGGTTGAAGGAACAATCTTTTCTGGGGCCTCTTCCTCTCCCCAGGGCCAAAGCCAGGAAAGCCAACCCCTTTTGTTCCTTTTTTCAACCTGGACGTCCTTTATCTTGCTAAGTGCCTGGTCAAGGGGTACCGGCTCTGGAATGTTAAAGTCCACCTTAGGTGGCGGAGGAATCGGAAGATTTGAGCCATCTTGAACCACAACCGTATGCTTCTCAGCCTCTGCTTTCTCCTTTTCAAGTCTTGTCTCCTTTGCCTGGGAGACGGTTACCCTTTTGTCATCCTGATCTTTTCCAAAGGGCCAGAGCCAGGAATACCAGCTGTTTTGTTCCTTACCCCCCTTGCCCTTCACTGCTGAGCCAGAAGGCGTTGCCTGATATTTTTTACCACCATCTTGTTGTTCTGCCTTTACAGCCACCTTTTCCTTCTGGGCAGGCCCTTCGTCATCTCCCGGATCGTAAACGTCTGGCACTGGAAAGAAGGAGTCGTATCCATCATCATCCTTCTTAGTTGTGCCGGTAGCGACCTCTTTCTGTTTCTCATCACCCTTGGTATAGTCGTCTCCTTCATCATAAACATCAGGAAGGGGCATGTATGAATCCTCATTCTCAGATGCCGTCCCCCCATATGATGGCTTATAGCCTGACCTACCTTTTCGTTGCTGCCTGATTTCGCGTTCTTCGTCCTTTTCAAGCCTTTCTCTCACCAGGATGTCTGGATGCATCCTTGCCATTTCGAATTCGTCATCCATTTTTACCTTTTTGGAATCAGTACTGGAGAAAGGAACAAGGTTGGACGCAGTGTCAGAAATGAGTAACTGACCACTATTTTTGATGACATCTGCCATCTTGGCAGAAAGAAGAGACACATCCCTTGCCATGACCCCAAGGTTCTGGTCACGAAGATTCCACGACCTAATCACTTTGTTTTCTTTGGGAGATCGCAGTTGAAAAGACGATTCATATACTTGCCCATTCTGGGCACAGGTTCCGGTTATGACAAAATCTGCCACCTCTGATACCTTGGCCATTTCACTGTTATCATTTGGGACTATGGTATCTATCCCCTCTGATGAAAGCCGTGTGACCAACATCCTGGTGATGGCCTTTCCCACGTAGTCCATGGAACCAGAGTCACAGCGCACAGGCTCAAAGACCACCATAGGATTCTTGGTGGATGCTGACACTGACAGTGCCTGCTGTAAGATTACAATAAAACTTAAAAAAAACAGTGGGACTAAAACAGAGATGCGCACTTTCATTTTCTTACTCTTTATGCCGCCTTTTTTGACTTGGGCATTAGTCCAAGTTTCTTCATCTTCTCTATCAAGGTGGTTCTGTTCATTTTTAGCAGCTTTGCCGCCCTGTTCTTTACACCGCCAGTCCGTTCTAAGGCCATTAATATGAGCCTTTTTTCAAGTTCAGACACGGCCTGGCTAAGACTGAGGCCTTCTTCCGGAAACTCCATAGCAGATCCCGACAGAGATGCGAGGCCTCCAGCTCCAGCGGCCTTTTCAACGATCTGGGCAGGAAGATCATCCTTTGTGATCGTGTCTCCATTTGCGAGAATAACCATTCTTTCGATTATATTTTCAAGCTCTCTTACGTTACCAGGCCAGTCATATCTGGACAGGATATCAAGGGCCTCATCAGTTATTCCCTTTACACACTTCCTTTTACCCTGACAGTAGCGTTTTAGGAAATGCTTTGCAAGAAGGGCAATATCGCTTCGTCTTTCACGAAGTGGGGGAACGTGAATTGGTATGACATTCAGCCTGTAAAAGAGATCCTCTCTGAATCTGCCCTTTTTAACCGCCTCTTCAAGGTCCTGATTGGTAGCTGCAACCACCCTTATATCAACAGATATGGTCTTGACTCCACCTACCCTTTCAAACTTTCTTTCCTGAAGAACCCTCAGTAGCTTCACCTGCAAGGAGGGAGGCATCTCCCCTATCTCATCAAGAAATATGGTGCCCTTGTTGGCAAGCTCAAATCTGCCAATCCTTGTCTTAATTGCATGGGTAAAGGCCCCTTTTTCATGGCCAAAAAGTTCACTTTCAAGAAGCTCTTCAGGAATTGCAGCACAGTTTACTGGAATAAAAGGGCCATCCTTTCTGTCGCTTGCATAGTGGATGGCATGGGCGATTAGCTCCTTTCCTGTTCCGCTTTCACCTGTGATGAGTACCGTACTGTCTGAGTCTGCAACTTTCTCAACCAGGGAGAAGACATTTTGCATGGCCTTGCTGGTACCAACGATGTTTTCAAAACCATACTTGTCTTTAAGCTCTTTTTTGAGATTCCTGTTTTCTCTTCTAAGATCCCTTAGCTCAAGGGCCTTGTCTATGAGTATTGTCACCTCATCAGGTTTTATGGGCTTACAAAGATAGTCGTAAGCACCCATCTTTAGCGCCTCTACGGCCCCCTGGATGGAACCGTACCCTGTGATAATAATACAAATGGTCTCAGGGGAATTTTGAGTAACAAATCTAAGCACGTCCATACCGCTCTTTCGCGGCATGCTAAGATCAGTCAGGACTATATCGAAAAACCTCTTATCAAGAACCTCTATGGCTTCTTGCCCGTCGCTTGCGCTTTCCACAGAAAAGCCCTTGGTCTTTAATACCTCAGACATGGTAAATCTGATGTCTGGGGAATCATCAACCACCAGGATGCATTCGTTTCTCATAACCTTGCTTCTCCTAAATCTCCTCTGCCCCCATGAACGACCCCTTGAAGGAGGCAATTAACCAACAACCTCTTCTCCCAATGTTTATAACTTCAGGTTAATAAACAGGTAGATAGGTGTCAAACCATTTGTGCCATTTTTTTGACGTCAACGTTATGAAACATGTTGTTATGGGGGAAATATTGGAAAATACACTCGCAATCGAACTCTATGGAAAGGTTATCATCGAGAAAGGCAAAAAGGTCAAGGCTGTTACCCTGCCTTGCCCAACTCCTTAAAAGGCTGAAGGCCTCATGGTCCCTAAACCACTTGCTGCCAAATCGCTCCTCAAGATACTGGTTTATCAAACAGGCTCCAACAAAGGCAACAAAATAGTCAAGGCTGTAAAGATCTGGCATGAGATCGAAGAAATAGGTCTCTTTACCATATCGAAACCCAGTATATTTTTGCATAAGTCTCGCATAACGATCCTGATTAGAGACAGGATCAGGATTGGCAAAATTTTCATACTCAATGATGCTCTTTGCGCCGTATCGCCTTGCGAGGGTCAAAAACTTGCCCTTTTGAAGAAGACTCAACAGTTTGGCCTCCTTTTGCCCGAGTCCTATGAAATCTTCAAGGAAGGCCTCTGAAAGGCATATAAGCTGAAAGAGGAAAGCATATGTCTCTGAAAGGGCAAAATCTACAAAGAAATCCTTCTGGGCTACTGGCAAATCGGGATCCGTGTTTAAAAAGAAGAAGGCATGGCCAAGTTCATGGAAAAGGCCCTCAAGATCTATCCAGCCAGAAAGTGAGCCGCTAACCACGTGTATCTCACTGGGTATTTTAACAGGAATACAGATGGGCTGGGCAAAAGATGCATCTCCTACATGAATTGTTGGCCTCTTAGGCCTGGATAGACAAAAATCAAAATATTCCATTGTGTTAAAAAGACCTTTATCACCCTTCCAGCTTTCAGGATAAAGATGGTCCATGTATCTCATTCCAAGAAGATAAATGGCATCGAATCGGCTTCTCTGACCTTTTTTTACCGGTTCTGGCAGAGACAGGAACCAGTCTTCCATAAGTACCTGGTAAATGTCTTGGCCGCCCTTAAGAAAACCCTTAACCTTTGGCAGTGCAATGCGGATCTGGCGCCCTTTCTTTTCCATCAGAAAGGCCAGGTAACTTTCGTATCCAAGGGCATCTGTAACTGTTTCAAAGGTTGCCTCCCATGTGGCCTGGCTAAAGGTCGTAAGAAACCTGCAAAGGGACCTTGCCTCCTTCTCCAGCTCATCGCGCCTTTTCTTTGAATGCTCATTCTGACACCAGTCTATTACCTTTGAAAACCCGATGTCTTTACCTGCAACCTGTGCCTTTGCACCCCTCATCCATGTGTTTAGAACCTTCTGAGACGGTTCCACTGACTGCCTTATAAAAAGATCACATGCCTGGAAATAAAAATTTTTATGAATCAGCCCTTTTTTGACCTGTTTTTTTGCCTCCTTAACAAGGTCCAATGTCACAACGTGCCTTTGTGGAACCCGGCTATGGCAGTTAATATCACCAAGACAGGCACAAAGATCCCTTTTCCTATTGGAAACAACCAAATCAAGTAGAATCTGTTCGAGATGGCCTGCCATCTTTTGGATCGGTTAAAGAAGGGCCAAAGGACCTTTCAAGAGAAATTGACAGATCTTTGAACCTAACTTTTCGTAGCCCTTTTGGGTCGGATGAAGCCCGTCTGAAAAAAAGTCCCCAGCTTCAGTAGATAGGCCATGAAAGATATTTGGATAAAGAGGGATCTGATAGCAATCTGAAAGCTCTTCATAGACCAGGGTCCATTTTGCAACGCCGGGATAATCCAGCTTGAATCCAAGAATAACCGGATGGTGTCCCTTGCTCAGTATGTGTTCAATGATTTTTTTCAAATTTTCCTTAAAATGACCCTTTGAAAATCCTGAGAAAAAGTCGTTTATACCAAACTCTATGAGGACAAAGGCCTTTTTCACCCTAATAAGGCAGGAATCCACCTGGCCCATTCTCTTTAGACCATCTATGGATGTATCTGCCGAAACCCCCAAATTGTGACACTTTATTCCAATACATCTTTCAAGTATAGAAGGATACGACAAGGAGCTGTCAACCATATAGCCCTCTGTGATGCTGTCCCCAAAACAGATGATGCATAGATCCCTATAATCCTTCTTCATGACATGGCATAAAGTTGAAGAACTATCGAATCATCTGCCAAAAGAAGCTCTCCCTTTATTCTTTCCATACTGGCCCTTGCCACCTCCATGGCAAGATCAAGGAGAGTAAAGGAAAATGGATGCCGCCCTTTTATATCCACTGTTCCATTTTGGGATATGCCCAAGGAATTGGCTGAGAAACTGGCACCATTTGCGAGAAAACTCATCACAACCTTGGAACCCCCTTCCATGGACACGGAAACATCGATCCGGGGCTCTGCTGCTTTACGTTGGGACTCTATGCATGCAAAAAGGACGCTGTCAAGGGCATCTTTTAAGTGCTGCTCATTTGTTACCACAACCGGTGAGGCATCGGGCAAGTGAAGATTTAAAAAGACCTTATGCTTGAAGAAAAGATCTGACTTCCAGAATTCCAGTGTCTCTTCAAGGAGTTGGTTTATCATAACAGGGGCTTGTTCCTCCTGCTTGTCTTCATCCACAACACGTGACCCAACGAGTTTTACAAGATGATTTATCTTGGATACAATATCCTCAAGTTGCCCAAGTCTTTTTGCAGCCTGATTTATGCCTGAAACCACCTCTTGATTGTCACATTCCAATGAAGCAAGCTGATTGAGTTCCATGCCAAGGAGCTCGATCTGCATGGAAAGCACCTGTAGCGGGCTGTTCATGTTGTGGACTATCCCCTTGGCATTACGACCGATCAGACTATCACGGAAGTATCTGACAGGACCGTGCAAAGCCTTTTGTCTATCATCAGAAGACATAGACTCCCTCCTCAAAACCTATAGGAACTGACCCTCAAGCTATGAAAAAAACAGGACTAACCCACCTGTTTTCATTTTATAAAACAAATATATTTGGATTTTGAAATTATCACAAGGAATTAAATGGCTTGATACAAAAAGGGACTTATTCCCTTAAATGGAAGGATAGATGGCAACATAAAAAGATCAGGAGCCAATCCTTTGCCTTTGGCCTTCTTCTGTCTCAGTAAGCATGTAGATTTCATCCGCCAGTTCGCAAAATGCCCTTACCACTTCGGGATCGAACTGGGTGCCTGAATTGCGTTTTATTTCTTTAAGGGCAAACCCGTGTGACATGGAATCCCTGTAAGGACGCCTTGAAGTAATGGCATCATAGGTATCTGCAACGGCAAGGATCCTGCAAAGCTTCGGGATATTGTCACCGGCAAGTCCATCAGGATATCCCTTTCCATCCCACCTTTCATGGTGGTGCCTTATGATGGCAGTCTCAGTCTGGAGAAGACCCAAATGACCAACTATTTCTGCACCTATCACAGGATGGGTCTTTATTATCTCATATTCTTCGTCTGTGAGCCTCTTCGGCTTCATGAGTATCTGGTCCCTGATGCCTATCTTTCCTATGTCATGAAGATGTCCGGCAAAGGTGAGAGATTCTATCTCCTCTTGGGTACAATTCATCTTTTTTGCGATTGCAACAGCAAGCCTCGTGACCCTTTCAGAATGGAGTTTTGTGTAAGGGTCCTTTGCCTCAAGGCTTCTGACAAGGGCCCTCAAGGTGGCATGCAGGTTCATGAAAAGGGTGTCATACAAAAGTATGTTCTCTACTGTCAGACTGGCCCTTTCAGAAAGTACATGAAGAAGAAACAGGAACTCATGGGCGTAATCGCTGTCCACATTGTCAAATATGACACCAAGGACGCCAAACACCTCTTCCCGAATCCTGAAGGGCACCAGTAAGTAACAGCCCTTGTCCTTTGCATCCCCTTTCGTTTCAGAGCCAACAGGCCCTGGCCAAATAGGTGGCTGTCCTATGACAGGAATCCCGTCTGAAAGGACCTTGACCACCGGATGTTCCTTTTGTTTCAGGGAGACAGAATAGAGCCCGGTGTCCACATCACCATATTTTGCAACCATAATGAGGGAGGACCTTTCATCCTCCTTTATCCAGAGCATTGCCTTTGAGCCATCCACCAGCATTGCCCCAATGTCCACCAAGGTCTGATAAAGCTCGGTTGTATTCTTGGTCTTGGCAAGGGCCTCACTGATGGAAAAAAGGATGCTCTGCTCCCTCATCTTCCTCTCAAGCTTTTTGTTCATCTGCTCAACAAGTCGCTTGAGTCTGACCTCTTCTGTCAAAAACTGATTCTCAAGGAGCATTGAGCGTTCCTTGATGAGTCTTTGAAGGGCAACCTGAAGCTGATCAAACTTGAAGGGCTTTGCCAAAAAATCTGAGGCACCGCTTCTCATGGCCTTTACGATGACATCCATTGAAGGCTCACCGGTAATTATTGCAGAAACAATGGCCCTGTCCCTTTCCTTCACCTTTTTTACGAATTCGATGCCATCCATGCCGGGCATGTTGATGTCCACGAACACCACATCCACTTCCATGGCCTGATCCATTACAGCAAAAGCATCGTAGGCATTTGAGGCAGTAAAGACTTCGTAGCCGTTATTGAACTTGATGAACCCTTCAAGCATCTGGATTATGTTTGGATCATCATCCACAATGAGAACCCGCCAGGGCCTGTTGGACCCAAGAGGATTGGTAGCGGTAGGGTTGCTCGATGAAGTTGAAGGATGCATTTCAAATATGATCGAAGAGTTTTCTCTTTAGTGTTGAAAATTCCTGTTCTGTGATTGCCCCTTGAGCCTTGAGCCTTGCAAGACGCTCAAGCTGGCTAAGCACCTCCTCCTTGTCGCTGCCGCCATTTCCGTGATCCAAAATAAAAGGAGAAAACCATTCTGGCCCGAACAAGGCCTTCTGGTTGACATTTTTCATATCTGAAGAATCAAGCGCTTCATCACTGACATCCTTTCCACCTTGTTTAGCAAAGGTCTTTACGTACTGGATGAGCCTTCTATTTTCCTGCTGCAGCCTGATCTTTTCACAGGCGTTGTCAACGCTTATTTTGAGCTCCTCAAGACGAAAAGGCTTTCTCAGATAGTCGTATGCACCCTCTTTAACAGCCTGAATGGCCGTTTCCAGGGAAGCGTAACCTGTTATGATGATAACCATTATATCTGGATGAAGCTTCTTGGCCTCATGAAGCACCTCCATCCCATCAACCTCAGGCATCATAAGATCCGTTATCAACAGGTCATAGGGCCTGTCCTTGAGCTTCCCAATGGCCTCAAGGCCATTTTGGACAAGGGTTATTTCCCTGTCTTCTTTGTCAAGGAGCTCGCTCAACAGATCGCCTATATTTTTTTCGTCCTCGGCAATTAATATACGGAGAGTGCTTCGAGTTTGTTGGTCTGCCATTTTCGAAAGCCTACTTGTTAAAGCGCTAAAGTGTGATTAACGTTTGGTACCGCAATCAAGATAACCAAAATCGCAATATTTCACAATCATATCGCGTTTTTTTCTTTATCGGAGCTATGACAAATAACTTGAAGCCAACAAATGTCAACACAAGAAAAACAGATTTGGAGGCCCAAATCAACTCTCTAAATCTCGAGGAGCAGATGAATCTCGTACTCACAACCCCTTGGGAGAAAAGATACGAGATTATTACTGCCTCATCCCAGGCAAGGGAGATCGTCTCCAACATGCCTGTTGAGGAACTTTTCTGGACCATAAAGGCCACGGGCGTGGAAGACTCGGCCATCTTACTGAACCTTTCAACCCCTGAACAGTTGCAATTCATCTTCGACCTTGACTGGTGGCACAAAGACAATCTTAGGCCTGAAAAAATAGCGGCTTGGCTCCTTGTCATGTACGAATTAAATGAAAAAGGGCTTCAAATCTGGCTCAAATGGCTTTTTAAAAAAGACCCCTGGCTTTTGCCAGCAATGCTTAATGAATTTGTCCGTGTGGTCAAGCGACCTGACGAAATGGACATCCAGGAGGCCAGGGACGTCCTTCCGCCGTTTACCCTTGATAATGTATATTTCGTGGATTTTAAGAAAAAGAAGCTTGCCCCTCTTTTCATCAGACTGATTTCCACCCTGGTAGAACTTGACCCTGGTGTATACAGGGATGTTTTTGAAACCATGCTGTGGGAAACTCCAAGTTACAACCTTGAAACTGCCTACAGGCTTCGTTGCGGGCGAATCGGAGACTTTGGCATTCCAGACTACTATCAGTCCCTTGATATTTACGTTCCCATGGAACAGGGGCAGATGCATACCACAGAGGCTGAAAAGATCCTGAACTCCCTGCCAGTAAGTTTTGAGATGCCCCCCTTTGTCCCTACACTGTATGTTTCTGGATACCCTGTGCTTGAAGAGGCCCTAAGGAGCCTTTCAGGGGAAAATGTCATGGAACGTATAATTCGCGAGACAACAGGAATTGCAAACAAGGTGATAATGGCAGACCAGGTGGATCTCGATGATCCTAAACAACTAAAGAATGCGCTTAAAAAGTCATTTTCCCTCATTAACCTTGGAACCGAAAAGATCATGGAAGAAAGTGGCAAGGAACCCGCCTCAATAATTGCAACCCATTTCATGGAAGAGATCGTACGCCTTGCAGCCGGGCTTCTTCTTCCTGTTGGTTCAAAGGCCAGAAAACTCATTGCAAGCCGTGGCTTTGGAGCACTCCCTCACCATCTGAGGCAATATGTGGAGGCAGCATCCAAAAGGCCTGCAGAGGCCTTTGATCCCGTTACCGGCAAGACCGGACCTGTAGTCACAATTTCCGAGCTTGAACATTTGCGCAAAAAGGTTCATGAGGCAGAGACATGGCAAAAAATTGGCCGTTTCCTAAGACCTGCCCCGGAAAAATGGAAAGACGGTTTTGACTGGCAAAACACAAACTTCCTGGCAATGGAGGAGTTTGCTATTGACAGCGCCCTTGCCACAGCGGTTGCAAATCTTTTGATACAGGCACGATTTGAGACCTTGGCCCTTGATAGAGATGCACTTTCAAGGCTCTTGGAAAGGCTAAAAGAGCTTAAAGGTCAGGCCATGGAGAAAAACCTTGAAGAGCTCCTTTCGCCACTTGTGGGCGGTGACGAAGATAACATTACAGAAACCGATCTAAGACAGATCATTATTCCCCATCTTGCACAAATCTTTCAAGACGTGCTTGAAGGTGGCGAAAACTATCTTAAGGAGCCAAGATATTTGACTCATTTGCTTGTTTCCGTTTCTGAAGGCTAATAATTTCAAATATTCCTAAGTGGCCAGTAGTGGCCTGCACCTCCTTCAATTTCCAAATATGGCTTTGGAAGGATCTGTTTTGTTGACGGATGGGTGGTCATGGCTTAAAAATAGCCAACAAAATGTCTGCTTGCGGGAATCTGGTGAAAATCCAGAACGGGCCCGCCACTGTAAGTGGGGACGAAACCTGAAATATGCCACTTCCATGCTGTGGCCACGATATGGCCCTGTCTTAGCGTGGTGGGAAGGCTCAGGAAGTAGGATGATCCACAAGTCAGGATACCGCAAACAGGCACGGAAGTCATGGTTTCTGGCCAAGGCCCAGTAACCAGACCTTTTCAAAGGATGAGCGGAAACAGGGCGCCCGAATCCTATTTTTCAGGATTCGGGCTTTTTTTTGAAACTTTTTAAGGAGTATACAGATGACTACAGAAAAACATATATGGGGCTTGCTCCTGTTTTTCGTATCTCTTTTCATTCTCACATCTTTCTCTCGAGGCATGTGCGCCGTTTCCATCAAAGATGATGCAGGTAACCAAATTACACTTCCCCATGCTGCAAAACGTGTTGTGAGTCTTTATGGGGGTATTACAGAGATCCTTTGTGCCATTGGAGGCTTGGACAAACTGGTTGGTGTTACAAAAAGGGATTCGTGGCCGCCTGCCATTAAGGAAAAGCCCAAAATAGGCACTCATATGAGACCAAATCTTGAACTTATACTCGGACTCAAGCCTGATCTTGTTATCCAGGGCTCCACCAGACCAGGCAGCCAGCTTGTGGTTGAAAAGCTTAAAGAATTTGGAATTAAGGTGGCCGTGTTCAATCCATACAGCTTTTCAAGTCTGTATTCTGTTATTGAGCGTATATCACTTCTATGTGGTCTTGAACGAAACGGCAAGAAACTTGTTTCAGACATGAAAAGAACCATTCTTGAACTTGAAAGACGTTATCCAATAATGGACCATCCTAAGGTGATCTTTGAGGTTAGCTATCCGAGCCTTCTTTTTGCAGGTGGCAGAAACATGGTTAATGACATCATAGACAAGGCTGGAGGCGTAAATGTGATAAAAAAAGATAAAAAGTTTGTCCGCTACGGCCTTGAGCAGATTCTTGTGGACAATCCAGACGTGTATATCATTCAGAAAGGCCCCATGAATCGAAGCATCATTCCCCCTGCCAAAAGACCTGGATTCCATGGGATAAGGGCAATAAGACAAGGCCATGTGCTATATGTTGACGAGTTCATGTTCTCAAGACCTGGGCCGCGCTGTGTAAAGGCCGTTGAGACCCTTAGAAGGTATCTCTATGAAATCTCTAATGATTCAAGAAACAAAAGCATATCCACGCATTCTGGAGATTAAACTGTCATGAAGAAAAAGGGAACCCTTTACGCAATTGGCGTTGGGCCGGGAGATCCAGAACTTATTACCCTGAAGGCAAAACGGATCCTTGAGACGGTCAAGAGTGTCTTTAGTGCCACATCAAACCCAAAGAAAGAAAGTCTTGCCCTAAAGATCGTATCCCCGCATTTAAACCATCATTCCAAGATCCTGCCTCTTGTCTTTCCAATGACCAGAGACGAAAAAAGCCTTGAATGTGCCTGGCAGGCCGCAGCTAAAAAGGTCCTTTCAGTCCTTGACGCAGGAGAGGACGCTGCATTCGTTACATTGGGAGACCCATGCACCTACTCCACTTTCACCTATCTGCATCGAACAGTAACAGAAATTGAACCGGAGATTGAGATTGAAATAGTGCCTGGCATAACCTCCTTTCAGGCGGCAGCAGCCCGGCTTAAGATTCCCCTTACTGAGGCAGAGGAATCCCTCGTTGTGGTTTCAGGGGCGAAGGGGGGCATGGAAATAAGCCGTGCAGCAAAAAAATTTGATAATCTTGTGATCATGAAGGCGTACAGACATTATGACGAAATAGTAAGGTGTCTTGATGAACTTGGTCTTTTGGATAACACTGTTGCAGTTAGAAGAGTTGGGCTTTCAGGAGAATCCATCACGTCAAAGGTGGCAGATTGGAACGGAAATGAACCATCCTATTTCACGCTTCTTATAACCAAAAAAGGGGAGACCAAGAAGAAGCTGCAGAATCACTGATTGCCCATGCATTTTGAAACCACAGTCTCTGCAAGGGCATATGCCTTTGGCTGTCTTTCAAGAAGATGGCTGTGAACATCTTTTAGATAGTGCCAAATCTGATTCATCACAAAGCGGCTTACCTGCAACCTCATGAGCCTTTTGGCAGGTCTTGATTGCCAATATTCCATGGTCCTTATTGCCCCAAGGTCCAGAAAGTGCCTGTTGACTTCCTTTTTGCAACCTCCGCAAAGAAGCTGGCCAGTTGCGGGCTGATAGGCAGCCTGTCTGCTGTATATCTCCTTTTTGCACCTTGCGCAGATCCCGAGAGGAGGAAA
>Ga0256833_1002099_pt1 | contig 14295 bp, 9 predicted proteins | sample 356284metaG_FD_190535 | JGI IMG/M metagenome (GOLD analysis project Ga0256833, IMG submission 190535) | Hydrothermal vent microbial communities from Mid Atlantic Ridge, Atlantic Ocean - 356-284 | ecosystem: Environmental > Aquatic > Marine > Hydrothermal vents | place: Atlantic Ocean: Mid...
TCGCATATAAAAATATGCTAACCATAATATAGGTATAATGAGCAAAAGCATTAAATATTTCGGTTCTTCTATCTGATACATAATTCTTTTCTTTTAAATAAAACTCTTTAACCAAGTATAGCGCAATAACCCAACGATAAACATCAACAATACCGAAGCCAAAACCCAAGGACGATATAGTTCTTTATAATTATAATATTTGGTCTCTTTGATTTCGGTTTTTTCCAATTTATCGATTGATTTATAAATCTTGTTCAACTCATAATTATCCGTTGCCCGGAAATATTTTCCTCCGGTTTCATCGGCAATTTTTTGTAAAAGTTTTTCATCAATTTCCACTTTTGCATTACGGTAGATAAATCCGCCTCTACTATCCAAAGCCACAGGTGTCGGAGCATAACCGTTTGTTCCGATACCGATGGTATAAACTTTTATCCCGAATTGCTTGGCCAATTCCAAAGCCGTAAGCGGATCAATTTCACCGGTATTGTTCACCCCGTCGGTCATCAAAATGACCACTTTGCTCTTGGCTTTGCTATCTTTCAAACGGTTGATAGCGGTTGCCAACCCCATTCCTATTGCCGTTCCTTGATCCAAAGTATTGAAAAGTTGATTAAAATTTATTTTCCGAACGGCTTGCATTACAATTCTGTGATCGGAAGTTATGGGCACTTGCGTAAAAGCTTCACCTGCGTATAATACCACCCCAAAACGGTCGTTGGGTCGTCTTTTGATAAAATTGATTGCAGTTTTTTTCAAAGCTTCCAACCGATTGGGCTTCAAATCCCTTGCCAACATACTTGCCGATACATCAATGGCAAGCATAATATCAATACCTTTGGTTTTCTTGGTCTTTGCCGTTACACTTACCGAACGCGGACGAGCCAATCCGATAATACTTGCACTGATTGCCAATAAAACCGCCAAACTCAACAAAGGCAAGATTTTATTTTTTATCGTTTTAAATCCTCCAAAATCCGCTACATTGGAATATAACATTTTGGCATTTTGGTTATAACGATTGATATAAATCCAAACCGCCAATACCGGAACTATTCCCAGTAATATCAAATAATACGGATTTAAAAATTCAAAATGTTCAAAAATTCCTTTCATCTGTTTAATCTTTTATCAATTCAATTGAACTTAACACTCTATCTATCAATTCTTTATTTTCTTTATTTCCTTTGGTATGCACACCATAAATCATTCTTATATAATTATTTCCATTATAAAAACGACTGTCAAATTCCATTTCTCGTTTTACATTCAATTTTGGGATATTTATTTTCATACTTCCGTAATAACGTTCGCCACCTTCTGCCAATTCGTCTTTGTTCATTTGCACATCTTCGGCTTTCAAAAATTGCATAATCATATTCATCATATAACTATTCATTTGCTTGGTATTCAATCCACCTTTACCTTGTGCATTTCCTAAGGATTTAAAATCCATATTCATTTCAATAATTCCATAGCCCTTGATAAAATTTTCATCCGCATATACCGACATTTCATCCATTATTTTTTTCATTTGGGATTTTTCTTTATCACTCAATTTATTCATAAAATCCACCGGATGCAAAATATGTGGCGTTGTCATACCCACGGCAGGATTTGCACCATATTCGTTATACAACCATTCGGGCGATTGAATATTTTGTTTAACCTGCTGCAAAATTCCGTATTTATTCAAGAAATAATAGGACACTCCGCCCAACAAAATAATAAGCGCAGCAATACTCCCGATAGTATAGTAAGCAAGACGTCTTTTGCGTTTTTTTGCCGCAAGTTTTTCTGCTTCCAATTGTGCTTTTTCGTCGGCAATACGTTGAACCACTTCGTGCGTGCTATCTATAAAATCTTTTATCGTTTGCATATCCAAATCTATTTCCGTTGCATCCGGTTGCGATTTTGCATATTTTGCCAAATCCGCACGTTTAAGCATAACCGCCATTCGCTGCAACAAATCGGGATGAATATACGAGCCGTCTTCAAAGCGGTATTTTTTTAAGTCTTGCAAAAGTTCCGACGAAATTTTCTCCTTGGCAGACAAATGCAATTCATTTTCAATAAAATTTTTCAACAACAAGCTCAATTCCAAATAATGAACATCGGTTTTGTCTTTCAACCACAGTTTTTCATTGTCTAATTTTTTCCACTGATTAAGCGCTTGTTCGTAAGGTGATAATTTTTTAGCCAAAGATTTGACTTCTTTTCGTTTACGATAAAAATAATAAGACAAAGCTCCCAATATCAATAAAATCGGTAGTAACCACCAATAATTTCCTTTGGCAGCCTTTTCGCCCGATGCATCTTTACCTTCAACATCAATAATATTTTTAAAACCATAAGCCGGTTGTGCTACGGTATCCACCTTCACTCCTAAAACTTTTATATTGGGAATACTATCGGTTTGCAGCACGCTATCATTAACCGACAATCTGACAGACGGTAGAACATATTGTCCGCTATCCCATTTTGTCAAAAAATATTCTTTTTGCAATTCTCTAACAGGTTTTGCTTGCAAAGTATCGACTTTTGAACTTTTTACCACTTCAAAATCTCCCAAATTTTCCATTTCGGGAAAATCGGCAAAACTCAATGTATCCGTCTTTACACGCAATTTCAAACGGATTTGTTCACCTATACGAATTTGAGTGGTATCAACTTGTGCTTCAACTTTTGGTAAGTCTTGTGCATTTGTTCCCCAAACAAATAAATTTAGAATTAAAATTATCAAATATTTATAATCAAACTTCATCTCCAACAATTTTTTTATGTTTAAATTAAATTTTTTCCACTCAATTTTTCCAAATCAAGAACTAACACTTTTCAATTTTAAATTATCAAATCGACATCCGAACACTGTAAAAAATTTCATTAACCATTAACAATTAAGCATTAACAATTCACAATTTATAATTCACAATTTATAATTCACAATTCAAGATTTAGCTTCTTTGTTTAAAATACTGCAACAACTTTTTAATATACGATTCTTGCGTCGATATTCTAATGACACCTGCTCCCGCTTGCTGAAAAGATTTTTTAAAATAATCATCTCTTTTCAAAAAGGTCGCATTATGCACTCTCCTTATTTGTTTATTGGAAGTATCGACATATTTTTTCTTTCCTGTTTCCAAATCCTCCAACAACACCAATCCCAAATCCGGCATATCTTTTTCCATTGGATCAAAAACTTTGATGCCGGTCAAATCGTGTTTACGACCAACGATTTTTAGCGTTTGATCATAATCTTTATCCATAAAATCGGAAATCAAAAAGACAATAGCTTTTTTCTTCAAAATATTGTAAACAAATTTCAGCGTATTAGATATATCCGTTCCGTTCTTTTTCGGATGAAAATCCACCAATTCACGAATAATACGCAATACGTGTGTTCGACCTTTGGCAGGCGGAATAAAAAGTTCTATCTCATTGGAAAACAGCACCAAACCCACTTTATCATTATTTTGAATAGCCGAAAAAGCCAGCGTTGCCACAATTTCGGTAATCATATTTTTTTTCAAATCCGTTTTCGTGCCGAACCATTCCGAGCGGCTGATATCCACGGCAAGAAGCATCGTCAATTCCCGTTCTTCCTCAAAAACCTTCACAAAAGGCGTTCGATAACGAGCGGTAACATTCCAGTCGATATTTCGCACATCATCGCCATAGGCATACGGGCGCACTTCCGAAAAAGTCATCCCACGTCCTTTAAACGAACTATGATATTCCCCGCCGAAAATATGGTCGGACAAACGCTTGGTTTTGATTTCAATTTTTCTAACTTTCTTTAAAATTTCTTTCGTTGTCATCTTTCCACAATCAGATTTTATTTATATTTAAATTATTAGGGCGTGTCCCTTCTCCTATATCCACCGCCGAAATCCACGGGTCGTGTTTTCCGCTCATAGTCCCGCCTTGAAAAATGCACAAAAATATTCAATATCCAAGAGCTTCCTACGGTCGCTTTGTTTCTTGAATTTTTGTAGCATTTTCAAGTGCGGGAGCTAACCGCTTCAACCACTCACGCAGAACATCACCGTAGCTGTATTCATTTTTCATTTTTCATTTTCCACATTCCACAGTATCGACAAGGCATACCTTATCTTTACGTATTGTCATTAACCAAATCAACAAATCCACAATTAACCCTATAAAACCTCAATCTTATTGATAATTTTACTAATAATATCTTCGGTTGTAATGTTTTCGGCTTCTGCTTCATAAGTAAGTCCAATACGATGACGCAAAACATCATAAACCATAGCCCTCACATCTTCAGGAATAACAAAACCACGTTTATTCAAAAAGGCATAAGCTTTGGAAGCAATAGCCAAATTAATACTCCCACGCGGCGAAGCTCCGAAACTGATCAAAGGTTTCAATTCTTCCAATCCATATTTTTCAGGATATCGTGTAGCAAAAACAATATCCAAAATATATTGCTCTATCTTCGGATCGATATAGATTTTTTTAACCGTTTCACGTGCATCCAAAATTTGTTTGGTCGTAGTAACGGGTTGAACATTCTCAAAACTTCCGTTCATATTTCTACGCAAAATTTCCAATTCTTCTTTTTGCGAAGGATAGTCAATAATGGTTTTTAGCATAAATCTGTCCACTTGTGCTTCGGGCAGCGGATAAGTTCCTTCTTGTTCAACCGGATTTTGGGTAGCCATTACCAAGAAAGGTTCTTCCAATTTAAAAGTTTCATCACCAATTGTTACTTGGCGTTCTTGCATAGCTTCTAACAAAGCCGATTGCACTTTGGCTGGCGCACGGTTAATTTCATCCGCTAATACCAAATTGGCAAAAATAGGACCTTTACGCACCTCAAACTTGTTTTCCTGTATATTATAAATCAAAGTTCCAATCACATCGGCAGGCAACAAGTCAGGCGTAAATTGAATACGACTGAATTTGGCATTTATCGCTTTTGCCAAAGTGTTGATTGCTAATGTTTTTGCCAATCCGGGCACTCCTTCAAGCAAGATATGTCCTTTTCCTAATAATCCGATTAACAAACGGTCTATCATTTGATCTTGACCGACAATCACCTTGTTAATTTCCAATTTCAACAAATCGACAAATTCACTCTCACGCTTTACAATTTCATTAAGCTCGTTAATATTTATATTTTGTTCCATAACTAAAAATTTTTCACAACAATTTTACAACAAAATTATGCCAATGTCTGTTAATAAAAGTATAAAATATGTTTTTTTAAGAAAGTTTTAAAAAATAGTTTAAAAAAATCCAAATCAAACTGACAATTTTTCAGATATTTTTTTTTTTAAATCTTTACATAATGTAAATTTATAGAATTTGAATTATCTTTGAATAGTTTTTTATTTGATTCAATAATGAAAAAAAATTTTTCATTTCTTTTTATTTTGGTTTTCTTCGGTATAGTAGCCCAAAATCAACAACCGGATAGCATAACTCGTCCAAAAATCGGATTGGTATTGAGTGGCGGCGGAGCCAAAGGCTTGGCACATATAGGCGTTCTAAAAACCTTGGAGAAACATCATATCCGACCGGACTATATTGCAGGAACAAGTATGGGAGCTATTGTAGGAAGTATGTATGCTGCCGGATATTCCGCACGGCAAATTGATTCTATTTTTCATACACTGGATTTTGATAAAATTCTTTTTGATTATCGGGAAAGAAAATATACAGGTTTTTTTAAAAAGAAAAACGGACCCAAATACATCTTTAAACTTCCCTTTTCTTTAAAAAAAATGAGTGTGCAGATGCCCAAAGGTTTGGCAAGTGCACAAAATCTATACAATACATTGGCGGAAAATCTTATTGCTGTTAATGATACCGTTAATTTTAACCGGTTAAAAATTCCTTTCATTTGTATAGCCACGGATATTGAAAACGGCAACCAAGTGCTTTTTAACAAAGGTTGGCTGGCATTAGCCGTTACGACTAGTGCCTTGTTGCCTACGGTTTATAAGCCTGTGGAATTTGATAGCAAATTATTATTAGACGGTGGTATCGTAAATAATTATCCCGTAAAAGAACTACGGGATATGGGCGCACAAATAATTATAGGTTCGGATGTCCAAGGAAAAATACTTAAAAAAGAGCAAATCGAAGATATCCAAAATATTATGGATCAAATTATCAGTTTCCAAGTGTATAAAGAGATGCCTCTAAAAAAACTGGAAACCGATATATATATTCATCCTTATATAAATGATATCGGTATCACGGAATTTGAAAAAATTGACACCATTATCAAAAGGGGAATCAAAGCTACAGATTCCGTTTTAAAAAAATTTGATATTGAGAAATTGAAAAAAAACTCGGATATTTCATCTTTAAAATTCGTTAAGCCCGACAGTATAAGTTTTGACAAAATTATTATCAATGGATTGCAAAATTATCGGAGAAGTTATGTTTTGGGAAAACTTGGGTTCAGACCCCATAAAAAAATAAGTTATAAAGATTACTTGGAAGGTATAAATAATCTTATCGGCACGGATAATTTTGCCCGTGTTTTTTATCACATCAAAAACATCTCCAATCATCCACAGCTCATCATTGATTTAAAGGAAAAAGAAAACAAAGCTTACATCAATTTGGGTTTTCACTTTAACAATTTATATAAAATTAATGTTATAGGAAATTTTGAACGCAAACATCTATTAACCAAAAACGATTTACTTTCATTTGATATCATTGGCGGAGAAAAAACACGGTTTAATTTGGATTACCTTATAGATAACGGTTTTGGTTGGAATATCGGTTGGCATACCGGATACCATCGTTTCAACACACAAGTTCGATCGCTTCTGTTTTTTGAAAATCCCACAATCAATCGCCTGGACTTAAATGTAGAACAATTGCAAAACAAATTGAGTTTTGAGGGGAGTTTGAATCACTTTATAAATTTCTCGATAGGACTTCAACATTTATACAAAAGATACTATACAAACGTATTTTCGGGAGAAAATAACGGCTTACCTTATTTTATCGGTAAAAATCATTATGTAGGGACTTTTGCAAATTTAATGGTAGATAATCGCGATGATTTTGATTTTCCTCAAAAAGGAATTTTCCTATTACTTTCCTGGAATTATTTTCCTGTTTCCAGCGATTATTATAGAAACTTTATTCCTTATTCAATGTATAGATTAAAATTGGAATTTACACAAAATTTTGTCAAAAAATTTTATTTTCAACCCATTATACAAGCAGGATATATTTATGCTAAAAAAACATCTTATGAAAATGATTTTTACCTTGGCGGTGATACAAAATTTATAAATTTTGACAATATGGCTGCTTTTCCGGTTATAGATCCATTGGAAGTAAGAGCAACTAAATATTTAATGGCAAATTTTAATCTGAAATATCAATTATTTCCAAATCATTACCTTAAATATGGATATAATTATTTGTTTTATGATCAATCCCACGATTTTCCCGGCTCGGAAATTTCTTGGATTTCAGGTCATCTCATTGCTTATGAATATAAATCTTTTTTAGGACCTATACGTTTATCTTATGCAAGAGTTCCAAAAGAACAAAAAAATATTTTTTTATTTAGTTTCGGATACGATTTTTAATTTGGAACGGTCTTTGTAAATTATTTTAAAAAACTAAACCAATGAGGAAAATTTTTACACTTTTAATCTTATTTACCTTTCTAAGCGTTTTTGCACAATCGCCCGCTTATCAACCGGGTGAACATTTTAAATTTAAAATTCATTATGGAATTTTTAATGCCGGTTATGCAACACTGGATTTAAAAGAAGATTTTTTTCAAGGAAAAAAATTACTACATGCTATTGGAAAAGGTTGGACCACAGGAATATCACGTTGGTTAATGAAAGTAAATGACAATTATGAAAGTTATTTTGACTATAATAATAAACCCATACGTTTTATTAGAAATATTGATGAAGGGGGTTATACAAAAAATGTAGAATTAAGATTTGACCACAATACTAACAAAGTTCAAGTAATTGATAAAAAGAATAAAAAAGTAGAAACTTTCTCTTTTCCTCAAAAAATTAATGATATGGTATCGGTTTTCTATTATTTACGAAATGTTAATATCAACAAACTAAAAACAGGAGACGAGATTCAAGTAGATATGTTTTTCGACAATGAAGTATATCCCTTCAAACTTAAAATATTGGGAAGAGAGTTTCTTAAAACAAAATTTGGAAAAATAAAAGCCATTAAATTACGTCCAATCGTTATGTCAGGAAGGATTTTTAAAGAAGATGAAAGTTTAACGGTTTGGATTAGCGATGACGATAACAAAATCCCATTACTTATTAAAGCCGATCTATTAGTCGGTTCTCTGAAAGCCAGTTTGATTGAGTACAAAGGCTTAGCACATCCCGATGCATTAGTTGTAAAATAAGAAAATAAAAAAAGCGGTTGATAACCGCTTTGTTTAACTTTTAAAAAATTTAATTGAATAAATTCTTTTATCCGAGTAAACTTTAAGGATATAATTCCCTGGTGCCAATTTATCAATCGGGAACGATATCAAATTATTTCTTTCGGTAATAGGAAAATTATTTTGATAAAACATCCGTCCAAGCTCATCAATAATAATATAAGAAAAAACTTTTTCGGATTGATTATGTAATTTTACAGTCATATAAGTGCCATTGGAAGGATTGGGAAACAAAGTTATTCCTTTGGTCATTTTTTGATCTTCTACCTTTGCAATATCAACCACCGTAAAAGCACCCATCATACCTCCGTCCTCGTGGTTCAACATATGACAATGATACATATAAGGAATACTGTCATCGGCAAAATCTTCAAATTTTGTTATGAATTTTATGCTTCCGCCGCCGGCAGGAACCAAAAACGTATCGTGCCAACCCCGGGCATAAGCCGGAATATTCGTATTGCCGTTGATACTTAAAATTTGAAACTGAATATCGTGCACATGAAACGGATGTGCAATGGCGGAATTATTGGTTACAGTCCAAACCTCGGTGTTATTCAACGGAATACTTATATTGATGGTATTCATATCAAAACTGACACCATTGATAGTAAAATCTCCGTTCAATTGATTTAAGCCCATTGCCACGGGACTCAAACTAAAAGATCGCTGCTGATCGGCAGAATTTTCCGTCATATAATTTATGGGCGAAAATTGTCCGGGGATACTTGTAACGGGGTTAGCTGTCTGAGCCACTACACGCAATTCCAAAATATTGAAATCATTTCCGTTCAACAAATTGGGATTATAATTGTTTAAAGTCATATTGGGACTCATTCCCGGATTCGTTGCTCCATAAATTCCGTTTCCGAACTCCGAAGCATAACTTATCAAATATAAAGTTTGATTTTCCTTACCGTTTAAATCCAACAAAATTTCGGCTCTTTCTCCGGGTGATAACGGCAAACGTGTCAGCTGTTCGGGTGCTTCCAATAAACCGCCATCGGTAGCAATTAAATAAAACGGCGTATTGCCAGATAAACCGAAATTAAAAACTCTTTGGGACGAGCCGTTCAAAAATCGCAAACGAACAACTTGCGCCGGAACTTCCAAATATGGATTTATGGTGGCATTTACCATTAATATATCGTCATTATTACTGTGATTAACTACTTGATAATTGTTATCGAAGTCTTTGGTTTGAATAACAACAGGGAAATCGTCAATGCCGTAAGTTACAGGCAAACCTGCATTCAATTCATCATTATCATGTACAATAATCATTCCCGCTATTCCTTTGGTTACGTGTTCATCCGTAAATTCATCCAAATGCGGATGATACCAATAAGTTCCGGCACGATTCATAACCGTAAATTGCGGGTTCCAAGTGGTTCCAGGTTGGATGATGGTATGCGGACCTCCATCATTGGAAGCCGATACGTGCATACCGTGCCAATGTATCGTGGTCGGTTGTCCCAAATTATTGGTTACTTCGATATTTACGGCATCACCTTCGTTCATAATCAGGGTAGGACCTAAAATATTCCCGTTTACCCCCATAGTTGCCGTTTGATGTCCGGCAAAAAATTCGTATGTGCCGTTTTGTAAATTCAATGGATATTGAGGTCCGTTTAGAACCGGCGGAATAACCATTGCATTTTGTGATTGCATTTGCATTGCTAATAAAACAATAATTAAAAATAGTGTTCTTTTCATAATTTATATGTATTAAAAGTTACAAATATAATTTTTTTAAATGTTTCCCAAATATTTTACATTCCTTTATTTTACATTCCTTTGCCACATTTTCCCGATGCATATATTTCATTTGCGTATCCTTATTTTACGGCATTTTCGATGGATCGGCATCCGGCATTTCGTCATCATTCATTTGTTTTCCGCGGTGATTATGAATAGATGCGGCGGTTTCGTTACCTTGCATATTCATCATCGATTTTTTCCCTTGCAATTGTGCCGACGCATCCACCGTAAAGGTGCCTTTATACACAATTTCCTCGCCGGGTTTCAACCCCGATAAAATTTCATAATAATCTCCCGCCGAAACTCCCAATTCCACTTCACGCAATTCGAATTCCGGCTTATCGGGACTGACTTTTACATAAACCACCGAACGTTTTCCTGTCCATAATATCGCCGATTTCGGAATCCTAATCACTTGCTTTCCACTTGCGGTTTTATTGACTTTTATTTTTCCTTCCGCCAACATTCCGGGTTTCAGCAAATTGTTTTTATTGGGCAAATCCACCCGCACCTGCACCGTTCGTGTTTTTTCGTTGACAACCGGGTCTATAAACCCCACCGTTCCTTCAAATGTTTTTCCCGGATAAGCATTGAGTGTAATTTCCACCTTTTGACCTTGACGGATATTGGGTAAATCCTTCTCGTAAACATCCAAAACCGCCCAAACTTTACGCAAATCCGCCAGTTGGAACATCGGCGTTCCTTCCTTGACATGATTGCCGTTTTCCACCAAAACTTTCAACACATATCCGTTTTTGTCGGCATACATCGGAAAGTTGGTGATTACTTTCTTAGTATTTTCAATCTGTTGAATTTGCTTTTCGGACAATTTCCAATTTTTCAATTTATTACGCACGGCATTATACAGTTCGGGTTGTTCGTTTTTTACATACATTGCTTCCAATAATTCATTTTGAGCGGTAACCAATTCGGGGGAATAAAGCAAAGCAATTTTATTTCCTTTACGTATCAAATCACCCTCACTTTGATAGTATAATTTTTCAATACGCCCGCCGAAATGAGCCGCCTGAACGGAAGTTAAACTGGTATTGACCGCAATTTTTCCTGATAACCGGATACCGTTGTTTTCGGCGGTCAAAGCATCCTCTCCAACTGTGATTGTTTCAATATTCGCCAACGCCATAGCATTGGAAGTCAGTTTGATAATTTGTTTGGATTGACTTTGATTATCATCCGTTTTCGGTATCAAATCCATTCCGCATATCGGACATTGTCCGGGCTCGGGCAAATCAATTTGCGGATGCATAGAACAAGTCCAATGTTCCACCTTGTTTACTTGTTTTTCCGCTTTATTTTCAGTAGCAGTATCATTTCTCGAATGATTTCCGTCTATCTGTTTTCCGATAAAAATACCGGCTGCCAATAGCACCAATCCGATAAGATAAATTTTTATGTTTTTCATAATTTTTGTGTTTTTTTAATTTAATTAGTCAAATAGTCAATTCTTGCTTTTAATTCGAACGCTTTTACAGTCGCTTCCAAAGCTTTCAATTGATAGCCGATTTTATCCAATTGCAAACGCAAAATCATATCATAATCCAATATCGAAGTCTCGTATGCCTTTAAACTCACGTCTATCGCCCGTTGGGTTTCTCGTATGTTTTTTTGTGCCGCCATCAATAAAATCAATTGATTCTTAAAATCGGTCATCAATCCATCCAGCATATTTTCCAAAACGATTTTTTGTTCAGTATAAGCCCAATGGGTTTGTTCCCCTTTCAATTTTGCTTGACGGATTTTTGCTTGATAACTCCGGTTAAATATGGGAATGGAAAGTCCCAACATCGGCATCAAAATATCTTTTCCGTTATTCATTACCGTCATATCCGTCCGGGGATTTACCGGTATATAATCCACACCGAACAACAATTTGGGTCGCGATTGTTTTCTTAACATTTTAACTTCATCTTCGTATAAACCTTTGCTTTGTATGATTTTTGAAAGCATAGGAAAATTATCGATGTGTTTTTTGCCAGGCAATATTTCCGTAGCATCCAATTTTACAGGCAAATTGACACCGGCTTGTTCGTCTCTTTCCAATAAACGATTGAATTGTCGTTGCAGAGCATTCAAATCCTTAACCGCTTGGTAAATACCGGCATGCAATTCATTCTTTTTTATCCTTATTTTCAAAACTTCGGTCATTGTTGTCCGGTTGTTTGCCAAAGCCCCTAAAGCCATATCTTCGTAAGTTTTGAGAATTTGTTTGTTTTCTTTAAGAATGTAAATAATACGTTGTTTTTCATACATCCAGAAAAATAATTCTTTTACTTTGTAAATTATTTCTCTTTTTTTCAAATCCGTATCAAACCTTTTCAACTCCGCGGCTTTTTCCAACCAATTTTCTTTGGATTTATTGGTACCGAACCAAGGAATTTGTTGAGCAATTCCCCATTTCATCACCTGATTTCCCACGCGTGTTTCCGGTTGAAGCGCATAAATCCCAAAATTGATTTGCGTATCGGGATATTGGCGTGCTTCTAAAATTTTTGCCCCGGCTATTTTTTCATCCGCTATTTTATTTTTTATAGCAGACGAGTTTTCAAGTGCCATTTGAACATAATCGTCCAAAGATTGCGCATTGATAAAATTAGCGGTTATTATGAGCAGTATGATTTGTAAATTTTTCATTTTTCTTATTTTATATGTTTTATTTTCCTCTCCTTCATTATCGAAAATAGCACAGGCACAACGAACAAGGTTATCAATGCCACCAACATACCGCCGAAACTCGGAATTGCCATCGGAATCATAATATCGCTTCCGCGTCCGGTAGATGTCAAAACGGGCAATAATGCCAAAATCGTCGTGGCAGTGGTCATCAAACAAGGACGTATCCGTTTACTTCCAGCCTCTATCACCGATTGACGTATTTCTTCCTTGGTTTCGGGTTTGTTTTGTTTAAAAATTTGTGTCAAATACGTGGCTATTACCACACCGTCGTCGGTTGCAATTCCAAACAAGGCAATAAATCCCACCCAAACGGCAACACTCAAATTAACCGTATGAATATTGAAAATATCCCTGAAATTATGTCCTGCTATTGCAAAATTCAAAAACCAATCCTGTCCGTAAAGCCAAAGCATAATAAAACCGCCGGCAAAAGCAATGGCAATACCCGTAAACACCATCAAGGTTACCCCTACTTGTCTGAATTGGAAATACAATATCAAAAAGATAATCAACAAGGTCAGCGGCACAACTATTGAAAGGGTATTCTCGGCACGTATTTGATTTTCATAAGTGCCAGTAAAATTGTAAGTAATCCCTTTGGGCACTTGCAAACGCCCTTTGTCTATGGCTTTTTGCAAATGGTTTTTAGCTTTTTCCACTACCGAAATTTCCGCTTCGACAGGTGCTTTGTCAAACAATACATATCCTACCAAAAAAGTATCTTCGCTCTTGATAACCTGCGGACCGCTTTCATATGCAATTTCGGCTACTTCTTTCAACGGAATTTGTGTTCCGTTTTTCAAAGGCACCAAAATATTTTCCAAATCCGAAGGACTCATTCGCAATTCATGCGGATAACGCACACGAACGGCATAACGTTCTCTTCCTTCAATGCTTTGGGTTAGTTTTTTTCCGCCTACTGCAATTTCAATCACATTTTGCACATCTGCAATTTGTAATCCGTACCGAACAATTTTATTACGATTTATTTTTATCAACAAATAGGGTTTTCCTACGATTCTATCTGAAAAAACGGCTTCCTTTTTTACGCCCGGAACTTCTTTGAGCAGTTTTTCCAATTGCAAACCGAAATTTTCTATGGTTTTCAAATCCTGTCCTTTGATTTTTATTCCCATCGGTGCGCGCATACCCGTTTGCAACATTATCAAACGCGTTTGAATCGGTTGTAATTTGGGAGCGGAAGTAATCCCCGGCAATTTGGTTACACGGACAATCTCCTTCCAAATATCGTCTTTGGTTTTGATAAAAGGTCGCCACTGACGAAAAGTGCTTCCCCATTTGTCTGGTATCAAATCTTTTTTGTAGTCGGCATAATCGGTGAAATAGACCACTTTGGACGTATCGATTTTGTGTATGTCAAATTTTCCGTCCGCTACCAATTT
>Ga0256833_1002100_pt1 | contig 14294 bp, 17 predicted proteins | sample 356284metaG_FD_190535 | JGI IMG/M metagenome (GOLD analysis project Ga0256833, IMG submission 190535) | Hydrothermal vent microbial communities from Mid Atlantic Ridge, Atlantic Ocean - 356-284 | ecosystem: Environmental > Aquatic > Marine > Hydrothermal vents | place: Atlantic Ocean: Mid...
TGTTTACGGAGAAAAAGCAAATATAATAAAGATACCGCTAACATATCCTCACATAGAAAATTCGGTGCTCTATGTGAAAGGGAAAGAGGTACACAACTATTCTGGCGTTACAATTGATCCAAATCTCTATTGGATATGGGGTGCTACGATTGCGGTAATAGTAGCAATTATATGGCTGGGGAGGTATAGAAGATGAACAAAAGAGCAATCCTTTGGATTACGATAATTATACTTGCACTGATAGCCCCGCATAACTCCACGGCGGCAAGTGCGGCAGGTATACATGTGGAGGGACCATCAATTGCTGCAACACATACCAATATAACATACACTGTGGAGATCAGCGGGATATTTGATGTGTACAGATGTACAATGCTTATTGCGGGAAAAAACCTAAGCGGAGCAGCACCTCTAAACCAGGTAGAGAAGACAAATAATAACGGTATATTCAAATTTACAATAACCACACCCAATGCCACTCAAAGAATATATCTGGACTTCAAAGGATATGGGATTATAAATTCCACAGGTAAAACAAAGATCTTTGAAAGGAGGGTATATGTGGATGTGAAGAACTCATACACCATTGTGGCCTCTGTAAAAAATACAGAAAATTACACAATACACAACGTAACCGTTGACTTTTACATTGATGGAAAATACATAGGGAACTCAACAATTAAAAAAATTGAGGCAAATTCAACCGCAAAGGTAACATATAAATGGGTCCCGGATGTGAAAAACGGCGAACATGAGCTTAAGATGAAAGTAGTAGGCGATGGTGTGGTATTTCAGAACTATCAGAAATGGTACTCAAAAAGCATATACATAGGTAATCCTCCGGATTACAGCTGGGTTAAATATCTGAGCATAGGTACATTGATTACAGCAATAGTATTTCTTGGATTCATTCTATTAGGCCACAGAAAAGGGAAAAAAGAAACCAAACCAAAATGGAAAAAGTAGACTAGAGGTACAGCGATGAAAAATAACCAGAGATCATCTCAAGATGTTCATTTTTTCTTTCAGCGGGCAATGCAAGATATCCTGTCACCTGGTGATAATTTCTGAACACAGATATGCTTTCTGCCTTAACAAATCCAAGTCGCGTATAAAATATCCTTGCTTTATCGGTTAAAGGCTTTGTTATGAGATACTCTGGGCTAAGTGCAGCCCCTAAAAGAAACATTTTGTAACCGATTCTTTTACCTCTATACCTCTCCACCGTCTCCTGTGCCCTTAAAACATTGGCAATGAAGGGAATTTCTTCCCAAGGATCAATGTAAATAAATGAGATTACATGGTCTTCTCTTATTGCAAAGATCAGCACAGGACGCGGAAATCTTCGCATCCATATTTTGAATGTTTCCGAGTAGTCAAAAATACCATATAGATGAAAAAAAGAAAAATCCCCAATTTTAAACCTATCTACTTCAGGTGCTTCTTCAATCAAGTAGTATTTTTGATCACTGTCCTCTGCAAGGAGAATCAATAAAATCCCCCAAAAAAAGATTATTGGGAGGGATAAACTATCCATACCGCTGCATTGTTTCTAAGTATCATGTTAAGCTGTGTTTTTGATATCTGTGCTTTTTCCAATAGTATAGGCAACCATTCTTCTGGTGCTATTTTCTTTGATCCATCTGGAGATACCGTGGCAATGTGTGCAACTCTCACCTTTTTACCTTCCACGGTAATCTTTTCAGCAGCAGCCTTTCTGTAGGTCTGGATTATGATATCTCCAGTCTCAATGGCCGTGGGTGTTATGCGCGAGTTGTAGTACTCTGCCACTTCCTTGTGTATCCTTGGAAATTCACCGATCCTCTTTGTGTATTCCTTCCATCCTCTCAAAAAGGGACTTTCAACGGTGACCATACAATACTGTGATACAGCATTTACCTTTTCAAATGCTGAAAGTATGGATTCTCCCTTCACCACTGCATCTACAAAGCTTTCCCAGCTAGTATATTCTTCCTCAGGCATGCTTCTGGCCAGAGAATAAGCGAGGCTCATCAGATAATTATTCATCCCTGCAGCGCCTTGCTTATCCGCAATGTCCTCCAGGAAAAGATAGGTTGCAATGTCCACCATGGGATTGTCAAGAATCGCCTCATTTCCCTCAATCTGCTTCATTCTTCACTCACCTCCCCCTTCAAGCGGGCACCTTTCATAACAAGTGCAAATACACAAGCATAGTTTCTAAGAAGGCTCCTCACATATTCCTTGTTTATGCCTATCTTATTAAGATTCTCCTCATCTATCTTGGTATCTCCCGTGAATCCCCTATCTGCAAGGTGCAGAGCCTCAAGGGGCTGCCCTGCAATCGTTATATTTTTGGCAACCTCCTCTCTGAACTTAACATGAATTATGCAGAAATTGCACACTGCAATGTCTCTATAAGTCATGTTGTATTCATCGGCAATCTGCTTATCCGCCTTGGGAAGCTGTCCAACACTGTATCTCACACGCAGAATAGTAGGCTCAAAAACGCATTTTTCAAGGGCATAGATGTATCCAACCACATCGCCATCCACATCCGTTATGGCCAGATCGGTCAATGCAACAACATTCCCTTCTATAGAAAACGCTGTTCTTCCCTCTCTCAAAGCCACATTGAATGATGGCCAACCCATGTACGCCTCTTTACCCATCCTCTTCGCAAGATTTTCCCCCACTCTTAGCCAGTACTGTATGGTCCCTTCTACACCTGCTTTCTCACTCATATCCTGGATGAGTGAGACCAGTGCAATATCCAACATCTTTTTCACCTCCTTATATATTTCTTTCCTTTTCCATACTTCTTTTCTTCAATTAACCCTTCATCTCTCATCCAATCAAGTACCGTAACAAGCACCTCTTTGTCGTAACCTGTCTCTTTTTTTATGTGAGAAAAGCTTTTGGCACCATCCTCAAGGAGTGCCAATATTCTCTCTTTAATCTTAGGTACGGGATACACGACATTATCTTTAATAAGAAGTCTGCCATCTCTTACTCCTTCATCAAGAAACTCCTTCAGAATGACTTTGTGATATCCCAAATTATCAACGGGTATGCCCTCGGCAGGAATGGAACCCTCAATCTCACGATATAGCCTATACCTGTAATTTTCAAGATAGGGGTTAATCCTGTCAAGAGTATCATATATCTTCCTTATCTCCTCACCAATGCTCTCAATAGCAACTTCTATCCCACTAAACCTCTCTTCAAGATAATTCTTCAGATCCCTCAAATCCATCTCATTCATCCTTTTGATCTCTGCGATATCTTCCCTGAGAATATTCTCCTGATATGCCATTTCACTTCGTAGTTGTCCAACGCTTCTCTCAAGCATCTCAATTCTTATTCTATTTTCGGTAGAGGTTTCTATCGCATATTCCTGCCCCTTTGTGCGAAGTAAAGATGCGAAATTCTTGGGTATGTATCCCGGCAGATACTCTTTTATTTTATTTATGATCTCCACATAAGTTAGGTGAATCTGCTTGGGGGATATAAGCCTCTTTTTTATGGCCTTTTCAACATCGCCTGCTTCTATCTTTCCATCCTTTAATTTGAAAAGCTCAGTGCCACTGGTTTTTGTTCTCACATCCTGAAGCACCTCACCGATTATCCTTTCTGCCTCTCCAGGACCCACATATTTGCGTAGCATGGAGATCGCATCATTCAGGGTATACTGATAGACAAGTCTTAGAATGCTGGGAGGTACTTTGTTAACATCAATCTCCTCTTCAACCCCCATAATCTCCTCAATTGTTCTCAATCTCCGACTTAACTTTTCGTACCTCATCATATATTTTCTTATACCATCAACTGCCTCTTCAATTTCCCCCCGTTTCTTTTCCATATCAAGAATCTCTTTTTTAAGACTCTCAATTTCTTTCCGTAGTTCATCAAGAGTACCAGCGTACTCATCTGATCTGTGATTCAGCTCATCTCTGAGGGAGTCAATCTTCATCTCAAGATCTTTTCGCATCTCAGATAGCATGCTCGTTGTTGCACGTGTTTTTACCGATTCTTCCACCTTTTTTAGTTTTTCCTCAAGTTCCATTGCACATCACACAAAACTCCTTATTATCCGTTCCACATCCCTCAGCCATTTCTTATAGTACTCCTCTGCAAGCATCTCTCCACGCAACTCCCTAACGCGAGAAGCTATTTTTTCCACCACTATGGGCCACAGATCATCCGTCATGTACTGAGGTGCAGTTCCTATCTCATTGAAACTCAGAGTGAGAACTTCCTCCACCATGCCCACACCAACAATACCTGCAAGCTCCTTTTTGAGGTATTCCAGAATCTTATGGTTCTTGCGATACTGTTTAGTATGTGCAAAGCTCTCCACGAAAAGCTGTCTGCTGAGACGGTGAAATTCTTTCTTTATCTCTTCAGGATATTCCTCAATGGACTCCCCGCTGAGAGGTCTCAACTGGAATATATGATTAACTATCGTGCTCCATTTTACTGTGGCCTCTACAACCTTCCGAAGATCCTCATGATCCATCTCCCTGGTGATCATCAATGCTAGAAATGCAGCATCACCCACCTTGGATATTATTAAGGTCCCTGTTCCATAGGACTCTATGGATATTTTCATATTCTTGCTTTTAAGCTGGGAACATATCTTGTACAAATTTGTTTTGAAAGTATTAAGCAAATAGTACTCCTCTGCGTTCAATATCTCGGGTATAATTGAATCAAAGATCCTCCCATTAACCCCCACAAAAAGGATCATGTCCACCTTGGCTTCATCTCTGAGTCCCTTTATCGCCAGGTGCAGTAGTGCCCTTAGAAGCGTTACATCCTTCGCTTCAAGAGTTTTTTCCAGAGTTTTTCCCTGCAATTCACCTCACCTTTAGGCCATAGAAGTCAAATATTATCTCAATAATCTCCTCCGGTGAATATGGATAGTTCCACCACTTTTTGATGTTCTCAAGTTTCATTATAACATTTGGCGGAGCCTTTAGCATCTTGGCTGTCTCTATGGCATCGTCAAACACCTTACTGTAATCCTTTTTCTCGGTTTCCTTTATTTCAAGCGGAGTACTGCGAACCACGATGCCAGCGCCACGTACAAAGACAAATGGATAGACTCCCTCCCCGTGCTTTGTACCTCTCATTTTAAGTATCTGCAATGTACGATTGAATGCACCACCAACTGGATAGTAATCAAGATGAATAACACCATCAGAAAGATACACTGGGGTCAATACATCCTCTCCTATGGTCTCCCCGGGTCTGGCATGCTCTTCAACCGTTGCAACAACCACACCAAGGTTCTTTACAGTATAAAATAGCTTGCCTATAAGTTCCCTCTGCTTGAGCTTATCATCGGTGGCCCATATAACTGGGGTAAGAGGATCAACAACAATCCTTGTTTTAATAAGATAATCGCTTCTAGCCTTTACAAGAGCTGGCAGCTGTTCCTCTATCATCTTTTTGAAATTTTCCCCTTTCAGATGTATGAAGAAGAGACTCTCTTCATAGTACTTTTCCATATCAAAGCCCATAAGTGCTGCTTCCTCCATAATCTGTTTTGGCTTTTCTTCAAGGGAAATGTACAACCCCTGTTCGCCGTTTTCTATACCATGCATAATAAACTGTATGGCAAACGTCGTTTTTCCTGTACCGCTGGAACCCACTATAACATTCGCCGTCTTATCTCTGAATCCACCTTCTATCAACCTGTCCAGACCAAATATCCCTGACGGGAATCTACTCATCATCCTTCACCTCCTTTTTCATAAACTTTGCCACTAGTTCGGCAAAACTTTTGCTTTTTTCCGTTTCCTCCACAATATTTATGAGGAGATCCTCATCAATCTCCTCAACCTCCCCATCAACGGACCTTGAAAATGCCTCCGCAAAAGATTTTGCTGAGGCAGTTACCTCAGAAATCTCAGACAACTTCTTCCAGGGACGATCAATCTCAGCCATGGTAGGTGATACACCAAGCTCAAGATACTTCTCTCCCAGAATTGTGAGCCTACCATCCTTAACTAAACCGTACCTAGATAGAGTCCTGAGTCTGTATTCATCACTTGAATCCACCTCTCCTCCTGACTTTAAAACTTCCAATATTCGTTGATCTTCTTCCTCAATTACATATTTGAGCACATCTGGAGGATTCATCCTAACCCTGAATTCGCAATGATCGGCACCGCTGTTAACGCACTGTGTTTCTTCAACATCCACTAGGATATCCATATCACGCTCAAAAAACATTTTAAGTGTATCCGCAGTTATGTAACAGGTTTTCCCTCTAACATCTGAAAAAAGCCTGGGTATTTTGGAGTTATACACCCCAAAAACAATCTCAAACGGAGAGACCGCCACACATCTAAGATCCCCCAGTTCAATGTCTTTGAAGAAACTTTTAATGTACTGGAAAAGAGGTGTTCTTTCAAGCTGTACACGATTCTCTGTTTTAAGAAACGCCTTTATGTCCTTTGTGGGAACCTTTGATTTGGCAATGACAGTACTTATGGCAGCCTCCATTTTCGTCAGTTCTCCGAACACATAGATTATTTTTGCTATTCCTTCCGGCATATGGCTCCCTCTATATAGTGGTATAACGCATTAAGCATATAAGAATTCTTGGAATTGAGTTCCATACAAGAGTCGTTCTTTAATGTAAGTTTTAATTTTTCCCTATTCATCTTAGCTCCTCTTATGTGCTTTCCTGGCAGGTAGAGCCACCTTTCGCCTGACTTGATAAGTATTGAATCTGAAGATATCCACAGACTGCCTTTACCCCTTCTCATCCCAGAATCGTGACCGTTAGTTTCCGTAAGTGCGTAATTAACCTCGCAGAGTCTGTAAGCATACATCCACTTTCATATATCTCGGTGTAGTATATAAATGTTTCCACCTTTTTCACCATTCAAAAATATATGGTTTAATTAGTAATTATTTTGGCCAGATTTTTGAAAAAAATATATGGTGTAATTTGTAATTATAATCTAATCTCAAAATGCTCAACCACACCAAGAGGAACGATTTCTTTACCGGTTTTCAAAGAATTTAAAACAAAGAATTTTGATAGCGCAGAAACATCGTCATATACATTTTTGTAATCCCTGCCCAGCCTATTGGCAAGATCTTTTATAGAAAGTGGAGGGATTTTGTTCAAAAATTCAATAATCTCAAACCTTTTGGCTGTGAGCGCATTTAGAACCTTTTTATCCTCAATAAAAACCTCTTCCTCCACCATTCCATCTTCAATACCCAAATAAAATAGATAGGCCTCCCCAATCTCGGGGAAAGAACATTTTTTAACCTGCATGATCTTTTTTATTTTCTCAATTCGCCCATATTTTTTTCGTATCATTCTTTTTAGAATTGCAAGATCTTCCTTGCGGTAGCTCCTCTTCAGATATAAAAGCATTGTATTCACCTCACAGATTGTTCACATCAACCACAATTATATTCTTCCTAAATGTCTTTATGATCTTGACAATATCATCAAATTTTCTCCAGGCAAATTCTCTGGTATCCATGAGATTCCCATTTTCATCGTAAATATCCATATGTTCAATACCATCAATATTGTCCCATCTGGCCAGTGTTATCCATTTTCTACCCCGTGAGATCTTATAAGAATAGATATAGTATTTTAGCTTCTCTCCTTTCATGTACTCCAGGGCTTCAACGATTTCGTTTTTGGTTATAACATACCTCCGTATCTTAAGCACAACGCATCACCCGAGATTGTAATAGTCACCAAATATGAGTTTCAACTTTTTTATCGTATCTTCCATCTCCTTTCTAACTTTATCTCCCCTGACCAATCTTCCTGAATAATCCTGGTGCTCCTCTGGCATACTCCCATCAATTAGTGTTTCAAGCATAGCATAGGCAATATCCTTATTTTTTGGTGTGTACCCACCCTCCTGAATTATCATAAACATCTTGCCATAGGATCTTATTCTACTCACAATCTCAGCATACCCTCGTGTGGTTAGTGCCAGCCCGATACTTCTATCTGAATAATGCGCATCAAAACCATTTTCCCCAATAATAAAATCTGGATTGTAATCCCTGATTATAGGATCTATAACCTCGCTAAAGACAAGTTCATACTCTGCATCACCAGCACCCATGGGGACAGGAATATTCACCGTGTACCCTGTACCCTCGCCACGGCCTATCTGATGAATGAAACCTTCTTTGGGATAAAAATCTCTGGGATCGCGATGTATGGATATTAACAGAACTTCACTGGATGAGTAAAATATCTTCATTGTTCCGTTGGCCGCGTGAGCATCCCAGTCAATTATTGCAATTCTCCTGAGGCCCCTATCAATCACATGCTTCGCAGTAATAGCAGCATTATTTAGAAGACAGTAACCACCATACATATCAGAACTTGCATGATGCCCTGGTGGCCTTACTAGAGCATATGTAAAATCATAATTAGCATGCAGTATCTCATCACTTGCTTCAATACTAGCCTGTGCCGCTATAAGAGCTGCCATGTAGGAATAGTTATTCAGGTAAGTGCTATCACCCAGATATGTGGGGCCACGCATTGACATTTTTTCAAGAAATTCCAGATACTGGGGGGTATGAACAGCGAGAATATCTTCAAGATCTGCAGGTTCTCTTACATCCATAAAATCTATCTTCCCACCCATACGCATCTTAAGATACTTGTAAACACTCTCTATCCGCTCAGGAGACTCTGGGCTTCCCTTCATGTTATGATACACATGGGTGGGATTGTACACCACCAGAATGTTCATAATCCCACCCGCTTTACATATTCAATCCATCTCTTCTCATCTTCCACATCATCCTCCCCATGATATTCTCTGAGGAACATAATGGCTCTTTTTAGAACAAGCGCCGCTTCCACCAGTCCTTCGGGAACCTCATCCATGGACCTTATTTTCTCCCTAACTTCCTCATATAGATCCACGTATTTTACAAGGGCTTTTTCCCTATTGCCTTCAGTTATATCCTTCTTAATCTGGTATTTCCTACCAAATACGGTTATCTCATCGGGTATCTGGGTGATCACCACATTTGCAAGATCATCTATTATGCTGATTGCATCCTCTCTTCTCATTTTCTTCCCCTCGTTATCTCAATTGCCCTATCAAGGGTCATCTCACCAAGTGCAACTCTCTTTGCAAGTTCTTTGCTTATTGTCACACTTCCTCCACTTTCAATTCTGCTTCTTCTTTGAATTTCTCTGAGATAGCCATCCCGTATAACAGTATTAACCCTGCTACGTACAGGTGTACCCCTAGTAAATGCAATGTACTTGGCACTTTCCACATCTCTGTTGAGTATTGTCACAGTAGTATTTCTCTCATCAACCATCTCTACTTCATAATCATCAACGAGAGAATTTATTATTCTGTTTCTATTCACAATGTCTCCATTTCCTATGCGTACGGTAAGTCTTACGGGCTGATATCCCCTCATAATTCCATCAACCTGCATTCTTACTTCATTAACACTGCTTAAATGCATCTTCTCAACCACATACCCATCGCCAACAACCACAAGGCCCGGCTTAGGACCTGGATCTATACCTATAATGATTCTTGAAAATCTATCTTTACCGTACATTCGCGACATAATCCTTCTGAACGCTTCAAATTCATCCTTTACTATAATCACCATTATATCACGGGGAACATCGCTCAGCACGACATCGGTAATATCTATGGTGTCATTCATAATTGTAAACGGTATTCCCCGTTCCTGGAACTTTTTCATAACCCTGTATTCCAGCCGCTTATCATCAAACAGCAGCCCAACCTTCACAGGGTAAAATATACATGGCGGGTATTTATATTTAGCGGTTATACTCTCGGAAATCAAAATAAAATTGGTATTTCTCATTCTTGAACTACCAAAAGATGCGCTATTTTTAAATAAACCCGCACTATTCCATAGGGTAATGGGCATCGCTCATGAGATGGCTAAAAAGCAGAGAGAAATAAGCGTAGCCGAGTTCTTTGAAAAAAACAGACACATTCTTGGCTTTGATTCACTTACCAAATCGCTTGTGGTAAGTGTTAAGGAGGCCGTGGACAATGCACTTGATGCATGTGAGGAGGCAAGAATACTGCCAGAGATATATGTGGAAATCCAGCAAGTTGGAAAGGATGAATACCGGATGATAGTTGAGGATAACGGCCCAGGAATAGTAAGAAAAAACATACCCCTCGTGTTTGGAAAGTTACTCTACGGCTCTCGTTTTCATGCAATGAGACAATCCAGAGGACAGCAGGGTATCGGAATAAGTGCCGTGGTGCTGTACGGACAACTCAGCAGCGGTAAACCCGCAAGAATAATTTCCAAAATTAAAGAAGATGAAGTTGCATACGAGGTTCTACTCACCATCAATACAAAAAAGAATGAGCCTAAGATAATAAAGGAGGAACCCATAATATGGGATAGAGAGCAGGGCACAAGGGTTGAAGTTGTGATGCGTGCAAGATACACCCGTGGAAAACAAAGTGTTTATGAATATTTACAGCAAACTGCAATAGTCAATCCACACGCTCAAATAACATTCGTGGAACCAGATGGTAAAAAAACGGTATTTAAAAGAGTTACCCAAGAATTGCCACCGCCCGTGAGAGAGATTAAACCACACCCCCACGGAATTGAACTGGGAGAATTCATAAACATGGCCCGAAGTACAAAAACATACAGACTAACATCATTTCTGACAACGGAATTCTCAAGAGTTAGCCCAAAGATTGCAGAAAAGATTTGCAAACTTGCATACTTATACGGAGATATGCGTCCGCAGGAGCTTTCATTGAGCGAGGCTAAGAGGATTCTGGATGCATTCTCTAAAGTTAAGCTTATGGCACCTCCTACAGATTGCCTATCACCGATAGGTGAGACACTTATAAAAAAGGGACTCAAAAATGTTCTTGGATCTCTCCGCCCTGGTTTTTATGCTCAACCAATCACCAGAGAACCCAAGGTATACGGTGGAAATCCCTTCATCGTTGAGGCGGGAATGGTGTATGGTGGAGAGCTTCCAAAGGATCAGCCTGTGAGGATACTGAGATTTGCAAATCGTGTTCCCCTTCTATATCAGCAGGGTGCCGATGTTATCACCAAAGCAATAAGCAATATAGACTGGCGCCGTTACGGACTGGAGCAGAGGGGTGGAGAAGGAATACCTGTGGGACCCGCCGTAATACTGGTCCATGTTGCATCCACCCGTGTACCATTCACCTCTGAAGCAAAGGAGGCCATCGCGGAAGTACCTGAAATTCGCGAAGAAATAGAGCTTGCATTGAAGGCTCTTGGCAGGCAACTTAAAATGTACAGGGTAAAAAAAGAAAGAAAGAAAAAGTTAAGCGAGAAATTTTTCATCGTTAGCAAAATATTGCCTGAAATAGCGAGGAAAAGTGCAGAAATTGTGGAAAAACCTGTGCCCAGACTTGAACCTGTTATATCAAAAATCATGAATGTGATATGGATTGATGAAGAGATTACGGGCAGGGATGGATATGTTGACATCAGAGTAAGAATTGCAAATTTCACTGAAAAACCGCAGAAATTCACATTATACGCGGATTATCCTCTGGGAAACATTGTTGAAACCGATGGGAGCATTGAGGATGATTACATAAAATGGGAGATCGTTATTGATCCCGTTAGCTACCAGTATCATAGTTTCACACTCTCAGAAGCTTCTGGATATACAGAAACAAACTATTACATTGATGGAATTAACCCCTCCAAGGTTATTGGTGCAGAGCCATTACCTGGAGACTGGAGAATTAAAATTGATTTTGTGGAATCTATTGATGAGGAGTCTGAGGATGTTGAAGAAAATGAAGAGTATACTGAAGATGAGGTGATTGACGATGAGCAGTGACGAGGCTCTTAAAAAGCTTTATGAAATAGCGGAAGACATATATGAACAGCTGGCGAGAGGGGAGATACCAAAGATGCAGCTTGCAGCGAGGCATAAAGGAAATATTGTTTTTGACAACTCTCTCGGTGTGTGGAAATACGGGAATTCAAAAATAACGCGATCAGCTAAGAAACTTGATGGTGGATACATGATCCTGAGAACTCTTTACATAATGGAATTCATAAAGGAGATGATCAAAAACAACAAGTCATCCACATTAAGAGAGATGTATTACATCTCAGAGGGTTGGGGTCTTGCAAAGTTCCATTCACAGGATGAAAGCAATAAACTTGCAGAGGATCTGGAGGTCATAACAGGTTACATGAGAGAGGATTTCAAACTGAGGCCTGAGGAGGACGGGGCGAGCATAATTGGAAACATCACCATAGAGGAAATAAACAGAAAGGGAAAACCAATGAGAATTAACTGTCGTGATGATGTGGGAGACAGTGGATACCTTATTCCCTACAACGTGGAAAAGGACAAGTTGAGATTTATTGATGTTGATGCAGATTTTGTAATAGGCATTGAGACAGGAGGTATGTTTGACAGGCTCGTGGAAAACGGATTTGACGAAAAAGCCCGAGCGATACTGGTGCATATAAAAGGTCAGCCTGCCAGAAGCACAAGGAGACTTCTAAAACGGATGAACGAGGAACTTGGACTGCCCGTTGTAATATTTACCGATGGGGACCCCTGGTCATTCAGAATCTTTGCCTCAATCGCATACGGAGCCATTAAAACAGCCCATATAAGCGAATATCTTGCTACCCCCACGGCAGAGTTTGTTGGAATTACAGCAAGCGATATATTAAACTATGACCTACCTACCGATAAACTAAACGACCGTGATATCGCTGCTCTGGAAGCAGAGCTGAAAGATCCAAGATTCAACACACCATTCTGGCATGAGGAAATACGTCTAATGCTTGATATAAAAAAGAAGGCCGAACAGCAGGCCCTTGCAAAATACGGTCTGGACTATGTAACGGAAACATATCTCCCAGAAAAGTTGACAGAACTAGGAGTAATGAGATAAGTAAAACAACAAAAATAAATAATAAAGCGGGTCAGAGATACTTTATCTTTGCGCTTGGCTTGAAGGTGAATTTCTTTTTCTCTTTTACGGTCATCATCTTACCCGTGCGTGGATTTCTGACCTTCCTTGCCTTCTGGACTCTCCTCTCAAATATGCCCAATCCCGCAATTCTCACTCTCTCTCCCCTGTCAACCTGGGCAATGATCTCCTCCAAAAAAGCGTTTATTACTTCCCTTGCCTTCTTCTGAGAAAGTCCCGTTTTCTTTGCTACCGGTTTTGCAAGCTCAGTTATACCTACCATTTCAAACACCCACTATAACTAAATAAAAAAGAGGTATTTATATTTTACGCCCATTTATGCATCTAATCCCTATTCATATCTGCTTATCTTTTTGGATTTATCCCCATCTTCCACCCTTTGAGCCCTGAAAACAAAAATGAATACTCCGAGGATAACGATGGATACATAACCAAGATCACTGAACTCAGGAACCTCATTCCAGTTTGCAGTCTCTGTGGTAACATCCTGTATCACAAAGCTTGCAGGATTGTCTGAGCCAGAGTAACTTCCAGTACCACTTCCGCTCCATGATACAAACTGATAGGTTGTCCCACCTTCAGTAACCGGGGAATCCACATGGATTGTGACTGTGCAACCTGCATCATACCACCCAGATCCAGGATTGCTGTAACTTTTATCTGAACCAAAATACTTGCCACTGGAATAGCCAGTATCATGGGATGTTACTACAGTGAGGTAATACTGCTCATAGTAATGACCGACAATAGAGCCACCTGAATTAATTGTACCCGACGGAGGATTTGGAGAGATCCATCTGTGGCCCGATGCATCATTACTATTGTTTGATTCGCTTGCATACTGATACGAACTACCCCTATCCACATACACATGCCAGTATTCTTCATCGCTTGGGTATACCTCATACTGTCTTCCAATAGTGTAATACGTTACCTTTACACCATTATCACGATACATAGGGGTATGGGTTCCCTGATTATCTGTCTGGGCATGAAAATCCACAACATAGCCAACCCAGTAAAAGGAGGAGTAATTACCGTAATCTGTAGCAGTTGCTGGAACCACCCGAACATACCACCAGCCATCTGGGTCTCCGCTCTGAAGTTCATAAAGTACATAATCCACTTGGCCTGTGCCTCCAGAATTCCCACTCTGCTTGAGATTGCCTTCAGGATCATAAAGCTCAACATTGAAATTGGCATTTGGATTGGGTTTCATCCAGAAGTATATCACCCCATGACCGCTTATCCATGAGGGGGGAATGTAAAACTTCCATTCATCACTTGCATCATAGTATGTCACACCGCCATAAGACTGAATGA
>Ga0256833_1002101_pt1 | contig 14294 bp, 13 predicted proteins | sample 356284metaG_FD_190535 | JGI IMG/M metagenome (GOLD analysis project Ga0256833, IMG submission 190535) | Hydrothermal vent microbial communities from Mid Atlantic Ridge, Atlantic Ocean - 356-284 | ecosystem: Environmental > Aquatic > Marine > Hydrothermal vents | place: Atlantic Ocean: Mid...
TACGGCGGATGCTGAATCAAGTTCAGCATGACGTTCTAGTGTTTCTTTTGCGTTAGGGATTGAGGCTTTGTTGGAGCTCTTTTCTTGCTTTTTTTGCAAGAGAAAGCGACTGCCGAAAGCCCGACCCTTGTGGTAACGCCCAATTAATAATTCTTATCTTCAGGATAGTTTTGCATCATCTGCTCAGCATCTTCAACCATTTGGGTGCTTCCGCAAAAAAACGGCACTCTTTGGTGTAATTCGGTAGGTTTTAGGTCTAATATACGTTTATAACCATCACTTGCCTTACCTCCTGCTTGCTCCGCTAAGAACGCCATTGGGTTGCATTCATAGAGTAAACGCAATTTCCCTTTTGGGTTTTTAGAACTTGTTGGGTAAATATAGATACCTCCTTTGAGCATATTCCTATGAAAATCGGAAACCAAAGACCCGATATAACGTGCTTTGTAAGGTCTATCACCTTTTCTTCTTGACAATATTTAAGATAGTCTTTTACACCTTGCGGAAAGTGCTGATAATAACCTTCGTTTATAGAATATATATTTCCTTTTTTAGGATATTGCATATTAGGATGTGAAAGGTAAAAAGTACCTATGGCAGGGTTTAGTGTAAAACCATTAACGCCATGTCCTGTGGTATAAACTAACATTGTAGAAGTGCCATAAACAATATATCCTGCGGCTACTTGCTTATTTCCTTCTTGCAAAAAATCTTCTAACTGTACGGGTGTGCCAACGGGCGTTACACGTCTATAAATAGAAAAAATAGTCCCTACAGATACATTTACATCGATATTAGATGAGCCATCTAAAGGGTCCATAAGCACTACATACTTGTTGTTGTTATTATTTCCTGTAATGGTAATAAAATCATCTTCTTCTTCGGAGGCAATACCACAAACTATTTCTCTACGTGTAAGTGCTTGTATAAACTTTTCGTTGGCATACACATCTAGTTTTTGCTGTTCTTCACCTTGAATATTGGTTTCTCCTGCTTGTCCAAGTATATCTACAAGTCCTGCTTTGTTTACTTCGTGATTTACTACTTTTGCTGCAAGACGTAAAGAGTTAATTAAGCGAGAAAATTCGCCTTCGGAGTATTTAAATTGACTTTGGTTTTCAATGATAAATTCTCCTAATGTTTTATTTTTTATAGACATAGTCTGCTTTTTTCATAATTTTGGTAAAGGTAAAAAAGAAAGTTGACAATTATAAAAATGAGAATAGTATTTTTTGTGTATCTTTACAAATTGTAATAACCTCTTAATATTTTTTTATATGCCAGTTGTAACATCCAAAGAAATTGCTAAAGCTTTTAAACTCGATAAATTAGGGTTTCTCGGTAATTTTGTAGGCTGGCTAGTGTTACAAATCACAGGACTAAGCAAAGTAAACAAAGTATATGACAAGAATAAACACCTAGAAGGAAGTGCATTTACCACAGGAATGCTAGACGGTTTTGGTGTAAAATTTGATATTCCTGAGGAAGATTTAAAACGTATTCCAAAAAATGGTGCTTTTATAACCGTTTCTAATCATCCTTTGGGTGGAGTAGATGGTATTATTCTATTAAAACTATTAGTAGAACAACGTGAAGATTATAAAATAATAGCTAACTTCTTATTACATAAGGTTATCCCTATGAAACCCTATATAATGCCTGTGAACCCATTTGAGGATTTAAAATCTAAGTCAAGTGTAAAAGGAATTATAGACGCTTTAAGACACGTAAAAGATGGGCATCCACTAGGTATTTTTCCTGCGGGAGAGGTTTCTACTACATATAACGGTAGTATTTATGTAGATAGACCTTGGTCTTTGGGTGCTATAAAAATTATAAAAAAAGCACAAGTTCCTGTTTTGCCTATATACTTTCATGCTACCAATAGTAAAACTTTTTATTTTTTATCAAAAATAAGTGACAAACTGCGCACGCTACGTTTGCCTGCAGAAATGCTTAAATTAAAGAATAAAACCATCAAAATACGTATTGGAAAACCTATCTTATTAAAAGACCAAAAAGAATATGATGATTTGCGTGATTTTAATCAGTTTTTACGAAAAAAAACCTATATGTTAGCTAATACTTTTGAGAAAAAAGAATCTGCAATTAAACGAGCAAAAAACATAAAACTTAACAAAACAGCTCCAAAGGAAATTATTAAACCTATTGGTGATGATAAACTTTTACAAGAAGTAATAGCCCTTAGAAAATCTAATGACCGTTTGCTAGAGAGTAAAAGTTACGAAGTCTTTCTCGCTAAAACAGCACAAATTCCTAATATCCTTCAAGAGATAGGTCGCCTGCGTGAAATTACTTTTCGTGAAGTAGGTGAAGGAACAAATCAGGAAACAGATTTAGATAACTACGACACTTATTACCGCCATATGTTCCTTTGGGATTGCAAAGCCAATAAACTTGCAGGAGCTTATAGAATGGGAATTGGTGGTGAAATATTTCCTAAATATGGTATTGATGGTTATTATATCAATTCACTCTTCAAATTTGAGCCCGAATTATATAATATGATGGGAAAATCTATAGAAATGGGGCGCGCTTTTATCATTAAAGAATACCAGCAAAAACCTATGCCGCTGTTTCTACTCTGGAAAGGAATAGTCCATACTACACTTCGTTTTCCTGAGCACAAATACTTAATAGGCGGCGTAAGTATTAGTAATAAATTTTCTAATTTCTCTAAATCATTGATGATAGAGTTTATGAAATCGCATTATTACGACCCTTATGTGGCACAATACGTATACCCAAAACAAGAGTACAAAGTAAAACTTGCCGATGCAGACAAAGATTTTATTTTTGATGCGAGTAAAGCTGACCTTAATAAATTTGACAAACTCATAGACGAGCTTGAACCTGGTGTGCTTCGTATTCCTGTTTTGCTTAAAAAATATGTAAAACAAAATGCTAAAGTTATCGCTTTTAATGTTGACCCTAAGTTTAATAATGCTGTAGATGGCTTAATGTATATTCGTATATCTGACATACCAGAAAGCACCGTAAAACCTGTGATGGAAGAGTTTCAAAAAGAACTAGAAAAACAAGCAAACGAAAAATAATACTACGCTGTAACTGCTACTTCAAATGGAATTGCTGCATCAAAAATAGTTATTAGTAAGCTAGCGAGTTGTTCTTTATAATTATCAATAAAAAAATCTTGAATAAACTCCTCTTTTACTTTTTTTTCTGAATAATAAAAAGGCAAAAATCCTTGTGCTTGATTTTTAAACGACAAAACACCCACTTGATATGGATAGACTAATCCTGTGTCTTTTGTTTTAATAATCGCTCTATTTTCATCACGAAACACTTGCTTTCCTTCTTGAAGCAAATAGGCATAAGTAAGCACTTGAAATGCTTTCTCTTTGTCTGTAGTGAATAATTTATCCCAATTTGTTATTCCTAAACTTGTAGCCGAAGCAACACCTGTTTTGTAATCTATAACACGCATCACGCCGTCACACTCATCTATTCTATCTACGATACCTTTTATAGTAATAGGAAAATCAAATGCAGGATGGTCAAATGGGGCTAAAAATTCGGTTTCTAAATGTCTAATTATTATTTTACTTCCGTCTGCTACAGCTTTAATTTCTTTATTAATAAAGTCTATAATGTATTTTTTTGCTACCTCAAAAGCTATTTTGTTTTTACCCGTTTGGTAGGATTCGTTTTTGTATTCTGAAACAAAATATTTTGCTACCAACAATTCTACTTTTGACTTCATTTTAGTCAAAGATTCTTTAGATAAAACCGTATCTATATAAGGTTTATAAAGCGCTTCCAAAGTATTATGCACTATTGTACCAAAGGTATTTGCGGCTACTTCTTCATTTACTTCATCTTCTTCATAAACTTTCAGTATGCGTTTATAATAAAAGTCTAAAGGGTTTCTAAGATAGCTTGAAAATGCCGAGGGAGAAAACCCTGAAACGGCTATTTCTTTTAATCGATCTAATATAGCAGCATTTTTCCATACGGTAAGTTCTGCCTCTTTACTTGTTATTAATTTTGGACTAATAACCGTTTCTGTGATAGAAAAAACATCTTGCCATTCATTTTTTAATTGCAGTAAAAAGCGACTTTGCTCTCCTGACCCAAAAGCATCTAAAGCCGTATTATAAAGTAAATATGCATTTTCTACTCGATATAATAATCTAAAGAAATGATACGAAAATATAGCATCTCGCTCTTGATAAGTTGGCAACTCATTACTTATACGCACCTCAAACGGAATGAACGAATTATTACTTTGTCCGCTTGGCAGCACGCCCTCATTAACCGAAGTCATAATTAATGTATCAAAATCTAACATTCTAGATTCTAGCATCCCCATTAATTGTAGTCCTTGTAATGGTTCTCCTTGTAAATCTATCGTTTCTTGGCTCAACAACTGCTGAAAAAAGCTATATAATGTCTTGATGTCTTTTATAAAATTGTATTGCTTATTGTAGTTTGCTAATTTAGTAAATAGCTTATAAAAATGAAGTAAATACTCGTTATCCAAACTAGTTTTATCTCGCTGTAATTGCTGTATAAGTTGCAAACAATTATCAAACACCTCTTGAGGAACTACTGTTTTTTGTATAAATAAATAGTCTATATTTTTTATACTAGACACTAATTTTTTAAGTTGTTTTTCTCCTAGAAAAACCCAATTATTTTTATTTATAAGTCGTGCAACTCTTCTTAATTCTTCTTGATTAATTAATCGCTGAATTAAAGGATTCCCTAAAAAATTCAACACATCTTTATGATAATAACGAAGCGTATTTCCTTTACTATACTTTACGGCATTTTCATATAAGCGTAATAACGAATTAAATAAATTGCCATAATTACTAAATTTAACAGGAAATCCCATCGTAATATTGAGATTATCTACGCTAGTTAATGTATTTAGAACAGGGTTCAATAAATTTTCATCATTAAGCACAACAGCAGTACTAGTAACTGATTTTTTATTGCTCAATAATTCGTTAATATAGTTGGCTTGTCCTATTTGTTTTGAAACCGCTACGAGTTGTATATTTTTTTTGTTTTTCTTATCAAAATTATCTCCCAACCAAGCTATTTTATGCGTTTTATAATAATTCCAATTTTGAACATACTTACGGATAAATAATGCAGACTCTTGATTATAATCTTCATAAATCCTTTTATCAATATCCCAATATATTTCAGCTCCATCATCTAAAAAATGTTGCACAACAACTTCTTCGGCTTTAGTAAGTGCATTAAACCCTGCAAAAACAAGTTGCCCTTTTGGCTTAAAAAAAGTTAAATTTTTTACTGCTTCACGATATTGTAAGCCTTGATATGCTTTGTTATTATCTAATAAATTATCATTTAGCAAGCTATAATAATCTTTTATTTTTACCCAAAACTGCTTATATCGTTTTACCAATACAGTATCTTCACCATCTACTTGCCAAGCTTCTATCTTTTTTATATCTTCAATATGCGAAAAAACCTGCTTCATATCTACCAGATATGCCGAAATATCATTAAAATCTTTTAATAAAGTACTCGCCCAAATAACAAAACTATCAAAAGGTTCTTGCTGTTGTTTTGGCGTTTGTGCACAGTAAATAGTGTAAAATTCAAATAATAAATCTAGCCTATCTATACGTTCTAACTGAGATAATTCTCCCATAAAACTATCGATATCATAAATTTTAGGCATAAAAAAAGACTGTGATTCAAATCGTTTTTTTATCACTTTTTTTAAAAATACAGCAGCACGCCTTGATGGCAAAACAAAAACTACAGGTTCTTGTATGCTACGATTACTGTAAACCTTATCAACTAGTTGTGTTATAAAAGACATATTAATTATTTGGCTTAAATATACGGATTTATTGCATAAAAAAACATCCAAAATCAAATTTTGGATGTTTTTATTATTATCTAAGTAAAATTAGTTTTTTGTATCGTGATTACTTCACTTCTACTTTACCAACCATTTTCACTTCTACACGTCTGTTTTGAGCTCTACCAGCTTTATTCATATTAGTAGCAACTGGCTGAGATTCTCCATAACCTGTAGCGCTTAATTTAGAACTATTTACTCCGTGAGCAACTAACCAGTTTTTCACTGCATTAGCTCTTCTTTCAGAAAGTTTTTGGTTATATGTAGCAGAACCTCTACTATCAGTGTGACCACCAATTGTGTAGTTAGCTTCTGGATATTTCAACATTACACCTAATATATTATTAAGAGCAGTTTGAGTTGCAGCTAATCTAAAGTCAGCTTTATTAGTTACAAAGTGAATATCATTAGCATAAGTCATAAACTCTCTATTAGCTTGTTCTACTTGTGTCACTGTAGCACCTTTACATCCATCATTTGCAGCTACACCAGCTTCAAGTGGACATTTATCAACGCCATTTTTTACACCGTCATTATCACAATCAGCATTTTTCCAAGCATCAGACTGAGTAAGTGTAATACTAGCCTCTTTGTAAGAACAAACATCTTGTGGGTCAGTACTATCAGAAACTTCTTTTCCGTTAGTAACACCATCACCATCGCAATCCATAGCTTTCCAAGCAGCAGTTTGAGCAACTGTTACAGAACTAGCATTGTAGTTACATGAGTTTAAAGCATCTGTACTATCTGATTTTTCTGTAGCATTAGTTACACCATCACCATCACAATCAGCAGCTTTCCAAGCAGCAGTTGGCTCAACATTTTGAGAAGCCATTACAAAAGAACAGTTATCATTTGCATCTGTACCATCTTTAGCCTCTACATCATCAGAAACTCCATCTCCATCAGAATCAGGACAACCGTGGTTAGCAACTGGACCTGCAACTTCAGGACAGTTATCTTCTTTATCAAATACACCGTCTCCGTCTGTATCAGGACATCCGTTTAATTCTGGATTTTCGTTAGGTAAACCTGGTGTTTCTATACAAGCATCATCTTTATCATAGATACCATCACCATCAGTATCTTTTCCTCCAAATTTGAAAGCAAGACCTAAAGAGTGTTGAAAGTGAGAATTGAAGTAGTCTTCAAAATCATGTTTATAACCTGTTTGCATAGTAATAGCTGCATTTTCACTAACCCAAAAGTTAGCTCCTAAACCTGCATCCATTGTTCCTGCACCAATCCAGTTTAACCAAGTATAACCTCCACCAAAGTAAGCGTAAGGTTGGAAGAAGCTAGATTCACTTTTCCCAAAAGCATTTTTTATGGCATATTTAATAGAACCATCAACTGCAAAGTATGTTTGGCTTGCCATAGTATTATCACCCATTTTAGTGATTTTATTAATAGAAGGAGCTACTTCAAAAGTAAAACCTTTTCCTAAATATCTTCCTACGTGAAATCTAGAAAGTGCTTTTAATGTGTTCCAATGCTTAGCAGTATTGAAGTACTCATCACCCCAACCATTCATGTTGTTGGTTGCTGCTGGGTCTAATGAATTTGTGTTTACAGGGTAATAATCTACACTGTTAATTCCAACCCCGATAATCCAAGGATTGTTGTCGTCTTGTGCCATTGCTAAATTTACCGAAAGTAAAACAGCTACAGCTAATAAAATCTTGTTAAGATGTCTCATATTTAATAATTAAAAATTTAATAAAGTTTAGTTTATCTAACCTAAAAATACAGTCCCTTAGACCATAAGTAGATGCAAATATAATATATTTTTTTAAAAACTTAGTATAGTCTTTAAAAAATTACAGTATTTTTTGTGCTTTAGCTACTTTTACAAAGGCATTTACAGCTTTATCTAGGTGTTTTCTATCATGTCCTGCCGATAATTGAACCCTAATTCTTGCTTTTTCTTTAGGCACAACAGGGTAAAAGAAGCCAACTACATAAATACCTTCATCAAGCAAAGCGCTTGCCATTTCTTGTGCTACCTTAGCATCATATAACATTACCGCCACTATTGCTGCTTCACCTTTTACAATATCAAAACCTGCATTCTGCATTTTTTCTCTAAAATAATTTGCATTTTCTTCTAGCTTATCTCTATAAGAAGTGTCATTAGCAATAATATCAAATACTTTTAAAGAACCACCGACTATTGCTGGAGCTAATGAGTTAGAAAACAAATATGGTCTGGAGCGTTGACGTAAAATCTCAATAATTTCTTTTTTTCCTGTAGTATAACCTCCCATAGCACCACCAAAAGCCTTTCCTAATGTTCCTGTTATAATATCTATACGTCCCATTACATTTTTCAGTTCAATAGTGCCTCTTCCTGTTTTTCCTATAAAACCTGCCGCATGACATTCATCAACCATTACCAAAGCATCATATTTATCGGCTAAATCACATATTTTATCTAATTGCGCCACTATACCATCCATAGAAAACACACCATCAGTAACTATTATCTTAAAACGATGATTGTTTTTATTTGCTTCAATTAATTGTTCTTCTAATGCTTTCATATCGTTATTTGCATAACGATAACGAGCTGCTTTACATAAACGCACTCCATCTATAATAGAAGCGTGGTTTAATGAATCTGATATAATAGCATCTTCTTTAGTTAACAAAGGTTCAAAAACGCCACCATTAGCATCAAATGCTGCTGCATAGAGTATTGTATCTTCCGTTTGATAAAAATCAGCTATTTTTTGTTCTAATTCTTTGTGTATATCTTGTGTTCCACAGATAAAACGAACAGAAGACATGCCATAACCGTGAGAGTCCATGGTGTCTTTAGCCGCTTGTATTACTGCTTTATTATTAGATAGTCCTAAATAATTATTCGCACAAAAATTAATTACTTCGCTTCCATCATTAAGTTTTATGATTGCATCTTGTGAAGAAGTAATTATTCGTTCTGCTTTATACAAGCCTGCTTCTTTTATTGCGGCAAGTTCTTTTGCCAAATGTTCTTTTATTGTTCCGTACATATTTTTATTATTTGCTACAAAGTTACATTTTTGCTTGGGAATTTTAAATAAAGAAGCTTATAAATGTTAATTAAGACAAAATACCGTTTTACTACTAAGCTATTTTCTATTATTAACTATTTCTATTGCTGCCAGTACTGCTTCTTTAAAAGAGCTTTCATCTGCTTTATTTCTTCCTGCAATATCATAGGCAGTTCCGTGATCTGGCGAGGTTCGCACTTTATTTAATCCAGCGGTATAATTAACCCCCTTACCAAAAGAAAGTGTTTTAAACGGTGTGAGTCCTTGGTCGTGATACATCGCTAGTATCGCATCGTAGTTTTTATAATTACCACTTCCAAAAAAACTATCTGCAGGAAAAGGTCCAAAAGCGGCAATTCCATTTTGCACAAGCTGGGCTATTGCTGGACTGACAATCTCATTATCTTCCGTACCAATTACACCATTATCTCCACAATGAGGATTAAGTCCTAACAAGGCAATTTTTGGTTTTTTTATAGCGAAATCTTGCTTCAAACACTTATCTAATGCTACTGCTTTAGTTATAATACGGTATTCTGTAATAGCTGTTGCAACTTCGCGAATTGGTAAATGATCGGTAACCAAACCAACTCGCAGCGTTTTTGTCATCAAAAGCATCATGCCTTCACCTGCCAATTCTTTAATTAAATAATCAGTATGTCCTGGGAAATAAAAATATTTTGATTGAATGGTTTTTTTATCTATTGGCGCGGTAACTAAAGCGTCTATTTTATTATTTTTTAAAAACGCTACCGCTTTTACAAAAGAAATTACAGCATGTTTACCTGTTTCTTTTGAGGGCGTTCCTATTTGGAGTGAAATTACATTATCCCAAATAGTTAAAACATTTAAATTATGCTCTTTTGCATCTTCAACTGATTTAATATAATTCACTCGAAAACTACTTCTAAGTTTTTTTTGATAGTCTTCAACAGCTTGTTTAGAAGCAAAAACTATAGGTGTTGTATTTTTAAAACTCGTGAAATTTGAAAAAGTTTTTAATATTATTTCTAAACCTATTCCATTTAAATCTCCTACAGATATTCCTATTTTCATATTTCTTTAAGCTAAAAAAGCCTACAATTAATGTAGGCTTAGTTTTACAAATTTTTTATATTTTTAACTCCATAAGCAGCTCCTACCACAAACAAACCTAAAACAGCTCCAGCTATTGGTACTGGCGGATTTGGAGGTCCTGGCGGCGGTGGTGTTCCATCTGCAAAAACTGTAGTGCTTGTTACTAAAAACAAGCCTATAATTACTAGTTTGTTTAACTTTTTCATACTGTTTAACAATTCATTATGACACAAAGATATCTATTTTATTTAAAATACAAACACTAAAGTGGTTTAATTTCAAAATCTTCCATAAATTTAGTAGTAAAGTTACCTGCTACAAAATCAGGATGATCCATTAATTGTCTATGAAATGGTATCGTAGTTTTTACACCTTCTATGATAAATTCATCTAAAGCTCTTTTCATTTTATTAATAGCTTCTTCTCTTGTTTGCGCTGTCGTAATTAACTTAGCAATCATAGAATCATAATTAGGCGGTATCATATACCCTGCATAAACATGAGTATCTAAACGCACGCCATGACCTCCTGGCGCATGAAATGTAGTGATTCTTCCTGGAGAAGGTCTAAAATCATTAAAGGGGTCTTCAGCATTTATACGACACTCTATAGCATGCAATTTTGGGAAATAATTTTTCCCTGAAATTGGCACTCCTGCCGCAACTAGTATTTGCTCACGTATTAAATCATAATCAATTACTTGCTCTGTAATAGGATGCTCCACCTGAATACGTGTATTCATTTCCATAAAATAGTAGTTTCTGTGTTTATCTACCAAAAACTCTACTGTTCCTGCTCCTTCATACTTTATAGCTTCTGCTGCATTAACTGCCGCATCACCCATTTTTTTACGAAGCGCTTCTGTCATAAATGGCGAAGGAGTTTCTTCTGCTAATTTTTGATGACGTCTTTGTATAGAGCAATCGCGCTCTGACAAATGACAGGCTTTACCAAAAGCATCTCCTATAATTTGTATTTCTATATGTCTTGGCTCTTCTATAAGCTTTTCCATATACATACTATCATTACCAAATGCAGCTTTTGACTCTTGACGTGCAGAATCCCAAGCATCTTTTAAGTCTTCTTTTTTCCAAACAGCACGCATTCCTTTTCCGCCACCACCAGCAGTAGCTTTTAGCATAACAGGATAACCTATTTTTTTAGCTAGTTTCTCACAAGTTTCAAAATCTGGAATCAAACCATCTGAACCTGGAACTGTAGGTACTCCTGCAGCTTTCATAGTAGCAATAGCAGAGGCTTTATCGCCCATTTTATCAATCATTGCTGGGGTTGCTCCTATAAACTTAATATTATGATCTTCACAAAGTTTAGAGAATTTTGCGTTTTCAGCTAAAAAACCATAACCAGGATGAATAGCATCTGCATTAGTGATTTCTGCTGCGGCAATTATATTAGCCATTTTAAGATATGATTCACTACTTGGAGCAGGCCCTATACATATGGCTTCATCGGCAAACTTTACATGTAAACTTTCTGCATCTGCAGTAGAATAAACAGCTACAGACTGTATCCCCATTTCGCGCAATGTACGGATAATACGCAGCGCTATCTCGCCTCTATTGGCAATTAATACTTTTTTAAACATCAGTTAAAAATTAATTAAACAAAAAGACTATGATGGGTCAACTAAAAACAAAGGCTGATCAAACTCTACTGGACTAGCATCATCTACAAGGATTTTAACTATTTTTCCAGATACTTCTGATTCTATTTCGTTAAAAAGTTTCATTGCTTCTATAATACAAACAGGTGTCCCTTCTGAAACAGTATCGCCAACTTCTGCAAAATTAGGTTTGTCAGGTGATGGTTTTCTATAAAAAGTACCTATCATTGGTGATTTTATAGTGATATATTTATCATCCTCAGTTGTTTTACTAGGAGCTGCCACCTCTGCAACAGGAGCTGCTGATTGCTGTACAGGTATTGCTGCTGCACCTTGAGGTGCTGATTGCTGAATAATAGTTGTGTTACTTTCTTGACCTGTTTTAATGGTAATCTTGATGTCTTTCATTTCAAGTTTAACTTCACTGGCTCCTGATTTGGCTACAAATTTGATTAAACTTTGTATTTCTTTAATGTCCATAAGATATATATTTTGATTGTTTTTTTATATTAATTAATATGCCCACTTGTAGTAAATAGCTCCCCAAGTGAAACCGCCACCAAAGGTAGCAAAAATTATGTTATCTCCTTTTTTGAATTTTTTTTCAAAATCCCAAAGCAATAATGGCAGTGTTGCAGAAGTTGTATTTCCATACTTATCTATATTTACAAGTACTTGTTTTTCTTCCAAGCCTATTCTATTAGCAGTTGCATCAATTATTCTTTTATTGGCTTGATGTGCTGCTAACCATTGTATGTCTTCTTTCTTTAAATTGTTCTGAGCTAATATCTTTTCTGCAGCATCTGCCATATTAGAAACAGCATGTTTAAATACCGTACGCCCATCTTGGTACACAAAGTTTTTTCCTTGTTCAAGAGTTTCTACTGTAGTTGGTAAAACAGAGCCTCCTGCTTCCACCTTTAAAAAATCTCTACCAAAGCCATCGCTGCGTAAATACTCATCTTGTAATCCTAAACCTTCGGTGTTAGGTTCAAAAAGAACCGCTCCTGCACCGTCACCAAAAATAATACAAGTAGCTCTATCTGTATAATCTATCATAGAAGAACATTTATCTGCACCTATAAGCAGCACACGTTTATACCTTCCTGATTCTATATATTTTGAAGCTACAGACATACCATAAAGAAAACTAGAACATGCCGCTTCCAAATCGAAAGCAAAGGCATTGGTCGCTCCTATTTCTGTTGCTGTATATACTGCTGTAGAAGCGGCTTGCATATCTGGTGTTGCTGTAGAGACAATCACCAAATCAACCGTCTTTGGGTCTATATTGTGTTTTTTGAATAACACTTGAGCGGCACGAATAGCCATATAAGACGTTCCAGCATTAGGTTCTTTAAGAATTCTACGTTCTTTTATTCCTGTGCGGGACACAATCCACTCATCATTAGTATCTACCATAGTTTCCAATATTTTATTGGTTAACTTGTATTCTGGCAGGTAAGCACCTACACCTGTTATGGCTGCAGTAATTTTGTTCATAAAACTATTTTTGGTTAGAAAACAGATGGCAAATTAATAAAATAAAAAGCAGAAAAAGGGTGTTTTTTCTGCTTTTTATTCTAATTTTTACTCATTTTAAATAAAAAAACCTCCAAAATGAAGGTTTTTTTGTTTTTTTTGCAAAAGTATTATGCTACTTCTTCAGTTGCTGTATTATCGATCAATACTTGACCTCTGTAATACAATTTCCCTTCATTCCAATGCGCTCTGTGATACAAATGCGCTTCTCCAGTTGTTGGGTCTGTTGCAATTTGAGGAACTGATGCTTTGTAATGCGTTCTTCTCTTGTTTCTTCTCTGTTTCGATATTTTTCTCTTAGGATGTGCCATTTTTCCTTGTTTTTTATTTTATTAATCCTTTTAATTTATTCCAACGAGGATCTACTTCCTCGACTTCTTCGTTTATTTTTGGTTCTAATTCTCTTAACTTATCTAATATTTCAGATTTTAATGTACCATCTAGCACACCTGGGTGTACTCTTTTAGTAGGCAATGCAAGTATAAGCATTTCATAAATATAATGTGCTACATTTAACTCATATGTATTATGAGGCACGATGAGTAATTCTTCATTATCATCGTTTAACGAATCTCCAAACTTTACTACTAATTTTAATTCACTATCAATAGTTTCTTGGTAAGGTTCGTTAGACACATCACAGTTTACACCTACACTTCCTGATGCTTTAAATTGCAACGTTAGCATATTTGGTTTTTTTACCAAATCTACTGTAGTCTTTAAAGCGGCATCATTAAGCTCTGTATAATCAAAAAGTTCAAAGAACGAATTATCTATTTCGTACTCAAACTGATGTTCTCCGTCTTTTAATCCTATAAAAGATATGTTATAATCCTTTAATTTCTTCATTATTCATCAATTATGAGCCCGCAAAGATAGTAATTTTTTTAGAACAAAAAATAGTTATTGTTAATAAATCTATTTTTTATTTTATTTTACTAGAAAAACTAGGGTTTAAGGAATAGAAATCCCCTAGCCCCAAAAGAGAGCTTTTAGGTGGATGCGGAAAATAGACGCTTTATGACTTAAAAACGTTTTCATTACGGCGGATGCTGAATCAAGTTCAGCATGACGTCTTGGAAGTTATAAGTTTGTAAAGTGGTAAGAACAAAAAAAACGTCACCCT
>Ga0256833_1002102_pt1 | contig 14289 bp, 14 predicted proteins | sample 356284metaG_FD_190535 | JGI IMG/M metagenome (GOLD analysis project Ga0256833, IMG submission 190535) | Hydrothermal vent microbial communities from Mid Atlantic Ridge, Atlantic Ocean - 356-284 | ecosystem: Environmental > Aquatic > Marine > Hydrothermal vents | place: Atlantic Ocean: Mid...
ATTACATTAAAAATGGAGATACCACCATCAAACTAAAATCTATATTTACCAATAGCTTCGGTATTTTATTTTCTCGTGTTACAGGTCTAGGGCGTGATGTCCTTATGGCATCAGCTCTAGGAGCATCAGGATATTCAGATATATTCTTTGTCGTCTTTAAGCTTCCCAATCTATTTAGGCGTATATTTGCAGAGGGTGCTTTTACCCAAGCATTTATGCCCTCATTTATTGCCTCAAAACAAAAAGGGGTCTTTGCTACAGCTATATTTATACGTTTTATGTTGGTATTGGTAAGTATATCTCTTATAGTAACCCTATTTCCAGAACTTCTCACAAAAGCTATAGCTGTGGGGTGGAGTGATGAAAAGATAGCCTCTTCAGCATCTTTAACAGCTATTAATTTTTGGTATTTAGATTTAGTTTTTATGGTAACTTTTTTAGCTACACTCCTACAATATAGAGAGCATTTTGCTACTACGGCTATCTCAACGGCACTTCTCAATCTATCTATGATTTCAGCCCTATTAATCTATATGAAAAATGACCCAAAAACTATTATCTATGCTCTATCTATATCGGTTTTGATTGGTGGATTACTTCAAGTTACAGCTCATATTATTGCCATTAAACAGTTTAATCTTCAACGTATCTTGATAGGTGGTTGGAAATATCGAAACAAAGAGAGTAAACAGAAAGATTTAAAAGAGGAGACAAGCCTCTTTAATCGTCTATTCTTTCCCTCTGTTTGGGGTAACTCAATGCCTCAACTCTCTTCATTTATAGATACTGTTTTAGCCTCTTTTCTTATTTCAGGTTCTATATCATATCTATTTTATGCAAACCGTGTATTTCAACTCCCTCTTGCAATTATTGCTATTGCTGCATCTATGGCTCTCTTTCCTGCTATATCAAAAGCTCTAAAACATGGCAATGAAGAGTTAGCCTATCAACATCTTGGTCGTGTATTTTGGATTTTATTGGGATTACTTGGTATTGCAACGCTTACAGGAATAATTTTGGCAGAACCAATTGTATGGTTACTCTTTGAACGAGGTGCATTTACCCCAGAGATGTCAGCAAAAACAGCAGAAGTACTTAGTATGTATATGCTAGGACTCATACCCTATGGATTGGCGAAACTCTTTTCACTCTTTCTATATGCCAACAAAGAACATACCAAGGCTGCCAAAATTGCAACGATTACACTTATTATCAATGTAACCATCTCCTTTGTACTGATGAGTTATATGGGTGCAATGGGATTAGCACTATCTGGAAGTATTGGAGGGTTTATCTTTTTTATTCTTACCTTAAGAGGTGTAGGTTTTGATAAACTATTAACTATTATGAGTATTAAAAAACTGATTTATCTAGTAGGAGGATTAGTAATATCTACCATACTTTTAAATATGATTAATAGTATATTGATGGGTTGGATACGCTAAACCTGAGTTCGACAGAATATCATAGTCACAATTTTACGAGGTTTTTCATAGGCAATGTCACATTTTTGCAGGACTAACTGGTTAATTCAAAAAAATGTGTCTAAGCATATGGAAAACCTCGTAAAACCCGAAGGGAAGTCTAAAAATAGGCAATCTTTCCTAAATAAAATTCTTGAATTAGCTACGGCTAGTCCTACAAATTTAATTTTGGAAACCTTACCTATTTTTAGACTTTTGTGGCTATGATATTTTGTCGAACTCAGGTTTAAATTAAGTCCTCTCTTATCCCATTTTTAATATAGTCCATTCAAAAAAGGATAGCCTCTATGAACACCATATTTTCAATCTATAAAGCACTCTTGACCAATACAAAATCAAATATCCCAGCTCTCTATTTTTTGGGACTTGGTAGCTTTGGGATTATTACTATCATTACAGGAGTTTTTACAGATTTTTTAATCTTTCCATTTCTATTTGTTGCAACTATTAGTGCATTTATAGCGATGTGGTATCTAGGTATTTTAGGTTCACTAACTAAACAAGTAGATAAATTAGGAACAACTGTAGAGAGATTAAAAAATAGTAATGATACACTACACAACGAACTTTTATCTCTACAAACATTGAGAGAAAGTTTAGAAAAGTATGCAAAAGAGAGTAATGCAGAGTTTGATAAGGTTTTAAATGATGTAAACAGAAGCTTTGAAAGATTAGAGAATATCACTAGAGATAATGAAAAAGTTCTTATCGCTCGTGTTGCCCAAGATTTAGAATTTTTAGACTCGAAGGCTGGAATGAAACGTGAAGAGTATGAGCGTTTTGTAAATCGTATCCCTAATAGTCTAAGAGATAAATTTAATAAACTAGGTTATGAATCTTTTGATAAAGTTGCTGGAGACAATAATATTGTGGATTATAAAGAGATAAAAACTATTGTGCAATCAGTGGTTGTATAACATAAACTTAAGTGAGGCAAAAGCCACACTTTTAATTAGAGTCTATCTATTACGATACTCTAAAATCATTTTTAACATCTCATCTTTTAGAAGGAGTTTCTCTTTTTTCATAGTTTCAATTGACATGTCACTCATGCCAACTCTACCATGTTCTGCGTCTTTTATATCTTGGTCAAGTCTGTTGTGTTTCTCAAAAATTCTTGAAAAATGTGTGTTGTTTTGCTTTAATTCTGTGATTTCACGTCTATATTTTGCTAACATATATAATTATCCTTATTAGTTTTTTGAACGTGCATTATACTATGAAGTATAGATAATTTCTATTAAATAGCATGAACCAAAGCAAATCTATCTATTTCAAAAGTTCTATCTGTTCTAAAAATGGTTTAATATCTAAAGATTTTTCTGAAAACTTCTCGATAAGTGTATCTAACCGACCATTTTCAGGTACCCATTCAGTTAAGTGTGAAAGTCCATACTCTTTTTCTGATTTTGTAAATCCACGGTAATTTGGAATCTCTGTCTGAAGAATTTCTATAGTATTTGTCATAAATAAGCCTTTTTATTTTTTTGGTGTTTTAGTATATCTGTTTAATTCTAGCAAAAGTCTACTATGAAAACAATATTATTTCACACTTAGTTTATATATTTAATTTTGTTTTAAAATATAAAACAACAATAATAAATATAAAAAAATATTCGATAGTTTTCTATAAATTACAGAAATTTTAACTAAAAATAGTTAATCAATAACTTTTTAACCTCTTTTTTGGGTATTATTAGCTTATAGGCTTTTTTTCCAAACCTTTTATAAAGCTATTTTTTATAAAATTTTGTAATAAGTCTAATATTTAAAGGAGTATATATATGGCACTATTTTCAGAAAAAACAAACAGTTCACAAAAAACACCTTCTAGTTCTCCAACTTTTATATCAAGAGAGATGGAAGTAACAGGTGACTTCACAAGTAATGGAGCGATGCAAGTAGAGGGTATTTTACATGGAAATATAACGGTTGATTCAGTGGTAATTGGTAAAGAGGGTCAAGTAAATGGTAATATTATTGCTACCAATTCACTTATACTCGGTAGAGTAGATGGAGATATAACAGTTTCAAAAAAACTAGATATAGAGTCTACAGGATATATACAAGGAAATATAAAACAAAGTATACTTGTGATAGCAGAAGGAGCTACGATTATTGGTTCTATCAAAGAAAATCCAAAGAGTAGCAAGGAGTCTTAAATATCAACCCCGTCCCAAAACTCATCATAGCTAAGATTTGTAGCATTTTGCTCCTTGGCTTTGAGTTTTTCTGCCTCTTCTACAAAATAGGCTTCAAGAGCCTCATCTATCATCATATTTATATCTTTATCTAACAGTTGGGCATAGAGTTTTAAACTATCCAACTTATCTTGCTTAATCTCTATTTTTAGACTATTTTCCATTATCTATCCTAACAAATATATTAAATTAGGAAATAATACTATAATTAATAGTGCTATAAGCTGTAAAGCTATAAAAGGAAGAACACCCTTATAAATCTCTCCTGTGGTTACCAACTCTCCTGCTGAACCTTTTAGATAAAATAGTGCAAATCCAAATGGTGGAGTGAGAAAAGATGCTTGTAGATTGAGAGCGATAAGTATAGCAAACCAAATAGGGTCGATACCAAAAGCATGAGCAATAGGAACAAGAATAGGAACAACCACAAAAGCTATCTCAATAAAATCTATAAAAAATCCTAATAAGAATATAACCAACATAGTGATAAATATAAATGTCCACTTATCTCCTACTTCATCTTTGAAAAAATCCATTGCCATTACATCTCCACCAAGCTCATTAAAGACCAATGAAAAAGCTGTTGCTCCAATCAAAATCATAAATATCATTGATGTTAATTTTACGGACTCGATTGATGAATAGCGTAAAAGCTCAAAAGAGAAGCGTTTTTTTAAGATAGCCAAGAGAAATGCACCAATAACACCGATACCTGCTGACTCGGTAGGACTAGCAATCCCTGCAAATATAGAACCCAAAACAGCCAATATAAGTATGAGAGGAGGTGTAATAGCAATTAATGCATCTTTTAATATTTGGGAGTACTCCTCATCATTAGGAATAGCAGGAGCGACCTCTTTGTTGATGTAGGAATATATTAAAATATATAAGATATAGAGTATGATTAATAATATCCCAGGGACAACAGCAGCCTTAAATAAATCTCCTACGCTTAGGTGCATCTGGTCACCTAAAACAATCAATACAATAGAGGGAGGGATAATCTGTCCCAATGTCCCCGAACTAGCAATAGCCCCTGTTGCTAATGTGGCAGAGTAGTTGTGTTTGAGCATCAAAGGCAATGCAATTAGACTCATCATCACAACAGAAGCCCCGACAATACCTGTACTTGCAGCCAATATTGCCCCTACTACTACTACCGATATTGCCAATCCACCACGAATACCTCCAAAAAGCTTACCCATATTTAGAAGTAAATCTTCTGCTACTTTTGACTTTTCCAAAATAAGCCCCATCAAAATAAATAGAGGTATACTCATCAGCGTAACATTTCCCATAATACCATAGATACGATAAGGCAACATATCCAAGACATTTAAGCCCAACTCATCAGATATAAGTGCAAAAAAGAGTGCCACACCTGCAAATACAAAAGCTACTTGAAACCCTGTCAAGAGAAGAACCAAAGTTAACATAAATATTAGCCATATAGGATTAGTCCAAAAAGCCAAATCCAATAGAGTAAAAAGTAGGAGTAGAGAGATTACTATTAATGAGATAATAAGATATTTTTTTGATTTTAAGTTAGAATATGATTTGATAATTTCAGATATAGCTTGAAGTATCAATAGAAAAAATGAGACAAATAGTACACCTTTTATTATAAATCTATATGGTAATCCCCCTGGGTCAGAAGAGACCTCATCTTGCATAAAGCTCTGGATAGTCATATCAAATGAACCATTTAATATAAATATAGAAAAGGGTATAAGTAGAAAAATCATAGATAAAATTTGAACTAAATGTTTTGTATCTGAGCTATAGTTGACAAAAACTATATCTACACGAACATGCTTGTCATGCTTTAGAGCATAGGAGAGACCAAGTAGAAATATAATATCAAATAGATGCCACTCTATCTCTTGGAGTGCAATAGACCCCTCTGAAAATAGATAACGCATCACAGCATCATAACCGATTAGAAAAGCTAAAGCAACAACTAAAATAGCTGTAAAAAATCCGACTCTTTTTATTATTGTATCAATTGTATAACTCACACTAAATCCTTAATCTTTAAATACATGTTTCATATACTCATATTTCATAGCTCTCTCACTATTGATAGATTTTATTGTCTCTTCCAAAATATTTTTGATACTCTCTTTAACAGTTTGAGTATCAGCTACTTTATCTTCGACATAGATGGTAAAACTATAATATCTATTTGACTTTTTAAATACACCTACTAACCAATGTATACCATTTTTATGACTCTCTTGTGCAAATACAAACTTTACACTCATATAGTTTTTTAACCATTGTAGTGAACCATAACTCTTATAAATAGTAGATTTAAATATAGTTTGGAGATTAACTCTCTTCTCTTTTGTAAAAAAGTTAGAAAAAGTAGGTGTTATCTGTTCAGGAGATTCAAAGGAGAGTAGTTTGAGTTTTGGTTCTACACTATTTTTATCTATATCATGAAAGGATAGTGATTTAATAAGTTTAGAACCATAAAATATATGATTTGGGTTATAGAGTAGTTCTGAAATCTTATGTATGGCTGTTTGAACATCAAGAGGGGTCATCTCTAACTTACCTGCTCCTAAATCTACTCTTGGTTCATTATTTTCCAAAGAGACTAGAGATAGATTTTGATAAATGGCTTCAATTTTATTGATATAGATAGGTTCATAATAGATATTATCTCCTCTTCTATCTATCTCTCTCTTTTTTATAAAACCGTCATAGAGTGGAAGCATCTTATCTAAAGCAAAAAGCCGTCTAGCATCAATCCATGCACTAGAACTACACTTTTTATAGCCTCTCTCGGTAGGTATCTCGCTCTTCTCCTCTTTGTTACAATATTTTGTATAAAATTTATCTCCTCTATCTACGAAAAGTAGTGTTGAGAATATTTTACCAATATTTCCAATTTTAGGTGGTCGTTGATGTACACTATCTTTTTGATAGAGACGAATAATATTTCCCTTATCATTGACAACTGAAACCCATATATTAGATAAATTTAGAGACTCTATTTTTGATTTTAGATAGTGATTAAAGTAGAAATTTTTATTTAATTGAAAATTGATAACTATTTTGGTTACCAATTTACTCTTTGGAGAGATACTGTAAGCTTTAAATAGTTTATCCAACTCTTGACGAACTACAGCTTTGGTGCTACCTAGTAGTGCATCACTTCGTGTCGGTAGAGAACTAAACTGCTCTCTATTTTTTGAAGTTATCTGTCCTACTACCTCCATAAGAGAATCTGGGAAATAGGGAAGTTTTGGTAATCCCATCTTTTTTATCTCAGATACAATTTTATAATGCTCTTTTATAATTTTAGAACTATTTACTATCTCAATTGCTTCATTTTTTATCTCTCTCCAAGATTTTATCTGCTCTTTTAGAGATTGATTACTATTATAAGAGTGAGCATACATTGCTACCAAAATAACCTCTTGTGCTTTTGATAAATCATCAAGCGATTTTCCAAAGAAAATCTCAGAACAGTCTCGTAATCCATAACCTTTTCCATCTACGATAAAGAAATCTTTTAAAGAGAGTAGCCATGATTTAAAATCTGCTCCATTATTTGCTTTGAGTTCATGATAAAATGTCTTTGCCAACTCCAAACGTTCAATACCATTCATAGGTTTATCAAAAGGGTGTTTTTTGATAAAGATATTGATAAGTTGTTGTGTCAATGTTCGCATTGGCTTTAGGTCTAGATTACCCTCTTGTACAAAATGCGTTAGTAGACGCTTACTCTCTGTCAATGGGGCAGATATATCAATTCCATTATAGTAGAATGGATTTTCAAAAAGTGCTTGATAGAAAGAGGTTGCATTATTATCAAATGTCAAATTTGGGTCATACTTTTCTATCAATAGAGACCAAAAAAGAGAGGGTACATCTTCAATAAATAGAGAGGAGTTGACCAAGGAGCTTTGAGGATTAGATAGTGTACCTGCAAATCTTTTTTTAGAGTCATAAATCTCAATAGCTGTATCATAATAGAGTTTAGGAAATATCTTTTCATTAAAAAACTCCTCTTTTGGCTTACCATTGATAAACGATAGATAGATACCAAATAGAAGCGTCATAAAAAGTAATGGTATAAAAATTATCTTTTGGATAATCATACTCTTGATAAAACCTAAAAATTTTACTATATCTGAAGCTATAATAATCGTATGAATGACAAATATCCTAGAGAGTATCGAGATAGACTCTTTTAAACTCTGCATATCATATTTTCTAATTGATATATTCCATTTTACCTCTTTTAACATCGCTGTTAATTTGAGTTTAATATTCCAAAATAACTCAACCATTACTATTTAACTCATCTATATAGGCTAAAAGTGCATCATACTTCTGCTTATCAAGTTTATATACTGTAAAAGTAAACTCTTCAAAGTTTTTTAATTTAGCTTGATGTAAAAAGAGTAGTTGACTAAACTCGACATTATTCCCAATTAATTTAACCATCTTATCCATTTTGAATCGTGTTAGAATCTCATCTATCTTATGATTTCTCTTTTGGTTGGGAATAATCAGATGATAAGAGAAGTGGCTCTCAAAAACAAAAGGTCTTAGTACTCGTCTTACATTATAACGAAGATAGTGCATAAGATTATCATGGGTAAAAAATCTAGCACGGTATGGCTCTTTGGCTAATATGGTAAAAAAGAAGATAAAAAAGTCTACTAAAAATCCTAGTCCAATCGCTTTAATATCACTCTGTGTTACATCTGTAGGACTTGATACTTTATCTAATGCAACCACATGTTTGTCTGTAAAAGGTATAATTGCCAAAAGTACATTTATAGTTCTCTCTATCAATTGCTGTTGGTCATTAGAATTAAAGAAAGTGACTTTATTTAATAGTTTTAGTGCATTTAGATTTTCATTGATGGTATTTATCTTTAGACTAATTTGACTATCAGGACAGCTAATAATCCTATCCAAAGACTCCATCTGCATCCGTTTAGAGCCATTATGTTGTGCCAATATTTTAGGAAGTAGTGAAATCTCTCCTCCTCTTAATATTCTATTAATTTGAGCAATTCGGCTATTTACCTGCTCTTCTAATTTATCGGTATCGTCTGTTTTAGGATTGAAGTCTAAAATCATCTTTTTAATAATAGTTATCTCATTAACAATTTTTACTTTTAACTCATCAAAAGCACTTACATGGCTTTGAAACAGTTCACTCTCTGCCTTTCTCAATGCACTTCTAGGTCCAGGTGTAGGTATCTTTGTCTCATCACACGTTCCCCCATAGGTACTCTCTTTGATAGATTGACTCATTGAGTAGTCACTCAATTTTTTAAGTGATGTATATACAGAATCAAAACTACTTTGGGCATCTTCTAGGCTACTCTTGACCTCTTCTAATTGGAGAGTTACATTTCTTTGAGAAAATTCAGAAGCTGAAAAAATCTTATAATAGAAGTTAAAACTAAACAAGACACTAATAAATAGTGACAAGAGATAGGTAACCAAAAGAAGTGTAGCCCGTAGAATGTGCCTAGAGAAGAACTCCTGTAGATAGAGTTGAGAGATAGAGTAAACTAGTGCAAGTTGTATCACACCTACCACAGCAAAAAAGAGTATCTTGGTCAATAACATTCCATCAGAGACCAAAGAGATAAATCCATAATAGGAGGTACTAAAAGAGATTAAAGAGAGAATCAACACAGCTTGATAGGTAATATGTTGTCTAAAAAAGTGCAAAACTTTCTTTGTACCGATACTTAACAACTTATAAAAGGAGGGACTTTCCATTGCTTTAGATATTTTTTTATACATTCATCAACTTATGCTATTTTTTTTAATTTTTTCATGTTAGAATAATAGTATTTTAAAGGTTTAGTTTTACTTATCAGAGTTACCATAAAATAAAGAATTTAACAATAAGATGATAAAATTACTAAATTATAAAAAGGTAAAGAGTTTGCAACTTATAAAATTTATATTTGGTATCACATTGGCACAATTAGCCACAGCAATTTTAGTATATATAGCTCCCAAAGAGCTAACTTTACAAAGCACTCTACAGATAGCTATTCCTATGCTTTTTATATCTCTGATTATCTCTTTTTGGTTTACATCTCTATCAGCACAAGAGAAAAAAGATGCACTATATAAAGCACAAGATGATTTTGCAAAAGAGAAAGAGAAGATAAAAGTAAAAGCAGAAAAAGATAAGATAAAAACAATGAAAGAGGCTCAAAAAGAGATAGTACATGAAGCAACAAAAACTCATGCAAAAGCCAATTTTAAAGTTGGTGCATCATTTGCTGGTGTTTTAGCCATTGGAGGTCTGTTTGTATTTGCACAGATGGTTACAGCAGGACTTTTGGTTATGACAGCGACAGGTGGTGTTCTTGGTGGTTATTATTGGAGAGGAAAACGTATTAAAAATGGGAGAAATCTCCAAGAACTTCCAAATAATGGAGATTTGAAAGTTATAGAAGATAAAAATTTAGTAGATTCAAAAAAGCTACTTAGATAAAACTTGGGGCATCATTAGCAAATAGGATTAAATCTCCTGCTTTTGTCTGCTCTATAAGCATCTCTTGCATCTTATCTTTGCTCTCTAATTTTACCAATTTACCACTATCTACATTTTCTTTGAAGATTTCATAATTTAAATCTCCTGTCACAACAACCAAATCAAATACCTCATCAGCTCTTTTGGCTACTTGTATATTAAACTCATCATCAACTTCTACAAGACCTGGGGTTATAACCACTTTACGACCAGTATAAGTAGAAGCTAGATTAAATCCTTCCATCATTCCATCAATATTTCCATTAAATGAGTCATCTAAAATCACTTTTCCACCTGCATCTATACGTTGTAGTCTGTGTGGAGTAGGTTCTAAGGTATTGAGTTGTCTCTTAATTGTCTCTATATCTACATCTAAAGCTTGAGCTACTTTTATCGCCAATCCTAAATTCATAGCATTAAATGAGCCTAAAATATTAGCATGGTACTCTTCATTTTCCATCTTAAATTCTAATCCATCAAGAGTCGCTCTTATATCATGTATCTCTTTGCCAAAGGTATGAACATGAGAGATGGGGCTTAACATAGCAGAGTCATGAACCCAAGCCTCTTTGAGTCTATCTGATGAGAGTATCTCCATTTTAGTATCTCTAATATTCTCTAAACTTCCAAAATACTCAATATGTGCAGGTCCTATTTTACCAACAACAGCTAAATGAGGATTTACAAACTTTGTAATCTCATAAATATCTCCTGCTCCTCTAGCACCCATCTCTACTACATATACCTCTGTATCTTCTGGCAAATCATCATTTATATCTTTGAGTATACCTCCAAAAGTATTGACAGAACGAGGTGTTGCATATACTTTATATTTAGCTGATAATATATGAGCTATATAGTTTTTGATACTAGTCTTGCCATATGATGCAGTTACTCCAACTACTACCATATTAGGCATTGAATCAAGTCTCTTTTCGGCTCTCATCTCAAAACCTTTAAAGAGCATACTCTCCATCATACTAGAGGTGAAATATGCCAATAGAAGAGGACTAATAACCAATAATATTTCAAAATGAACAATAAACTTTATCATTATCAAAAAGAGTGTAAAAAAGACCAAAGAGGCAAAGAATCGTTTAACACGACCTGTAAAAACAAGTGGTTTATCCTGCTCCTTTCTCCACATATACAATGCACCTATATAAACAAGCGTAATAACGATACTAAAATTGCTCTCTCTACTAACAGCAAAATAGAGAAAGAGAGGTATCAGAAAGTAGACAAGATGCCACCACGTTTTCGTATGATGAAAAAGTACTCTATTTAATTTATATGAGTACCATTGCATATTGGTCATAAAGTAAAAGCCAAGAGCTAATACAAAGAGTATGTTTGAGAGTATATTTAGCAGTTCCATGTCTATTTTGTCCTAATATCTATTTTAAGAGGAGTATTTTAGCATGTTTGCACTTGTAGGTTCGATTTCATTGTTAAATTTTAAAAATATATAAAATTTTTTTGGGTATTTTTTGTTATAATAATTAATTATATAATGGAGTATAACTATCAAAACCAAAACAATAAAACAGAACACTAAAGAGATAATAGAGATATTAAAAGAGAGAAATCAAACCATAACTTTTGCTGAAAGTTGTACAGGGGGTAGAGTCGCTTCAGCATTTACATCTATTTCAGGAGCTTCATCAGTTCTAAATGGTTCAGTAGTAAGCTATGCTAATGAGATAAAATCAAAATGGTTAGGTGTACGAGAGGATACTCTTATAAAGTATGGAGCAGTTAGCCAAGATTGTGTAGTAGAGATGCTACAAGGTATTATAAAAACGGCAGAGGCTAATGGGGCTATTGCCATATCTGGCATTGCAGGACCATTGGGTGGAACAGATGAAAAACCTGTAGGAACAGTCTATATTGGAGTCATTTATAATGATAAAATTACTATAGAACATCATCTTTTCAAAGGGGATAGAGAGTCTATCCAAGAACAAGCAACCGATAGAGCAATATCACTTTTTAAAAAAAAATTATAAATTTAACTAAAACTCTTGACATATAAAATATTATGAGCTATAATTCCGTCCACTTAATCAGAAGGTTAAGTAAAAACGTGACCTTTTAGCTCAGTTGGTAGAGCAACTCCCTTTTAAGGAGTGGGCCCATGGTTCGAATCCATGAAGGGTCACCACGTTAGAAACAGTAACAAAATTGGTCGCTTAGCTCAGTTGGTAGAGCGCTACCCTTACAAGGTAGATGTCACAAGTTCGAGTCTTGTAGCGACCACCATAACAATAATTATAGGTGCGGTGGTAGTTCAGTTGGTTAGAATACCTGCCTGTCACGCAGGGGGTCGCGAGTTCGAGTCTCGTCCACCGCGCCACTTATTAAAAGTTGACTTCAGCAGTCGGCTCATGAAACTTAGTTTCATTTTAAGACCTTTTAGCTCAGTTGGTAGAGCAACTCCCTTTTAAGGAGTGGGCCCATGGTTCGAATCCATGAAGGGTCACCATTTACACTGTTGTTCGGTCTTCAGATGACCCTTTCATCTAGTGGCCAAGGATATTGCGTTTTCATCGCAAAAACAAAGGTTCAAATCCTTTAGGGGTCGCCAAAATTTCCCTAACATTATAAATGGTCGCTTAGCTCAGTTGGTAGAGCGCTACCCTTACAAGGTAGATGTCACAAGTTCGAGTCTTGTAGCGACCACCATAACAATAATTATAGGTGCGGTGGTAGTTCAGTTGGTTAGAATACCTGCCTGTCACGCAGGGGGTCGCGAGTTCGAGTCTCGTCCACCGCGCCACTCCTTTTTCAATCAAAAAATCTTACTTTTTAATAATTAAAATCAAACTTTATAAATATTTGGCTACACTTCCAAATGATAAAAACAGAAGATTATTTTAACAGACAGATTCAACTTTGGGGTGAAGAGATACAATCTTCATTAACAACCAAAAAGATAGCCATTATTGGCTCTGGTGGATTAGGATGTAGCCTTGCCTTAGCATTAGGGACATCAGGTATTGGAGAGATTGATATGGTCGATTTTGATACCGTTGGACTGCATAATATTCATAGGCAAGTGGCATTTACTATAAAAGATGAAGGACGTTTAAAAGCAGAAGTAACCGTTGAGATGATGAAAGCCAAAAACCCTTTTATCCAAGCTACAGCTCATACAATAGATTTTGAAACATTTACAAAATTAGAAAAAAAATATGATTTGATTTTAGATGCCACCGACAACTTACCTACTCGCCAAGCAATAGATAACTATGCAAAAAGTATAGATACCCCTTGGATATATGCTAGTGTAGAAGAGTTTAATGGACAAGTATGTTTTTTTGAAAAGGCTTCCTTTCAAATATTTGATATAGGCGACCATAAAGTTGGGGGGATTACAGCACCTATTGTTATGTTTATTGCCTCTCTTCAAGCTAATTTAGCACTTCGCTATTTAGCAGGTCTTCCTATACTCAAAGACAAACTCTATTATTTATATTTTAGTAATGAAGGGGAACTTATTACAAAAAAATTTGGAATGCCGATAACTTAACTGGAGTGCTTAAAAATTATTGTGTTAAAATAACGCAATAATTTTAAAGGATATGTTTGATGAAACTGAAAATTCTTTCACTGATTGCTATTGTAGGACTCTTTTGGGGGTGTACACAAGAGACACAAAATAAACTTAGTCGTTCTATCCAAAACTGGACAGGGACAAATGGTACACTAGAAGTCTATGCAGGAGATAAATTGGTTAAAAAATTTATTGATATTGATAAACTTTCAACAGCTACAGGAACAGATGATGGAGTAACAAGACCTTATCGTTTTGGTTATGGATATAATGATAAAAACTTTAACAACAAAAGAGATAAAGGTGAAGAGAAGGTCTATTTTGAGTTCTCTGACTACTCAACATCATACATTTTTTACGAAAATAAATAAACTTAACATAAAGGAAAAAACAATGAAATTCATCTCAACAAAAGAAGCACCAGCAGCAATAGGTCCATACTCACAAGCAGTAGTAGCAAATGGGTTTATATACACTTCAGGACAGATTCCTATGAATGAAAAGGGTATTATAGAAGCT
>Ga0256833_1002103_pt1 | contig 14283 bp, 11 predicted proteins | sample 356284metaG_FD_190535 | JGI IMG/M metagenome (GOLD analysis project Ga0256833, IMG submission 190535) | Hydrothermal vent microbial communities from Mid Atlantic Ridge, Atlantic Ocean - 356-284 | ecosystem: Environmental > Aquatic > Marine > Hydrothermal vents | place: Atlantic Ocean: Mid...
ACCGGCTCCACCTCGCAACTGATCAAATACGTTTCCGAACTCGACCCGGAGCAGAAGGTGGCGGTAGGCACCGAATACAACCTGGTCAAGCGAATGCGAAAGAAGAACACCTACGTCCTCTCCTCGACCAAGCCGGAGTGTCCGACGATGAACGAAACGACCCTGGAGGATCTCTATCATGCTTTGAAGTCCATCGAAGTCGGAAAGCCTTTCAATGAGATCGAGGTGGATGAAGAGACGGCGCACTACGCCAGGCTCGCTCTCGAACGCATGTTGGAGATCAAGTAGCAATGACGGTCTCTCAGCGGCTTTTGGAAGCCTTCGTCCGCAATGCCGTCGAAGAGGATCTGGGGAGGGGGGATCTCTTTGCCCGGATTGCCGAGCCCCGGCCTGCATTTGCCACCATCGTGGCTAAGAGCGAAGGCGTTTTCGCCGGACGAGAGTATATCGAGACCGTCGAAGCACTCTACGACATTGCTTTAGAGTGGAAGATCGCCGACGGAGAGCCTTTTCTCCCCGGGCAGCGTCTTTTGGAGATTGAAGGAGATCGGCGGGATCTGCTGAGTCTGGAGAGGAGTATCCTGGATTTTGCCCTCCATGCCAGCGGCATTGCGACACTGACGGCCCGTTATGCAGCGAGACTCAAGGGCTACGACTGCATACTCCTGGATACGCGAAAGACCCGGCCGGGTCTACGGGCTTTCGAGAAGTATGCCGTGCGCTGCGGGGGAGGGCAGAACCACCGGATGGGACTGGACGACGCCTTGATGCTCAAAGACACCCATTTGCGTACGATCGATGATCTGGAGGGTTTTATCAAAAAAATCCGTCGTCAGATTCCCTTTACCGCCAAGATCGAGGTGGAGTGCGAAGATCTCGTCACGGTTCGCCGGGCGATGGAGGCAGGGGCAGAGATCATCATGTGCGACAATATGAGTCTCGAAGAGATGGCGGAGGCAGTTGTCCTGCGGGACGCGGAATTTCCAGGGGTGTTGATCGAAGCTAGCGGCAATATCACCCTGGAGACGATCGAAGCGGTCGCCGCGACCGGTGTGGACGCTATTAGTACCGGCAGCATCGTCCACCAGGCGGTCTGGCCGGATCTCTCTATGCGGGTGGAAGGATGAGCCGGGGAGAGAGGCTGAGTTTCAGCCGGGAAGAGCGGAAGCGATTTCAGAGTCTTCTCTCGGAACATCGGAGCGTGACGGTGCTCTCCCACCTCCATCCCGATGCCGATGCGCTGGGAACCTCTCTGGGGATTTATTCGCTGCTGAAAAAGGAGGGGATCCGGGTCGAAATCGCCAACGCGACGAGCGATCTGCCTAGACATCTGGATTTTCTCGAAGGTTTTGACCGGGTCAAAAAGAAGATCGATTTTGATGATTCGCTGATCATCGCCTGCGACTGCGGCAGTCTCGATCGACTGGGCTTCGATCTCTCGGGCCGGAAGATCGTCAATATCGACCATCATTCCAGCAATACGGAGTATGGGATCCTTAATCTTGTCCGCCCCGATGCCGTCAGCAGTTCCGAAGTCGCCTTCCGTTTTTTCGCACCGATGTTTCCGATCCCCCGACCCACTGCGGAGGCTTTCTACGCCGCTTTACTCTCCGATACCCGATACTTTACCACGGGGAACGTCACGGCTGAGAGCTTTGAAGTGGCTCGTGAATTGATCGAACTGGGAGCCGAGCCGGGGGCCATCGCCCAGGCGATGCTTCAGCGTCGCTCCTTGGCTTCACTGAGGGTCTTGGGGCGGGCACTGGCTTCCCTGCGCCTCTATAGTGAGGCACAGGTGGCAGTGCTGACGGTGACGGGAGAGGATCTCGCCGCTACCGGAGCACGCTACGACGATCTCGACGGTGTGGTGGACTATGCCCGATCCCTGGTGACGGTAGAGATCGCCGTCATGATCGTCGAGCGTCGCGACGGCCTGAAGGTTTCTCTACGATCGAAGGGGGCGGATGTGATGCAAATTGCCCAGGATTTTGGGGGTGGAGGCCATCGGGAGGCCGCGGGATTCGAGACGACAGAATATACGATAGAGGCGTTGCTCGAAGCGCTGCTCGAAGCGATAAAAAACAAAGGAGTATTGACCAAACGATGAGACGCAACTATCGATACGGACGCCGGCGCAAGAACCGCACTAGCCTCTGGCTGTTTTTCTTCTTGATTGTGGCGATAGGTGCGGGAGCCGGTTATCTCTACCTTTCACCGAAATTTGAGCGCATTCCTCCCCGGGTAGATCTACCGAGCAAGCTCTACTGGGGGCCGGGGAAAGTGATTCATATCCATCTGGAAGACAATCAGGGGCTCGGCAATTACGAGGCGATATTGAGTGACGGTAAAAAACGACTCGTTGTGGCTTCGGGAGACTTCCCCTCCCCGGTTAAAACGACTGATCTGGCAATCACTCTGCCTGTCAATAGCGGTTTGGATGCGAAAAAAAAGCGGTGGAAGTTGAGGGTAAGGGTAAGAGATCGGAGTTTTTGGAATCTTGGCAGAGGTAACGGGACACAAGCGGAAAGCACGGTATGGATAGATACTCGGCCGCCGGAGGTGCAGATCATCTCTTATAGCCCGAGTATTGTACGCGGAGGGAGTGCTCTCGTGATTTTCAAGGCCAAGGACCCCAATCTCAAAAAGGTCTATATCCAGGTCGGCAACAAGCGTTTTGAAGTCGTACCCTATCGGGCCAAAGGTTACTGGGCAGCCTTGATCGCTTGGCCCTTCCGCCAGGAAAAATTCCAACCCAGGATCGTGGCGATAGATCTCGCGGGCAATCAACGAACGGTGAACATCCCTTTTGAAAAGATATACAAAGAGTATCGCGTCTCCCGGATAGGCCTGAAGGACCGCTTTCTCGAAGGCAAGATAGCCGAATTGGCTCAGGAGGATGCGAACGCTTCCGGAGCGCAGGGGAAGTTGGCGCGTTTTAAAGCGGTCAACGAAGGAATGCGCCGGGCCGATGAAGAGCTGATTCACAGTAAGACGGCCAGACCCACGCCGGTCGATTTCAGCCGATGGAGGCCTCGGGCCTTCTATCCGCTCAAAAGTGCCAAGCGTGTTGCCGACTTTGGCGACGAACGCCATTATTACTATCGGGATAAAAACCGGGAGGTCTCCCGCTCCTACCATCTGGGCTACGATCTAGCCAGCGTTCGACACGCCCTGATCGTCAGCTCCAATCCCGCCACTGTTGTGTATGCCGGATACAACGGTATCTACGGCAACATGCCGATCCTGGATCACGGTTTCGGTCTTTATACCCTTTACGGTCACTGCTCTCAAATTTTGGTCCGCGAAGGGGAGCACGTCACCGCCGGTCAGACGATCGCCAAAACGGGAAAGACGGGATTGGCTTTGGGAGATCATCTGCACTTCGGCATCCTGGTGCAGGGCGTCGAAGTGCTTCCGATGGACTGGATGAAACAGAATTGGATCAACAGCCACATTGTCCGAGTGATGGAACGAGCCGACCGGGTCGTCGGCAAGCGGTAGCCTGGACAAATCGGAGCCATCAAAGACTCTTCAAGAGCGCTTTGATAGCTCCGTACGGGCATGCGAAAGATCAGTGCCTCATGTTTATGCTAAAATAGTTTCCGAATACTCTGCCGGCCTGGGCAGAGAGCGAAAGGGAGAGAGATGGTTCAGCGAACGATAGGTAAAGCGGTAGAAGCGGTAGGGATCGGCCTGCACAAAGGCGAATCGATCCGTCTGAGGATCGAGCCGCTCGATGCCGATAGCGGCATTATCTTCTATCGTAGCGATCTGGGCCGCAGTATCTCCCTCTCTCCCGACGCAGTAATAGATACCCGGATGGCAACAGTGATCGGGACACCCGACGGCTATATTTCTACGATCGAACATTTTCTCTCCGCACTTTATGCCTACGGTATCGACAATTTGCGTATCGTCCTGGAAGGCAACGAGATGCCGATCATGGACGGCAGCGCCGTCTCCTTCTGCCTTCTGCTGGACGAGGCGGGAATTCGTCGGCTCGATCGCCCTAAAAAATTTCTAAAAATCAGACGACCCGTCGAAGTCCGGGATGGGGCGAAATTCGTCCGACTGGAACCCTCCTCCGAGATAGAGTTTGATTTCGAGATCGATTTCGATCATCCGGCGATCGGGCGCCAAAGTTTGGATTTTGTCTTCTCGCTGAGCCGTTACCTCGAAGAGATTGCGCGAGCCAGGACTTTTGGCTTTGCTCGGGATATTCAGTACCTCCAGAGTCAGAATCTTGCCTTAGGCGCAAGTCTCAAAAATGCCATCGGCCTCGACGAATATAAGGTCCTCAACCCCGAGGGACTGCGCTATCCGGACGAGTTCGTCCGCCACAAGATTCTCGACGCCATGGGGGATATGATGGTTATCGGTTACAACATACTGGGACGGTATCGCTCTTTTGCCGGTAGCCACGGACTCAATCATGAGCTGACCAAAGCCCTCCTCGCAGACCCCGCCAATTACGAGATCGTCGCCCTGGAGCAGACCCGGAATCCACAGTATGAACGTTGCTTCGCCTGAGCTTACTCTCTTTGTTAATCCCGTTTCCGTGCCGCTTCAGTTTGCTCTTTATAGAGAAGGAAAGCTGGAACGCAGCTGGAGCAGGGAGGGCTACGCCTCGGAGTATTTGGCCGAAGAGCTGGATCGTCTGACGGCAGAGGGAGGGATCGGAGAGATTCTCTATGTCAACGGCCCCGGAAGTCAAATGGGGATAAAACTCGCCTATATCGCTCTACGAACCCTGGAGCTAAGCCGTGGGATACCTTTCGGAGCGGTCAGCGCCTTCGAGCTCAACGGCGGTCGCCCTCTCAAAGCAATGGGGCGACTCTATTTCGTCAAAGAAAAAGAGACTATAATTACGAAAACATTCGACGAACCCATTGCGCAGGAGTTCTCGTTCCCCCCTTCATTGGAGGGGATAGAGCGGGAGCCGGATTCCCGGCCTCACTATCGACTTCCTGCCGTCTAAAGGCCCATTGTGCATATCAGCGTCCCCGCCACCAGCGCCAACCTCGGTCCCGGTTTTGACAGTTTGGGGCTCGCCATCGACCTTCGCAACGAAATCGCGATTAAACCCTCTCGTTTCCTCAGCGTTTCTACCCGGGGCGAGGGAGCCGAAAGCCCTAAAATCAAGCGTAACAGCCTCTTCTTGCATGTATTCAACGAACAGTATCGACGTCTGACGGAGGGTGAGCAGCCGGTTTTTCGCTTCGAGTTCACCAACCGGATCCCGATCTCACGGGGCTTGGGGAGCTCTTCGGCGGTCATCGTTGCTGCGATCACCGCCGCCCATCTGGCTGCCGGCGTCAAATACAACAAGCGAAAGATTCTCAACCTGGCTCTACGTTATGAGCACCATCCGGACAACATCACCCCTGCCGTGATGGGGGGCTTTAACGTCGCTTGCCTCGAAGGGGACCGGGTCTATAGCAAAAAGCGCCGTCTCCCCTCGATTCTCCGGGCTGTTTTGACGGTGCCCGACCGGACCATCTCCACGAACCGTTCCCGTCATGTGCTGCCCAAGATGTATTCCAAAGAAGATCTGGTCTTCAATCTTTCCCATGCGGCTTATATGACGGCGCTCTTTATGACGGAGTCCTGGGACCAGCTGCGCATCGCCTCCAAAGACCGGATCCACCAGGAGCGGCGGATGAAGATCATGCCGGAGCTTTTTGCCGTTCAGAAGCTGGCTTTGGAGAAAGGAGCCCTCATGAGTACCCTCAGCGGCAGCGGTTCTACCTTCTTTACCTTGGCGTATGCCGACGATGCCCCTGCCATCGCCGAAGCACTTTCAAAACGTTTTCCTCAGTTTCGCGTGATGGAGCGGGGCCTCGACAACATGGGTGTCATAGGAAAAGCCTAAGGTTTTTGGTATAATGCCCGTGAAAAATCATCCTATTCGAATGTGTATTGCCTGCAGAACCAGAGATTCCCAAAGCGCATTGATACGAATACAGTTTGAAGACGGTCGGGCACTGCCCTATCGGGGAAGGGGACGGAGCAGTTATCTCTGTCACGCCTGCAGCCAGGACGGCAAACGAATAAGGAAGATCGCGAAACGTTTCCGGATCGATGAAAGGGAACTGCTTACGCTATTAAAGGAGTATTACACGGATGGATAAAGTCAAAATCCAGGAGATTGCCGAAGAAGCGGGGATGTCCAACAGCGATCTGCTTACCAAGGCAAAAGAGCTCGGTTTCAATGTCAAGGTCGCGGGCAGTTCCGTCACGCTGGATCAGGCCGAGATGCTGATGGATTACGCCCTGACCGGCCGCTGGCCCGCAGGGATCCCCCGTCCGGCGGAGAAAGAGCCTGCGAAGAAAGCCGAGGGAGGTGAAAAGTCTCCCGAGCCTATCGAAGAGAAAGCAAGCGGTGAAGAAGTAACGCAGACCCCGGAAAAAGGCACCGATGTGGAAACGGAAGCGGCCGAAGCTGAAGCAGAAGAAGTCTCCGGGGAAGCGCCGGTAGAGGCTGTAGCTGAAGAGACGCCGAAGAAGGCTCCGACTCAGCGCAAAGGGATCACGGCGACGGCCAAAAAGACGGAAGAGGAAGAGGGGCCTGAACTGAGAAAGGCTCCCCTGAAGAAGCGGGGGATCACCATTGTCAAGAAGGCCCGGCCTACGCCGGCCAAACCCAAAAAACTCTCCCTTAGCGACGTCTCACCCAGTGCTTCGAAGAAGAAGAAAAAAAAGACGCCTGCCGAGGCCAAGACGACGGGAGAACGCCTGGAGATCCTTGGAGACCGGGATCTGGGTGGCACCGTCGAGCTCTTTGAAGAGCAGGAGGTCGTTCTCCTGGACTTCTCCGACAAAACGATCTTTGAGGAGCAGCAGCGTCAAGAAGAGCGTCGTAGAGCCGAGGCCAAACGCCGTGCGGCACAAGGGATCGCCGGCACACAACAGCATCGTTTCCCTAACCGTCCCGGCGGCCGTAATATCCGCCGTGGCAAACGTAGAAAGTATCAGAGAGAAGAAAGCAGCGAAAAGGTCAGTGTGGTAAGAATTCCGGAAGATGTACGGGTATACGAGTTCGCCGAGAAGGTGGGCAAAAGCGTGGGCGAAGTGGTCAAGGTCCTCTTCGCCCTGGGGACCATGGTGACCAAGAACGACTTCCTGGACAAGGATTCCATCGAGATTCTTGCCGAGGAGTTTGACGTGCAGGTCGAGACGATCAATCCTCTCGATGAGCTGGACTATGTCGCGGCCTATGACGAAGAGCCCAATCAGGTCGAGGAGCCCCGGCCTCCTGTCATTACCATCATGGGGCATGTCGACCACGGAAAGACCTCGCTGCTCGACTATATTCGCTCCACCAAAGTCGCCGCGGGCGAAGCGGGCGGGATCACCCAGCATGTGGGGGCCTACCAGGTGGAAAAGGACGGGCAGAAAATCACCTTCATCGACACGCCGGGCCACAGCGCCTTTACTGAGATGCGGGCCCGGGGGGCTCAGGCGACGGATATCGCCGTCATTGTCGTCGCAGCCGACGACGGTGTCATGCCTCAGACCAAAGAGTCGATCTCCCACGCTCAGGCGGCCGGAGTGCCGATCATCATCGCCCTGACCAAGATCGACAAGCCCACCGCCAACCCGGACAACGTCAAATCCCAGCTCGCCGAGATCGGACTGCTTCCCGTGGATTGGGGCGGGGAATACGAGATGATTCCCGTCTCTTCTCATACCGGAGAGGGAGTCGACGACCTGCTCGAGACGATCCTGCTCCAAGCGGAGGTGATGGAACTGACCGCCGATCCTACTCGGCGGGCCAAAGCGATCGTCATCGAAAGCTCCGTCGAGAAGGGCTTCGGCCCCGTCGCCAACGTCATCGTCAAGAACGGGACGCTTCATGTGGGAGACAACGTGATCGTCGGCACGACCTTCGGACGGGTACGGACCCTGATCCTCGACGACGGCAGTCGGGCCAAGGAGATCGGGCCCAGCACTCCCGCGGCCGTCGTAGGACTCCACGACGTGCCCCAGGCAGGAGAGGTCCTGGTAGCGATGGAGAGTGAGAAAGAGGCCCGCGATCTGGCCGAGAAGCGTAAAGAGCTGGCCCGGGCCAAAGAGCTCTCCAAAAGCACCAAAGTCTCCCTCGACGAGTTGGGTAGTCTCATCGCCGAAGGAAAGATCAAGAAACTCCCTCTCATCGTCAAAGCCGACGTCCAGGGCTCCCTCGAGGCGATCAAGTCGGCTTTGGGCGAATTGAAAAACGAAGAGGTCAAAGTCGAGATCATCCACGGCGGCGTGGGAGGCATCACCGAGAGCGACGTACTCCTGGCCGATGCCAGCGAAAACGCCATCATCATGGGCTTCAACGTCCGTCCTACCGGCGGAGTCAAAAAGAAAGCCCAGGATCTGGGCGTCGAGATCAAGACCTACTCCATCATCTACGATATGATCGACGAGGTCAAAGGGCTGCTCAGCGGGCTCATGAGCCCCGTCGTCACCGAAGAGGTTACCGGCCAGGCCGAAGTACGCGAGACCTTCAGCGTCGCCAAGGTCGGGACCATCGCCGGTTGTATGGTCACCGAAGGGACGATCGAGCGTAACGCCGGTGCCCGGCTTATTCGCGACGGCGTCGTGGTCTACACCAGCAAGATCAGCTCCCTCAAGCGCTTCAGCGAAGACGCCAAAGAGGTCCGCGCGGGCTTTGAGTGCGGGATCATGCTGGAGAACTTCAACGATATCAAGGTCGGTGACGTCATCGAAACCTTCAAAGAAGTGGAGGAACAGGCCACGCTATGAATCAGGCCGAGATCAAGCGAAAACGGACCGAATCGCTCCTGCGGGAGCTGATCCCCGAAGCGCTTTCTACTTTGGAAGACAGCCGCATCAATGCCCTGAGCGTGACCGAGGTTCTCTGCTCCCGAGGGCGTTACGATGCCCGGGTCTTCCTGGACCCTACCGGACTTGACGAGAGGGAGCAGGCCGAAGCTCTCAAGCAGCTGCGGAAAGTCTCCGGCTACCTCAAAACATATATCAAGGAGAGCGAGGGGTGGTACAAAGCCCCCAACTTCACCTTCGAGTTCGACGATGAACTGGATCGGATCAGCCGGATCGATACGCTCTTTAAAAAGATCGAAAAGGAGATCGGTGATGCATCTTGAGGAACAGATCGAAAAGATCGTCCGTAGCCATGGGGCAGAGTTTTACGACACCGAGACGGTCAATGAGAACGATCAGACGATCTACCGGGTCTATATCACCAAAGAAGGCGGCGTCGATCTCGATACCTGCGCCGAAATCTCCAATGATCTTTCCCCTCTCCTGGATGTACACCCTCCCGTCAGCGGCAACTATTTCCTGGAAGTCAGCTCCCCGGGTATCGAGCGCACCCTTAAAAAGCCCCGGCATTTTCAGAGTGCCGTCGGAGAGCGGGTCAAGCTCAAGATCGCCGGAGGTGAGAAGCTTCGGGGGGTTCTTGAGTCTGCCGACGAGACGGGTATCGTTGTAAAAACCAAAGATGGCCAACAGCGCTTCGACTACCCTCAAATCCTCAAAGCCCGTACCTACTACGACTGGGCCAATCAGAGCTAATTTCTTTTTTGCGTCACTTCATATTTTTGTGCTTCAGAAAGTATTCTTGAGAGATTTCGATATTTTTATCGATCCTATCGGATTGATTCGATGGGATCTTTATTGAGGTATGATCTTCAGGTGAGTAGGCTGGGATGCGTTGAGCTCCCGCCATACCGTATCCGTCAGAGGTGAGATGTGCGGGGCGCGCCCTTCGATGAAACGCTGCTCTTGGACCAAGGCCCTGTAGGCTTTGTTGAGTTTTCTGGCGCGTTCTTTCGAAGGAAGCAACAGGGTCGAAATGTCTCGGCGGAGGCGTTGGATCTCCTGGGCTTTGAGCTCTCCACGAGGAGTGAAAAACTTTTTTAGGACTTCGTCGTTGCTGCGAAATTCGTTGCCGCTGTGATTGAGGCGGAGGTAGCGGGCATATTCTCCGCTTCCGTCATGTAATCGGGGTTCCGGGATTCCTTGCAGGCCCTGCCGGCTCCAGTGATACCATCCTCTCCTCCATGCACGGGAGGCGTCGAGCTTGCGGGCGAAGGCGAAGGTGCCGTCGGTCGTAGCTCCGATGCCGCTGTGGCATCCCATACAGTTGAGGGTCTCTTCGTAGCTTTGTGGGCGTAAAGATCCGAAGCGGTCCTCGATGAAGCCCTGGTAGATCCACCCCATACGGTTACTCACCCCCTGTTCCATGGAGCCGGGAAAGCTCTCGAGCTGTTCAGGATCGGTTTCACCCTCTTTGTAATCGGCCAGGGCTTTGTTATGTAGTGCCGCATAACTGGCCCAGGCAACTTTTCGGGCATAGCGTAGCTCTTTCATCCTGGGGGCGAGGATGACGGAACCGTTCGCGTCCAGCCCTAGATAGCGTACCGAGTGGAGAAACTCGGTCCCTTCGGGGAAGAGCCCGGCGGCAATGTGGAGTTTGCCCTCTTGAAGCAGCTTTTTCGCCTCTCCGACATAGCTCATCCGTTTTCCCTCTTTTGGAGCCCATTCGTAGGCAATGCGATTGGCGATTCCTAGGCGTCCATTTTTGTCCAGATCTATTCCCAACTTCTTCTCGTCCACAGGGTCTATGGGGATGCTTTTGCGTTGGATCATCGCTTCGACGATGGAGAGATTGATCCGATAGAGGGTCTCGTTGAAGTCGCCGCCTTGTTTGAAGAGACCGAAGGCTCTCGGAAGACGGATTAGCACGTCGTCGGTTGAGCCGTTGGTAGGCCAGAAGGTGCCCGGGAAGGGGGTATAGGCGAAGGCGGCCCATCCCGTAGCGTGGCCATCGGGGGCGTGATCGAGTCCGTGCCGATCGAAACGGTAATAGCAGTCGGGGACGTAGCCGCTCCATTTCCCATCACCGTTTTCATCCCATTGGGCAGGAAGATTGCGGAGCTTTCTTGCAAGAACGATTCGACCCTCTTCGTCGAAATAGTTGCTTCGTTTTACGTAGGCGTCTATCTGCTCGTCGGAGATTTTCGAAACCGCCTGAGAGTAGTCTTTGAAAAGATTGGAAAAGGGGTTTTTTAGTGCAGGATCCGGGAAGTTGTAGGCAGCTTGGAGGCTTTCATCATCTAGGGTAAAGTTGGGAGCTTTGGCACGGGTGTGGCAGGCGTAGCAGGGGTTATGCTTTTTACCTTGGCTATCGACGGTTTTGGTATAGCACATGGAGGGGATATAGGCGCTGGGATGCCGCAAATGTTTGGTGCGGATGTCGTAGCCTCGGGTAGCATTGAGATCCAAAGCATTAGAACAAATGCTCAAAAGCAAAAGAATCTGAATCGATTGTAAAATTTTATTCATGCTGAATCCGTTTCCGTGTCGTGAGGGGAACCCGCTCTGTCCGAGAGCCGGGCCGGGGCCGGAGTCCGCCGCGGACTCCCGTCACGACGCCCGAAGGTGCCGTAGGACTATTTCTTGTCAGCGCCGACTTTGAGATAGCCGACATAGGATTGTACGTCGGAGGGATCTTTGATCTTATCCTTGTCCGACTCGCCGAAGGGGTGCTGAGTCACGAGGGTGATGTAGCGGAAGCCGTTGAGATCGGGCTGCCAGATCAAAGAAGTAGTCTCGGATCCGTAGGGGGTAGAGGCGACTCGGTCGATTAGCGCATTGCTTTGGGTATCAAAGGCCCAGACCAGGTCATTTTGATGGTAGCCGGTATCTTCTCCGATGAGCAGGAGATTGGAACCGGGGAGGTAGGAGATATTGTCGGGGTTGGCGATGGAGTTGATATCGCAACTGTTTTCTGCATAGAGGGAGTCTTTGGAATACTTTTTAGGGACTCCGGCGAGGATACCGTAGATTCGCTTGGCGGTGTAGCCGCTCCCGGTAACGGGATCGGCTTTGTCTTCGATATCAAGAGCGTAGACGGCACCGCATTTGTTGTACTCCAGACGGATGTCGTTGGAAGAGCCTCGGTCGTATTTGTCGTTGGCTTTACCTTTTTTCTTGTGGTCTTCCATCCCTTTGGCGATCTGGCTCATAGCCAGATAGAGGCGCCGGTGATCGGGATCGTAAGTGATCCCTTCCATTTTACGAAATTCCGTCGTCGCCCCCAGATATCCGGCATAGCGGCGGGATTCGAGGAAGGCCGCCTCGGTCTCTTTGCCCGGGCGAAGCTTCAGGCACTCGGCGCCGTGATCGGTATTGACTCCGCGGAAGCCTCCGGGGCATGAGCCGTCTTTGGCCATCTCTTTGCGTTCGAAGATCTCGTCGAAGGCGGGATTGGCATCGACAATTTTTTTGAGCTCGGCGTCATCGGCATGTCCCAGTCTGATCCATTCCAGATCCGCCGCTCCGGCGCCCCGGTTGTCGGTTTGCTTCCATTTAGCGGCAAAGAGGGTGCCCGCGCTCAGGTCTCCCGGACGGTCGGCGACGTACATAAACATGGCGCAGTTGCTTCCGTCATCACTGAGGTAGGCGGTGCGTTTATCGGGAAGAACATAGGCGAGCTCGTGAGCGAAGCGGCCCATACTGTAATGTTTGGTGTAGTGGGGCGTTCCGTCGTCAGCAAGAGTAACTTCGGTGATCCATCCGTAGTAGTAGGGGTTGGCTTTTCGAAGATCTCCGCCGAAGTAGGGGGCGACGGTATCGTAGTAGGGATCGATGCTGCCGGTCTCAGTATTGCGTTTGGCGGCGTCGGGCTCGTACTCCTCGCTACCGAGGAAGCTGTTCCAGGGGGTTTTCATCCCGGCGCAGTGGACCCAGCCTCCGTGGTGGGAGCTCTGATCGATATAGCGGAGGCTCTTTGCCTTAAGCTCGCCGGTTTTGGGGTTTTGATCCAGCTCGGCCATGTAGAGGGCACCGACTTGACACTCGAACTGGGTAATCATGTAGAGACGGCCGTTTTTCTCGATGAACTCCGTATGATCCGGTCCGCTGCCTCCGAACTGCCCGTTACAGATATAAGGGCTGCCGTCTTTCATCTTCAGCGGTCTACCCTGGGCATCCTTGAGTAGGCCGAAGGTCTCTTCGCCCAGCTTCTCCCCGGTACGCAAGATCGTATGGTAGCTCAGAGGACTTGTCTGGTGTAAGACGGGATGAGAGATCTCTTTTGCCGCCAGGATTGAGCGCTTTTGTGCGTCGGTGGTCGGGTAGGCGATCGAAGTGCTTTTGCCGGCGAAACGGTCGGCATCATCGGCATGGAGGCTATGGCTTGCCAGGGTTGCAACCGCTAAAAAGAGGGAAGTTCGGATCGGAATCATGGGTATCTCCTGGAAAATCAAAGTGTTTTACACACAAAACTTTATGAACTCTTCATAACGATTCGGTAACGGTTAAACTACTAAACAAATACATTTGCGAGTTAAAGCGGCTTTTTATGTGGATAAAATCCCGAGACATCTTCGGTAATATGGTGGTTTAAAAGGACTTTTTTACAGATGGCTTCTAAAAAATACCTCTTTAAGGGGAGAGAATTACCGGCGAGCTTCTGGAAAAATGTCCTTGGTCGGTTGCGAAATAGATGATATGTTCATTGGGTTGCAGTTTTCCGGGTCAACTCTGCCCGGCCCCGTCGCAGAAGATCGCCCGAAATCCCCGGTCGTAGAGCAGATCCTGGGTCGTGGGGTCGTTGACGGTAAAGACCCCGCAGGTGATTCCCGCTGTGCGTAGCTCGTCGAGGGGCAGTTTCCAGGCCAGGGGTAGATCGACGTGGCAGGCTTTCGCTCCGCAGCGCCGCAGATACTCCGGCAGATCCGGAGGCAGGCTTCCTTCGATATTGGCGGCCAGGCAGAGCACGGGATCGAGGGCGTGCAGGGCGGCCAGATAGCGATGGTTGAAGGAGGAGACGAGCAGGTCGACGCTGCCGTCAAAGGAAGCGATCATTCGCAGAAACGACCTTGCCACCTCTTCGGCGTCGCGATGGGGCATATCCTTGATCTCTAGATTCAGGGGCACGCGGTAGCGACGGGCGAGCTTTGCCACTTCCGCCGGCGTGGGCAGCTGCTGAGGGGGCAGATCCTGCAGCTCTGGGCGCAGCGTGGCATCCTGCGCCAGGGTGCCGAAGGGGTCTTCTCGCACGAACCAGCTTCCCGCATCGAGACGGCGAAGGGATGCCAGGTCGTAGTCGCGGACCCGATAGGGACGCAAACCCTCTTCGCGCTCTTCGATGTCGGTGGTACGCTCGAGCGTCTCGTCGTGGATGACGATCCATTCTCCGTCCCGGCTGAGCTGCAGATCCAGCTCCCAGAAGTCGCCGTGCCCAACCGCCGCTTCGAAGGCGGCCAGGGTATTTTCGGGCCGTCTCGCCCGACGGCCGCGGTG
>Ga0256833_1002104_pt1 | contig 14281 bp, 11 predicted proteins | sample 356284metaG_FD_190535 | JGI IMG/M metagenome (GOLD analysis project Ga0256833, IMG submission 190535) | Hydrothermal vent microbial communities from Mid Atlantic Ridge, Atlantic Ocean - 356-284 | ecosystem: Environmental > Aquatic > Marine > Hydrothermal vents | place: Atlantic Ocean: Mid...
TTGCGAACCCACGCTTCCAAACCGGTCCCCTTTGCTATTTACGACTCCAGAGATCCAGAAGTAAAACGTACGGGAGGATACAATGAAAAGGCGGCTTCTGAGACCGGGCTCTTTTTCCGAAGTGGTGAAAAACTCCTTTCTTATTTTTTAGAAAGAGAACCCATGCTTGCTGAAGAATAATGGCTTACCAAACCGATTTTTTGGTTATAGGTTCCGGGATCGCGGGCCTTTCTTTTGCCCTCAAGGTGGCTGATCTGGGCCGCGTGACCATTATTACCAAAAAAAGGGCCACCGATGCCAATACTACTTTAGCCCAAGGAGGAATAGCCTGTGTATTAGGAGAAGATGACTCCTTTGAGCTTCACATTGCCGATACTTTACGAACTGGTGATGGTTTGGCCAAAGAAGAAATTGTTTCTTTAGTAGTTCGTCAGGCCCCAGAAAGGATCTACGAACTTTTAGAACTTGGGGTCCCTTTTACGCGAGATCCTGAAAAATCCGAAAAATTACACCTTACACTTGAGGGAGGACATTGTCGGCGCCGGATTGTACATGTGGAAGATCACACCGGAAGGGAAATAGAAAAGGTCCTCCTTGCCCATGCTAGACAAAACCCCAATATAGAAATTCTAGAGGATCACCTGGCGGTAGATCTTATTACTCTCTGCAAGGTCTATCGGGGATGTCCCAAAGAGGTCTTAGGTCATGAACGCTGTTTGGGAGCTTATGTATTTATAGGAGAGAGCGAAGAAATCGAAACTTTTATTGCCAAAACAACCGTTTTAGCCACCGGAGGGGCTGGAAAGGTTTATCTTTATACGAGCAATGCGGATGTGGCTACCGGCGATGGCATAGCCCTTGCCTATCGGGCTGGCTGTCGGGTCGCCAATCTTGAATTTGTCCAATTTCATCCCACCTGTCTTTATCATCCTAAAGCCAAAAATTTTCTTATATCTGAAGCTTTAAGAGGAGAAGGGGCCATTCTTTTGGATCCTTTCGGTAAGCCTTTCATGCATAAATACGACCCAGAAAGAAAGGAACTAGCTCCTCGCGATATCGTGGCCAGAGCTATTGATTTTGAACTCAAAAAAAGCGGTAAGGAGTGTGTCTATCTTGATATTTCTCACAAACCACGCGATTTTATTCTTAAGCGTTTTCCCTATATTTACGAAACTTGCTTGCGTTTTGGTATAGACATCACCAAAGAGCCTATCCCGGTAGTACCAGCCGCCCACTATTTTTGTGGAGGAGTTATTACCGATCGTTTCGGAATGACCGATATAAAAGGCCTCTACGCCTTGGGAGAATGTACTTGCACAGGGCTTCATGGGGCCAACCGGTTGGCTTCAAATTCTCTCTTGGAAGGGCTTGCCTTTGCCCATTTGGCTGCCTCTCACGTACGGCGAGAATGGCCCCTTTATCGCGACTTTAAAGCCCCTCCGGTACCTGATTGGGATCCTGGGGGAGCGGTGGATATGGAAGAAAAGGTCCTTATTTCTCACAACTGGGATGCAATTAGACGCCTAATGTGGAATTACGTAGGCATTGTGCGGACAGAACAACGTTTACGCTTGGCCAAAAAGCGTCTTCAAACTATTTTGGAAGAAATCGAAACCCACTATTGGTCCTACATCCTTACTGCCGATTTTATCGAATTGCGCAATATTGCCCATGTAGCAAAATTGGTGATAGAAAGCGCTCTAAGACGCAAAGAAAGCCGAGGCACCCATTTTGTAGTAGAGTATCCTCGCAAAAACGACGCCCTCTTTCGAAAGGACACCATCCTCTGGCGAGCCCAAGAACCTTTCTAAAACTTTTCATTGCCTCTCAAAGGCTTTTTTGCTATGTGGTAAATGGTTTTTGGACAAAACCGATGTTGAACTTTTATGTTCTTTTAACCGAAAATCTAACAATAAAGATTTAAAGGAGGTTTTATGAAGAAGCTGTGGGGGCTTCTTCTCATCTTCCTATTAATAGGCCCGGTTTTGGCTTTTCAGAAGAGAGAAACTGACCCTTTTGATCGCGACGAAAATATTACCGAAGAAAGGCTCCAACTTATTGAGGAAGAGCTTCCCCCTTCAGATATCCCCATTACTCTTAACGAACGGGTAGAATATTTCATACGCTATTTTACCACTAAAAAAAGAGAGGTTTTTGCCAGGTGGCTTGCACGTTCAGGGCGCTACATGCCTATGATCAAAGAAATCCTCCGCAGTTACGGGCTTCCAGAAGACTTGGCCTATCTTGCCATGATTGAAAGTGGGTTTAACCCCTTTGCCTATTCTCGGGCCGGAGCTTGTGGTATCTGGCAATTTATTCGCTCTACCGGACGAAAATACGGGCTTAAAATCAATTACTGGGTGGATGAAAGACGAGATCCTGAAAAAGCTACCCATGCTGCCGCTAGATACCTTCTTGATCTTTACCAAGAATTCGAATGTTGGCATTTGGCTTCTGCCAGTTATAACGCTGGAGAAGCCAAGGTTCGCAAAGCTATCAAACGCTATGGTACTAAAGATTTTTGGAAACTCTGTCGCTATCGCTATCTCAAAAGAGAAACCAAAAATTACGTTCCCAAAATGATTGCTGCTATGATCATCGCCAAAAATCCTCAAAAATTTGGCTTTGATGTGGATCCCTATCCTCCTTTAGATTACGAAATTATTGAAGTCCCCGGGGGGACAGACTTACGTGCCGTGGCCTTGGCCAGCGGGACGGACTATGATCTTATCCGCTTACTCAACGCTGAGCTTCGCCGAGGTAAAACCCCCCCTACTATGACTACCTATCCGGTCAAAGTCCCTTTTGGAAAGGGTGAGGAAATTATTTCAGCCCTCAAAAAGATTCGCTTCATTTATGTTCGCCAGACTATTAAACATCGCGTCCGACGTGGGGAAAGTCTTTACCGCATCGCTTCCTACTATGGAGTTTCGGTGCGGTCTTTAAAGAGGGCCAATCGTCTCCGCAACAGCAAGTTGTACCCTGGGCAAATCCTTCGCATTCCGGTAAGAACTCAAGCAGTCCTTTATGTCTCTCCCCAGCCGGTCTCTCCTGCAAGCAGAGCCTTGGTTTACCGGGTCAAACCGGGAGACTCTTTGTGGAAAATTGCGCGTAAATTTGGAGTGCGTCTTTATGACCTCAAGTCCTGGAATAATCTCCGCGGAAACACTATCAGACCTGGATTAAGGCTTATTATTTGGCCTGAGGCATGAAACGCCTAGTCTTTGCTGTTTGTATTTATCTCTTGGGGCTGCTCTCTTCCCCTGTCTTCGCTCAAAAGTTAAAGATTATTGCTAGTATTTTCCCCCTTGCCGAGATAGCCCAAGAGATAGGAGGGGAAGAAGCCGAAGTAAGGCTCCTTCTACCTCCTGGAGCTGATCCGCATTCTTGGGAGCCCACTCCTAAAGACATCCTGAATCTCAAAAAGGCAGATCTCCTCTTAGCCGTAGGAGGAGGGCTTGAGCCCTGGCTTGAAGATATCCTGGCTGGTCTTAAGGCCCAGGATCTCAAAATTCTTTTAGCCGCAGGTGAGAAAGGCCATCACCATGAGCACCTTCACGGAAGAGATCCCCACGTGTGGCTCGATTTTTTAAAAGATGCCGAGCTTTCCCTACTTTTGGCAGAGACTCTAGCAAAAATATACCCCCAAAAAGCCTCTTACTTCCGCAAACGAGGCCAGATTGCCGCTCAAAAGTTTAAAAAACTACACCAAACTTTTGCCCAGACCCTCCAAACTTGTCGTTTTCGTGTAGTTCCCCTAGCAGGGCATGACGCCTTCAGGGCCTGGGAAAAAAACTACCACCTAGAATTTGTCACCCTTGCCGGCCAGAGCCCCGAGGCTGAACCTACTCCCCAAGCTCTTAAAAAAATAATCTTTCTTTTGCGTCGTCTTGGTCTTAAAGCTATTTATTATGATGAGCCTCAAGCCCTGCGTTTTGCCAAGATCATCGCCCGCGAAAGTGGGGCCAAAGTTTACTTTCTTACTCCCGGGGCTTCTCTTACCAAAGAGGAACTTGAGGAAAAAATAAGCTTTTTCTCACTTATGGAACGCAACCTGAAGAACTTGAGCTTGGGACTTGAGTGTCGGCTAACAAAAACTGGTCAAAATTGACCAGCCTTTCCCTTTCTAAAACATCTTCTTGCCAAGGATTTCACTTTGAATTAGAAACTCCAAACCAAGTATTTATTTGTGAAAAAGGGGGATCTTATGCCGCGCACGCTCAAATGGAAAATCGCGCTCCTAATGTTTTTGACTATACTTTCTATCTTGCTGGTACTGCCTTCTTTTTATCCTAATCTTCCTTCCTGGTATTTGAAGCATATTTACGGGCAGAGCTTGAAATTGGGGCTTGATCTCCAAGGGGGGATGCACCTTGTCTTACAGGTAGACCTTGAAAAGGCCATCCAAAACGCCCTAAATGCCCGCCTAAAAGACCTCCAACAAGTCTTGGCCCGCAAAGGTATTCGGGTCTCCCTTTCGGAAAGCAAAAATCCCGAAGAAGCGGTTCTGGTCTTCCCGAACAAAAACGCCCTAGAAAAAGCCAAAAAAATCATTGCAGAGGAGTTCAAAAGTCTGAAGATTGTACGGGAAGAAGAAGGAAAATTCCCACAGCTGGTGATTTCTCTCACCCAAGAACAAATTACCTTCATTAAAGAAAACGCTGTTGATCAATGTCTGGAAATCATCCGCAATCGAATTGACCAATTCGGAGTAACCGAACCCGTTATTGTAAAGCAAGGCACCGATAAAATTGTCGTTCAGCTTCCCGGAGTCAAAGACCCGGAGCGGGCCCTTAAGCTTATCGGACAAACAGCACAACTGGAGTTTAAGCTCGTTGATGAAGAGGCTATGTCTCGCATTGACGTAGCAGGACTAATCGCCAAGGCCGTAAGGGAGGGCCGTCTTAAGCCGAATGCCTCGCGAGAGGAAGTCAATCGGGTCTTAAAACCTTATATTCCGCCAGATGATGAAATCTACTTCTTGGTAGAGAAAGATCCTCAAACTGGCCGAGTCTTCAAAAAACCTTTGCTTCTTAAAAAACGCGCGGTCCTCACAGGAGACATGGTAAAGACTGCCCGCGTAAGAATTGGCGGAGTTTACAATGAACCTTACGTGGCACTTGAGTTGACAGATCGCGGAGCTCGAATCTTTGAACGGGTAACCGCGGAAAATGTAGGAAGACGACTCGCTATCGTGCTAGATGATGTAGTGCGTTCGGCACCGGTAATACGGGAGAAGATCCCCGGTGGCCACGCCCAGATAACAGGATCTTTTACCTACGAAGAGGCTGCTGATCTTGCCATTGTGCTGCGGGCTGGTGCCCTCCCGGCTCCGGTAAAAGTAATTCAAAATATCACCGTAGGCCCGAGTCTGGGACGAGATTCTATCAAAAAAGGGCTTATCTCGGGGCTTATCGGAGCAGCAGCAGTTATAATTTTTATGATCGTTTATTACCGTTTTTCAGGTTTCGTCGCAGATATAGCCCTTATCCTTAACGTCCTTATGTTACTTGCTGTTTTGTCTCTTTTTAGGGCCACCCTCACTCTACCAGGTATCGCCGGTATCATCCTCACCATGGGTATGGGGGTAGACTCAAACGTCCTCATCTTCGAACGCATGCGAGAAGAACTGGGTTTGGGACGTACTCCACGAGCTGCCATCTCTGCTGGTTATGAACGAGCCTTTTGGACCATCGTCGACGCCCATATTACCACTTTAATTACAGCCCTTGCCCTTTTCCTCTTCGGCACTGGTCCTATAAAAGGTTTTGCCGTAACCCTTTCAGCTGGTATCGTGATCAACCTTTTTACCGCTATCTTCGGGACCCGCATTGTTTACGATTACCTTATTGCCAAGGGCAAAACTCCGAAGATCAACTTCCTGAGTATTATTAAAAACCCCCGTATAGATTTCATGGGGGCACGCAAAATCACCACGGTGATTTCGGGCATCCTGGTCCTTTTGGGAATTGTAGCTTTTATCCAAATTTCGCGAGGAGCAGCCAATTTAGGTATTGATTTTAGCGGTGGGGTAATGGCTTACTACCGGGCTGAAAAACCCTTCAGCCTTGATGAAATTAGAAAAGCCCTAAAAGGGGCTGGGCTTGAAGGCTTTCAATTGCAAGATGTCAAAGGAGAAAACCTTCTCATCGTTAAACTTCGTAAACAGGCCGAAACCGTAGGGGAAATCGAAGCCCTGGTACGTAAGGTCCTGAAAGAAAAGTTTCCTGAACATAATTTTCATTTAGAAGCCAAAGAAGAAATCGGCTCCGCCATTAGTAAAGAACTCAAACGCAAAGCCCTCATCGCCATTGCGATTTCATTGGCTGGCATTATTGGCTACCTTGCTTTCCGTTTCAACGTAAGCTTTGGTGTCGCCGCTGCTGCTGCCACTTTTCATGATGTGCTAGCGGTCCTCGGAATTTTTTACGTCTTAAACCGGGAAATTTCTCTCCTCCTGGTAACGGCCTTACTTACCCTAGCCGGCTATTCTCTCACGGACACAGTGGTCATCTTTGATCGTATTCGCGAGAACATCAAGAAATATCGGGGGAAGATGAGCTTCCTTGAGATCATCAACAGGAGCATTAACGAAATGCTTGCAAGAACCATTATCACCACCCTCACCACCCTATTGGTCATCCTTGCTATCCTGTTTTTTGGGGGGGTGGTGCTACGAGATTTTGCCTTGGCCTTGGCCTTGGGGGTAATCGTGGGGACTTATAGCTCTGTTTTTGTGGCAAGCCCCATTGTACACTATTGGCACAAGGGAGAAACTCCAAAGATTGGAAGTTGAAAAGGGGGGGCTTTTGCCCCCTTTTTATTTTTCCTCCTTTTTGGCAAAATCCCGGGCCCGTTCAGCAAGTTCTCGAAGCTTTTGATCTACCAGGTAAAAGACCGTCCCTTCAGGATAGGTTCCATCTGGACGGCGCTCGCCAGCGGGTTTTCCGGTAAGAATTTCTATTCCCTCCTCAACCCGTGAAATAGCCCACACATGAAACTTTCCTTCACGGATAGCCTCAACAATCTCTTCTTTAAGCATAAGCTCCCTTACATTGGCCTGAGGAATAATAACTCCTTGGCGACCGGTAAATCCTTTGGCCTTACAAACCTTGAAAAAGCCCTCGATTTTTTTGTTGATCCCTCCAACGGGCTGAATGTCCCCCTTCTGACTTATAGAACCGGTAACAGCTATGCCTTGGTAAATGGGCACCCCTGAAAGGGCAGAAAGAAGGGCGAAAAGCTCTGCGCTTGAGGCCGAGTCTCCATCTACCGTGCCATAACTTTGTTCAAAACACAAAGTAGCAGTGAGAGTTAAGGGCTTGTCGTGTACAAACCTTTCACGTAGAAAACCAGCTAATATCAAAACCCCTTTAGTATGAATCTTTCCAGAAAGATCTGCTTCGCGTTCGATATTAATTACTCCTTCTTTACCAAGGGAAATATTAGCAGTGATACGGATAGGACGCCCAAAAGAGTAATCCCCTAGATCGTAAACCGAAAGACCGTTTATACTTCCACTAAATTCTCCATCTACCTGAATCTTCAAGAGGTCTTTTTCAATCATTTCCTGAATGTGTTCTTCAGGAAGATTGGCCCGAAATTCTCTCTCTTGGATAGCCTTTTCCAAGTGAGAGGCCGTTATCTGTGAGGCTCCTTCACGGGTAGCCCAAAAGTGGGCCTCTTTTAAGACGTCTTGGATCACGGGAAGTTCAAGAGAAAGCTTATCTTGGCGGCCCGCAAGTTCGCAAGAAAACTCTATAAGTCTTGCCAACCCGCTAGCTTCTAGTGGAAGAAGCTTATCCCGTTTGACCATCATGGCTACAGCCCGCAAAAACTGTTGGGTACGCTCCTCATCGCGATCCACCCAGACGTCAAGATGTGCTTTAACTTTGAAGACCTCTCTAAAGGTTTCGTCAAAGAGATAAAGAAGATGATAAATAAAGGGATCTCCCTGAAGAATCACTTTGGCTCGAAAGGGGATGGGCTCAGGCTTTAGCGTTTTGGTGGTAAAAAGGCCTATCTGCTCGGCAAGATCTTCCAAGTAGATCTTTCGTGTTTTGATAGCTCGTTTCAGATTCTCCCAGCTAAAGGGATATTTCAAAAGGTCAAGGGCCCTTACGATAAGAAAACCCCCATTGGCTTTATGGAGACTTCCGGCTTTAAGCATGGTGAAATCGGTAATAAGAGCTCCAAATTGTGCCTTTCTTTCGATGGCCCCAAAAAGATTGGTATAGGTGGGATTAGGTTCAAAGATTACAGGGGCTCCTTTGGTCTCGGAGTTATCCACAAAAACATTTACCTCGTAGCGGGTAAAGGATGGTTGAGGCGTAGGTATGGGAAAGGGCATGGGAGGGGGAGGGGTTGGACGCTGCCGAAAATCCTCAAGATGTTTGATGATATCTTCTTGTACCTCGATGAGGTAATCCACCACTCCGGGGATACCGGCATATTTTTCTTTAAGCTCCTGGATATAAGTTCCTACCACGTGTAAAGCAACTTCCCGGTCGAGAAGTTTGAGCTGCTCCCGTAGCTCCTTTTCCAGTTGTTGGACCCGGCGGGCAGTGGCATTAAGCTCCTTTTGGAGTTCTTCACTCTTGCGCTTGAGTTCTTCTTTGCGTTCTTCTGGAAGGGCTGCCACGTCTTGGGGAGTCATAGGAGTACCGTCTTCTTTGGCCGGAATAATCATCATCCCCATGGGTTCCACATTCAGAATGAAACCCTCTGCACGCACTTTCTTTTCGAGCTCTTCAAAGATTTTGGCACGCTTGATATTAAATTCTTTGATAATATTTTCTTTGCGGGTGAGGTAAGTCTCACTTTCAAAGGCCTCTGGAATACGTTGGCGGAGGTTTTCTACAAGATCAGCCATATCTTTTTGGAGTTCTTTTCCGCGACCTGGAGGAAGCTCAAGGGCCTTGGGAGAGTCAGGATCTTTGAAGTTGTAAACATAACACCAATCAGAAGGAGTAGTGCGTTCGGCAGCCTGCAGTTCTACCATAGAACGCGTGATGTAGCTTGCCCCTAAAGAGGCTGTACCAGCCACGTAAATATGAAAATCAAGGTCTTCGAAATTAAGCCCGAAATCCAAGGCGCGTACTGCCCTTTCCTGCGCCAAAATACGCTCTTCTAAGGCCTCAATCTCCTCCGTAGAAGAAACTCCAAGGGTTTTAGGGTCGACCTTTAAACGTACCTCTTGAGCACTCAGTTCTTTTCCCACCATAATCCCTCCGCCTAAAGAAGTTTTTGTAAAGCCTCTTTTAGGGCTTCATAGTCTGGCTCGTTGGTAATTTCATGTACAAGTTCGCGATATCTGATATACCCTTCTTTATCTATCACCCAAACCGAACGTGCCAATAAACGCCATTCCTTTATTAATAAGCCAAAAGCATGTGCGAAAGAATGTTTTTGATAGTCTGAAAGTACTCGCACCCCGTCTACTTGGTAAGCTTCACAGAAACGCTTTTGAGCAAAGGGAAGATCCAAACTGATGGTGAGGATCTCTACTCCAGGAAAATTAGAAGCTTCGGCGTTGAAGCGTCTGGTTTGAAGTTGACAAACTTCCGTATCCAAAGAAGGCACGCTACTTAAGACGCAAATTTTTCCTCGAAAATCCCTCAAACGGAAAGGTTTAAGCTCACCGTCTACAACAGTAAAATCCGAGGCCTTCTGGCCGATTTCCGGACGCAAACCAAGAAGAGTAAGAGGCTGGCCCTTAAAAGTTATTTTCACTGGTTCTGGTTCGTGGGCCAAAACATCCCATACCCACGTTATAGCAGCAGCAGTACGAGAAAAACCGATCTGGTTCACCAAGAGGATAAGAGCTTCTTCAAGCTCTTCGGGAGCTGCTCCCGCAGCAAGGGCCCGGCGGGCATGAGAATGAACCCCTCCTTCTAGCGCCCCTGTGGCGGCTGCGATGAGTTTGAAGAGTTCTATTTCACGCCGGTTAAAGCCTACCTCCTCCCTTAGAGTTTGACCCAAAGATTCAAGCTTCGTCATTATTTCCGGAAACCTGTTCTTCAATCGTTCGTAAGTTTTGGGGATACCCATTGCCTTACTCCTAAAATTTTTTCTACAAGATAGTTTATCTTTTTGGACTTTGACAAAGATTTTTTTTCTCCGCTATTATCAGCCAAAATAAAACGAAGGAGGTTCTTATGAAAAGGTGGTTGTTCGTCTTATTGATGGCTTTCTTTTTGGTGACAAGTTCTTCAATTTGGGCGGCTAAACCCTATAAAATCGGAGCCCTTTTCTCTATTACCGGCCCCACTTCTTTTATCGGTGAACCAGAAAGGAATACCCTTGTTATGTTGGTAGACGAAATCAATAAAGCCGGTGGAATAAACGGCCATCCGGTAGAAGTAGTCATCTACGATACCGAAGGTGAAGAAACTAACGCTGTGAAAAAAGTAACCAAACTCATCGTCCAGGATAAAGTGCTAGCTATCATTGGGCCAAGCCGAACCGGTACCACTTTAGCGGTTATTCCCTTTGTAGAGCGCTACAAGGTGCCCCTTATTTCTTGCGCAGCGGGGATCAAGATCGTCGAACCTGTAAAAGCTTGGGTCTTTAAAACTGCTCAGAGTGACCGGCTGGCAGTAAAAAAAATCTATGCATATTGCCAGGCCCAGGGCCTTAAAAAAATTGCCATTATCACAGTTTCAAACGGCTTCGGACAAAGTGGACGCGAACAACTAAAGGCCCTTGCAAAAGACTACGGGATAGAAATCGTGGCAGACGAGCTTTTCGGACCAAAAGATGTAGATATGACCCCGCAACTCACCCGTATCCGGGCTAAAAACCCCGACGCCGTAATCTGTTGGGGCACTAACCCAGGACCTGCTATTGTTGCCAAAAATATGCGCCAACTAGGGATGAAGCAACAACTCTTCATGAGTCATGGAGTAGCATCAAAACGTTTTATCAAATTAGCCGGGGAAGCAGCCGAGGGCATTATCCTTCCTGCCGGGAAGATCCTTGTAGCTGCCCAGCTTCCGGACACTGACCCTCAAAAGAAACTTCTCCTTTCCTACATCGAAAGATATAAAGCCCGTTACGGGGAAGAGCCTTCTGCTTTTGGAGGCCATGCCTACGATGCCTTCTTACTTTTGAAACATGCCTTTCAAAAAGCCGGAGCAGACCGGGCCAAAATAAGGGAAGCCCTTGAAAATGCCAAAGGTATTGTGGGTATTCACGGGGTCTTTAATATGAGCCCTACAGATCATAATGGCCTTGACGAAAAGACTGCCTTTGTCTTAGTACGTATCAAAGACGGCGACTGGCAGCTTATCAAATAGCTTCTAAAATTGGGGGCTTGAAGCCCCCTCCTGCCTGTAATAAAGTCAGCTTCGTTTCTTAAAAAGGCAGTACCATGGGTGAAATACTACAGTTTTTGCTCTCAGGCCTTACGAGTGGGGCTATTTACGCCCTCATCGCTTTAGGCTTTACCATTATTTACAACGCTACGGAGGTCATCAATTTTGCCCAGGGCGAATTTGTTATGTTAGGGGCCATGTTTATGGCCACCTTCTGTGCCCACGGACTCCCTATCCCCCTAGCCTTTACTCTGGCCGTAGCCCTTACCGCCCTTGCCGGAATTTTAGTCGAAAGACTAACTATTTATCCCGCAAGGAACGCAAGCCCTATCACCCTTATCATCATTACTATTGGTCTTTCTATCCTCATTAAAGGTTTGGCCATGTTTATGTGGGGGAAAAACCCTTTGCCGGTACCGTCTTTTATTGGTGAAAAACCTTTACGCATTGGGGGCGCCACTGTGGTGCCTCAAAGTATCTTGATCTTGGCCATGGCCGTGATAGCAGTCTGGGCCATGGAAATTTTTTTTCAGAAAACCCTCACCGGTAAAGCAATGCGAGCTTGTGCTGCCAATCGCCTAGCAGCCCGTCTTTTGGGCATTAGAGTAGAACCCCTGGTACTCCTTTCTTTTGCTTTAAGTGCGGCCCTTTCCGCCCTAGCAGGCGTTATTATTTCTCCTATTACTTTTGCAACCTACGATATGGGAACCATGCTCGGCCTTAAAGGCTTTAGTGCGGCAGTATTGGGAGGGCTCACCTCCAGTACTGGTTCGGTATTGGGAGGATTCATCTTGGGTATATTAGAATCTTTGGCCGCCGGATATTTATCTTCCGCCTATAAAGACGCCGCAGCCTTTATTATTCTAGTCCTCATGCTCCTTTTGAAGCCCGAAGGGCTCTTTGGTAAAAAGGAGATCAAAAAGTTATGAAGAATCACTATTTTGCCCTTACCCTTCTAGCCGGAGTACTTTTAGGTATCGGGCTCTTTAACAAGAACGACTACTATTTCAACGTTTTGAACATCCTCCTTTTAAAAGGGCTCATCGTAGTAGGGCTTTCCCTTCTTATGGGTTACGCAGGACAAGTCTCCTTAGGGCACGCCGCCTTCTATGGCCTTGGCGCCTATACTTCTGGAATCCTAACTGCTAAATATGGTTGGTCTCCCTTAAGCGCCTTGCTGGCAGCACAAGGGGTTACCCTTTTGGCTGCCTTGATAATCGGTATCCCGGCCTTAAGACTCAAGGGGCATTATCTTGCCATGGCTACTCTTGGCTTTGGAGTCATTGTCTATGTAATTTTTAAAGAAATGATTGATCTTACCGGTGGTCCTTCAGGGCTGGTGGGTATTCCACCCCTTGAACTGTTGGGTCATACCTTTCTTGAAAGCCGTCAATATTTTTTTCTCTTTGCACTGATCCTTGTCCTGGCCATTCTTTTTGCCCTTCACCTGGCCCATTCTCCTTTTGGAAGGGCTCTTCTGGCCCTGCACGATAGCGAAGCCGCTACCATGGCCTTGGGATATGATACTGGACGGCTGAAACTCATTGTCTTCCTTATTTCGGCTGCCCTAGCAGGCCTGGCCGGAAGCCTTTACGCCCATTTTGCCATGTTTATTAGCCCTACCAGTTTCACTTTTTTGCATTCAGTAAAGTTCGTCACCATGGTGGTTATTGGAGGGGTAGCCAGTCTTTGGGGAGCCCTTTTAGGAGCAGCCTTACTCTCTGTACTCCCAGAAATTCTGACCGTTTTTGAAGACTACGATGTTTTGGTTTTCGGGACTATATTAGTAGCAATTATGATTTTTCTGCCCGAAGGACTTTTCAAAGGTTTGGGTAATTTATTTTATCGCCTTAAAAAATGTAAAAATTAGTTCTTTAAATATTTTTTAAATTTGTTTATATTTGGAAAACATGGCTATCAGAAAAATTCGCATTTTAGGTGATCCGGTATTAAGGGAAAAGGCCAAACCTATAACGGAATTTAACTCCTCCTTAGAGCAACTCATCGAGGATATGGCAGAAACCATGTACCAAGCCAAGGGTTTGGGGCTTGCAGCTAACCAGGTAGGAGAGCTCCTGAGAATTTTTGTCTTGGATCTCAAACAACGAGAGGGAAACCCCGAGCTTTTGGTTTTTATAAACCCAGAAATTGTCTCCTCAGAGGGCGAACTTTACGAAGAAGAAGGCTGTCTTAGTATCCCAGGCTACGCAGCCAAAATAAAGAGAAAGGCCAAGGTGCTGGTAAAAGCCCTTGATCGCACCGGAAAACCCTTCGAAATGGAACTTGAAGGCCTTGGGGCCCGCGCTATCCAGCATGAAATCGACCATCTGAATGGCATTCTTTATATAGATTACCTTTCCACCCTCAAGAAAAATCTCTTTAAACGCTGGTGGAAAAAACATCGCCCCCGTTAACATCATTTCGAGAAGGACCAGCGGGCCTCCTTATTTTGCGGGAGGGGCGGGCGAGATGGGAAAGGCAGGCCCGCTGGTTTAAAAAGACCAGACACCATCCCCCACCATTTTCTCGACTTAACAAAAAAAGCCCTTGGGGAAAACCCCAAGGGCTGCCATAGCCCAGAGCTATTAAAGCTAAATAATTTATCGTTTTAGGTATGTCAAGACTTAAATTACCATTTTTGTTATTGCAGAGCGACTTTGTCACCCTTAATTGCAAAACTAAAATGTCACCTTATCCTGTTATAACCATGGGCTCGAATACTCCTCAAAGGAGGCGAGCCCATGGGAAATTACCCAAAGAAGGGTGGATCATGAAATACGCAAACTGCTGTTTTTGCGGCCTTTTTGTGTGTCCGCTTCTAGTGGGGAACCCTCTTAACTGCATTAGCTCAGACTTAATCTGACAGGTAGGCCTTCCCAAAAGGGGGTCTAGGCTACCCTCCAGAGAGAGCTCCACCCAAAACTCAAAATAAGGAGGAATAGCCATGACCACCCAAGAGAAGTTTA